>Ga0326727_10004561_pt1 | contig 41348 bp, 30 predicted proteins | sample MB2enrmetagenome_FD_207643 | JGI IMG/M metagenome (GOLD analysis project Ga0326727, IMG submission 207643) | Lab enriched peat soil microbial communities from McLean, Ithaca, NY, United States - MB29MY | ecosystem: Environmental > Terrestrial > Soil > Wetlands > Peat | place: USA: New York...
CGTCTGCCCCGCCGTGAGATCGAGCGAGACAGACTCCGGGACCTGTCCCTCGGCCCTTACCTGCCGCAACACCTGCTTGCCGTCGACAAGCACCTTGTACGCGTCGTCGCCTGAGGCCGCCGCCAGAAGCAGGTACTTCCCGGCCTTGCCGGCCTGGTAGCTTGCGGTGTAGCGCACGCTGCGCGGTTCCTTCGATTGCGGCAGCCACTGCCCGTCTCTGAAGTCGCCAATGTTACCCTGCATCGCGGTCTTCGGCGTTCCGGTAAAGTCGTTGCTCGGGAAGGTGTCGGCCTTCACGACGCCTGCCCAGTGCGTCCCCTGGAAGACGTCTCCCATCTCCGGCAGGCCGCGAGCATAAAGTACGTGAGCATTCGGCCCAAGCAGATCGCCAATGCCGGTCAATAGGCTGACGGGTGCGAAAGCAGTCGCCTCTGACGATCCTCCGCCGCCAACGATGGCCGGCCATGCATTCGGGCCAATCACGGCAACGGTCTTCACTTTACCCGGGTCGAGCGGCAAAAAGTGGTTCTCGTTCTTGAGCAGCGTAATGCTCTCGAGCGCGCCCTTCAGCGCGACCTTGCGATCGGCCACCGAGTAGACCGGGTATTCGGGGCTGAACTGCGGACGAGCGGTGAATCCATAGCGCAACTCGGCGCGCAGAATGCGCAGAACCTTGTCGTCTATCGTCGCTTCCTTCACCTCGCCGCTCTTGACCGCCGGAATCAGGACCTTATCGTTCATGAACCTTGGGCTCGGCATCTCCAGGTCGAGGCCGTTGTTGGCAGCGGCCACGCCGTCGTAGGTCGCGTCCCAATCCGACATCAGAACGCCTTTGAATCCCCAGTCGCCCTTCAGCACGTCAAGGTTGAGGAACTTATTCTGCGTCGCGTGTGCGCCGTTCACCATGTTGTACGAGTTCATCACCGCATCCGCGTGCCCGCGGGTGATGGCAGCCTCAAACGCCGGCAGATAAATCTCGCGCATGGTGCGCTCGTCCACCTGCGCGTTGGCGTCATGGCGATTGAATTCCTCATCATTCAGCGCGTAGTGCTTCACCGTCGCAATCACGCCCTGCGACTGGACGCCCTCGATGAACGGCGCCACCATCGCACCGTTCAGATAGGGGTCCTCTGACAGGTACTCGAAGTTGCGGCCGCCAACCGGCGAGCGCGCAATATTCACTCCCGGCCCGAGCAGAAAGTTGACGCTGCGGGCGCGGGCATCGCGGCCCAGGCCCTCGCCCAGCTCGCGGGCAAATGCCCGGTCCCAGGTGGCGGCAAGGGCAACACCGCCCGCGTAGGCCGTCGTAGGTCCCCAGGTCCGCACGCCCACTGACGCGTCTGACATCTTGAATCGCGGCAGGTCGATGGACGGAATCGCATTGGTGAACATGCTGTCGACGCCGCCGATCAGCTTGATCTTGTCTTCAAGCGACATCTTCGCGAGCAAAGCCTGCGCCTGCGCCTCGATGGCCGGCGAATCGGGCGCCGGAGCCTGCGCGGAACAACGAGCAGAGAGCGTGAGAGCCAGGGCAACAAGGAAGAACAAAGCCGGTAACGACGAAGAATGCAATTTGGCGAGCAATTTAAAGGTGGATTTCATATCGCCGAAAGGTTAAAGCATCGGGCGCCGCTGTGTATAGAAGGGCACAGCGAACCGCGCCGGGCGGCAACTCCAGGCAAAGGGGGAAGAGATTATTCCTGCGGGCGCAAACCTTTGCCTGCATCCTCCGTCTTTACAATCAAACGGGAAATCTGTGCCGGCCCTATCGCGATTCCGCGCTGGGTAGCACACGTTGAAAAAGGAGCGGTTTCAGCTCTTTCGACTGTTGCGCGGTTTGTGACTGGATCCATTCCGAGACCGTAAGCGGGTGATGTGACGCCTTCCCGCAGCCACACTGCGACCCTCTTACGTACGTTGCAATTGGAGGCTCCGATGCGCAAAGCTCTCTTATTCCTGTTCCTGGCAGCTATCGCGTCCACACTGTTATCGGGCTGCTCCTCGTCAACCACTCATTCCATCCCTGCTCCCCCGTCGGGAAACACCGTACCCGTATCGCTCTCGATGACCGACGATCCTCCGCAGGGAGTTGAAGTGCTGTTCTTCCAGGTGAGTTTGACCGCGGCGTCGCTCACCTCATCTTCGGGATCGACGGTTTCGCTGGTGAGCGGCAACCCGATCCAGATTGACGTGACCCAATTGCAGGCGCTCTCAGCTTTTCTCGGCGCGGCCGGCGTGCCTGCGGACACCTATCAGAGCCTGAGCCTGACCTTCGCCAATCCACAACTGGTGATCCTGAACGCGGGGGATACGTCGATCGCCAGTTCCTGCGCCGTCGGATCGGTCTGCACGCTGACTCCGACCATTGATAACTCGGCCACAGTCGGCATTTCGTCGTCACCGTTCCCTGTGACCGTAACTCCCAACACGCCGCTCGGGTTCCTGATCGATTTCCACCTGAACACCATCATCCAGCCGGACCTCTCTGTGAACCTGGGCGCCACCAATGGCATTTCGGTGTCGGAACTGCCGCCGGCGACGGCACTGCAGCCCCCGCAGTTCGGTTTCCTACCTGGAACCGTGGAGACGGTGAACACCAACTCCAATACGTTCACGCTGCAGACGCCATGGGGCAGCACCTTCACCGTCGACGTGAACAGCAGCACGGCTTACAACGACTTCCCTGCGAGCGCATGCGCCTCGGCCGGCTTCGGATGCCTGGCAGCCGGGCAATCCGTGCAGGTGCAGGTCAACAGCGTGGAAGCGGACGGAAGTCTCCTGACCGGCCAGATCATCTACGTACAAGCCGCGAACGCGCAAACGGTGGTGGGCGTGTTGGTCGGGTTCAGCCCCGGCAGCGTGCAACTCCTGCTGTATCAGAATCCCTCTGCCTCGAGCGCACTGCCGATGGGCGGGCTGGCCAATGTAACGCTGGCCAGCAACACCAGCTTTTCGATCGATACACACGGATTCACGATGCCCCCGGGAGCCATCTTTGCCGGATTCTCGAACTTCACCTGGGGCCAGACGCTGCAGGTAAATGTGGTGCCAGGTACGCTCCAGAGCGGAGGCGGGCAGGGCGGTTCCGGCGTTTGGGGGCCACCGCCGTCAGTCTCCTTCACCACCAACACCGTGCAACTGGAGCCGAGCCAGATGTCAGGCACCATCTCGGCGCTGAACGATCCGGATTTTACCCTGCAGATGGTCATCGGGCCGATCTGCTTTGACGGGGCCTGCCCCACGTGGCTGGCACTGGTTCCTGAGAATATCGATACGACCTCGCAGACTGCGTACGTGGGATTCGATCCGGACAGCTTCGCGGGGCTCGCAACCAACGACACGGTCTCAGTGAATGGCTGGGTCATTGAAACCGGCAACGGAATACTCGATCCGGCAATCTCTCTCCCGTTCACCGTCGCCCAGACTGTAGCGCTTCATCCCGCGGCGACGTTCTAGGGCCTGTTCACACTTATTGATCCGGCCCATAAACACAAGCACCGTGCCCCATCCATTTCGCAGGTTTCATCGCGAAATGGGTGGGAGGCCGACACACTATTTGCGGGCCGGATCAATAAGCGGGCGGCGCGGTCACGCATCCTGCAACTGCAGAGGCGCAGGGCCCGCCACCTTCACCCCTGCCCTGAAGACGCCGCCATCTGTCCGGCAATCTGCCAATAAAATCAAGAATTTGGCTCGTGTGATCAGAATCACACCCGGGGGTGAATGAGGTCACTGCCCACCCACGCCACTGAAGCGCAGACTGAAACACCAATAGGCTGAGATTCGGAGATCAACGCGAGTTGTGGCCTCGCAGTGGAGTGCTCATGAGCTTTCAGGACGGCTTGAAGACAATCGTGGTGGCGACGGACCTCGCGGGCCAGGCTGAAGCTGTGCTCGAGTATGCCCGCAAACTGGCGCATGCTTACGGGGCGCGGATTGTGCTTGCCCACGGGCTCGACCCGATGGAGTACGCCGATGTCGAGAGCGTTCCCGGCACGGTGCTCAGGGGATTGACGGCCCAGGCACGCGAAGTCCTCGATAAGATGGCCGGAGACTTGCTGCGCGAGGGCATTCACAGCCACTCCGAGATTCGCCAGGGCACAGTCGCCGAGATGCTGAGGGATGTTGCGAAGCAATACGAAGCCGGGCTGATCCTGATCGGCACCAAGGGCAAAGAGGGCGCGGGACCCATCGTGGTGGGCGCCATCACCGAGCAGTTGGTGCGCATTGCTCCGTGCCCCGTAATGGCCGTCGCCGCCGACTGGAATGCGGGCCAGAATCGGCCCACTCCCGGCGGGCCGGTTCTGCTGGCTCTGGAGCGGAACGAAGCATCCAGGGCCGCGGTGGCCGCCGCGTATTCTCTGGCCGAAACCTTCTCGCGGCCGTTGATTGTTCTGCACGCGCGGACTGCGGCCGAGGTCTCGGCCATCCTCAATCCCTGCGCGACGACGCTGGCTGATTTTGGCATCAGGATCGGCGGAAGAGTTTCGGTCCGCGACGTAGTGAAAGACGGCAATCCGGTCGACGCGATCCGCGGGGCAATTGCGCAATACCACCCCTGCATTCTGGTCGCGGGAGTAAAACGTTTGAGCGGAACGCCGGGGCCGCACGGCACGATCTTTTCACTCTTGGCCGGCTCACGCGTGCCGGTACTTTGCGTGCCTCCCGAAATCGTTCCCACGGCGAAAGAGCGGGAGGCTCAAATCCCCGTGGAGACTCACTAGAAACTGCTTGCCGATGCCTTGCCGAGCTGCATTGAGGCAGTATGCCGGACAACAACTTTTATCCAAGAAAAATGCAGTATTGAGTCGCCTGAATTTGTTCAACCGGCATTGAGCAGCAATTGAAGACAACATTTTGCCAGCGCAACGGGGCCGCCTCTTCAAATAGCCCCGGCAAACTGGCTGGAGTTGCATACGAAGCAGCCGAACCGGGCCGGAATGGAGAATCAAGCGTGCAATCCGAGGCAACATCCGAGCGCATGACGACTGTGGCAGCTCATCCGCTTGCAGAACTGCTCGAGTGCCCGCCCACCGCAGGCGACGTGCTCAACGAGCTATCGAGGTGCATCGCTTTCGACGCCGGGGAGGTTGTCTTCCGCCAGTTCGGTCCCTGCAAGGGGCTGTACGTTGTGGTCTCTGGCAACTTCCAGCGCAAGGCCGAACGGTTGAATTCCCGCGTGGTTCTGGGCCAGGCGCGTGCCGGTGACCTGGTGGAGCTTGCCGCCGCACTCGGAGACGGAAACCACACCTACACGCTCAGCGCCGTGACCCCCGGAACGCTCTTGTTACTGCCCATTGACGCGTTGCGCCACGCTTTTGAAAACTATCCGCCCCTCCGCATGCGCCTGCTTGAAGAGCTGGCGCGCGAGGTTTCGCGGGCTTATTACGCCTGCATGATTGACCGCGTAACGCCCCGCCGGCGCAACCGCCTGGCGACGGTATGAGGCTTCTCTCCAGCGTCGTGTAGCCGCCTGCCGGGCCAAATCGCGCGCTGACGTGGGCCAGGATTGACGGCCCGCCGGTCCCTGATTTCAACAGGGGAATTCCCTGCCCATGTAAACGTTTTTCATTCCGCCGGGCGCCCCCTCCCAAAGTGGGATATACTTCAAGTGGTCCCCTGCGGGAAATTTATGGCCGTGGTTCACTCTCATCACCCCCCGGAAGATTGCCTCAATTGCGAGCACCGCCATCTGCGGATGTTCTGCAATCTCACACCGGAAGCTCTGTCTGACTACGACAAAATCGGCATCATGATGAGCCATGCGCGCGGCGCGAAACTGTTCACTGAGGGGGATGCGGCGCGTAACGTTTTTGTCATCTGTTTTGGCCAGGTCAAGATCTCCTCAACCTCGCGCGACGGCAAAACAATGATCCTCAAGATCGCCGGCCCCGGCGACGTGATGGGCCTCAGCGCGGTGCTGGCCAACGTTCCCCACGAAGTGACCGCCGAAGCCATCGAGCCCTGCACGGTAAAAACCGTCCGCAAGCAGGAGTTTGTTGATTTCCTTGGCCGCCACGGCATCGCGTCAATGCATGCCGCGCAATCCCTCTCCGGCGAATACCTGACTGTCTTTCACGACGCCAAGCGGCTCGCGCTTTCCGGTTCCGCTGCCGGGCGCCTGGCGCGTTTGCTCCTCGACTGGGGGCGCTCATCCGCCAACGGCAAACCCGAGATCCGCTTTACCATGGCGCTTACGCACGAGGAGATCGCCAACATGGCCGGCACCTCGCGCGAGACCGTCACCCGCCTGTTGAACCAGTTCCGCCGCGACCAGTGGATCACCATCCGCGGCACCAGCCTGACCATCGTCAAGCCCGACCAGCTCGAACGCCTGACGGCGTAAAACAGCCTTCAGCTATTGGCTATTGGCTATTAGCTTTTAGCTTTCAGCTTCCAACTCCTTTGACCCCTCAGATTCCATCGGCTCATCGTCGTCCGCCTGTCCTTTTTTCCATCTGATAAAAATGAACAGTGCGACCGCCCATCCGAAGAGGCTTGCTCCGCAGAAACACAGATGCCTGGCAAGATCAACGGCGCTACCGGCTGGGATTCGGCGAAGAATCGCAATCGCTCCAATAGAAACGTTGATTACCAGGAAAACAACGCATACGAGCCAGAAGACGAATTTCGCTGCACTGCGCCAACGCTTCCCCGGAAGCACGACACCGAGCGCTGCCAGCACAAAAAAAGCGCCAGTCAACCCTCTGCCGATTTCAACCAAATCGAGTCGAAAGGGCGACCGGAAAACGGCCAGGCTCGAATGCGAGTAAACATCAACCGCCACGTAGAGCAGGCCCAGCAGTCCTGCGACGAGCGCCAAGTTCCCGCGTCGCGACTTGCCCTTATAAACATCGCCCCACCAGCCAAGGAGAAGCAGCAGGCTACCGGTCAGTTCCACGCCCACAATAAACTTGCCTGAGCTGCTGAATGGCCGTTTTCTCAAGCCCAGTCTGATCTGTGCGTACGTATCTCCATGCTCGGCGGCCTTGCGATACCATCGGTTGGCTTCGGCCGGGTCGCGCGGAACACCAAGCCCATAGTTGTACATGTAACCGAGGGCATACTCGCCGCGGGCGTAACCTCTATCCGCGGCCAGCCGATACCAGTGGACAGCCTGGGCATAATCCCGCGCAACGCCGTTCCCATAAAAATAAGCATCGCCTATGTCTTTCTCCGCCGCCGGATCGCCCTGGTCGGCCGCCTTGTGATACCAAAGCAGCGCTGCATCAAAATCCCGATCGACCCCCCAGCCGTAGTAATAGGTGTTTCCGAGCTGTGTTTCGGGGACCGCATACCCTTGTTCTGCTGCCTTCCGGCACCACTCAACCCATGCAGTTAGATCCTTCGGTACGCCAAGTCCGTAAAAATACATGCGGCCGAGCTCGTATTGGCTCTTTGCGTCTCCCTGCTCGGCTTTCACGCGGCAAGCCTGAAAGGCCGCAGCCGCCCGGCGCTCATTGGCGCGCTTCCACAACAAATAGCCCGCGGTGCAGATCAAAACCACGCACACAATCGGCACAACGATCTTCCAGGCTGGTTTCATAGGCTCGATCTCAGACGTGCAATGCTATCGCGGGATTCTAACGCACGCTCTCGTCGGCACGGCAGCACGACGCTCAGTGCTTTTGTTGCTCGATCGCCGTCCGCTCCGTGGCGTGCTCAACCGGCTCTTCCAGCGGCTCGCGCAGCGTAAGCACCGGGCAGCGCGCATGGGCCAGCACGCTGTAGATGGTGCGGTCGCGGGCCAGGTTCTCAAACGCCGAGCGTTGCGTCGCGCCCAGGACGATCATGTTTGCGTGGCGCTCCACTGACTCAGAAAGAATCTCAATCGACGGATTGCCGTGAATCACCACCGGCTCAACGGCCGAGCAGCAGCCCGCGCCGGTCTCGGCGGCGAGCTTGCGCAGTTCGTGCATGGCCAGGGAATCGATTCCCGTCGGAAGTCCCTTGCGCATCATCTCGTCGGCAGGCGGCAGCACATGCAGCAGAACCAGCTTTGCGTTCTGGCTGGCGGCAATTGAGCAGGCAAGCGCCGCGCTCGGGCGGGAGGTCTCTCGCAATGTGGTGGCGTGGAGGACGACGCGGTCGTGCCCTCCAAAATCCACCGGGAGATGAGCCTCGGGTCCCACGGTCATAACCGGGATGTTGACCGAGCGCAGCACTTGCTCTGCAACGGAGCCGATAAGTAACTTGCCGATCTTGCTTCGGCTCCGGGTCCCTGCAATGATTCGATCCACTTCAAACTGCCGTACGGCGGCGAGGACTTGGTGAGTGGGATTGCCCTCACGCACCACGGCTTCGCACACCACTCCCTTGAGCTGGGCGCGTTCGCCCCATGCCAGCAGTTCTTTCTCGGCAAACTCCACCACGCTGATGGTGTCGTAGTAGGGCATGCCGGCCGCATCCACACTCATTGCGGCGCTGGCCGTGAGCACATGAAGCAGAATCAGGCGCGCCCCCGCCTCCGACGCCTGTTCGATGGCGTACGGCATCAGCCGCTCCAGGTCGCTCAGGTCGGTGGCGACAAGAATAACGCGCGGCTTCGCCCAGCGATGGCCGCAGTCTGACATGCCGGAAGAGTCGCACCGAAATGTAGGGCAGGATGTGCCGGAACGCACCCATCCGAGTGATAAGGCTCACACCAGCCTGGTCATCGATTTGCGATAACCCACGCCAAGCTGCAATCATCGCTGCGATTAACTCAACCTGGAGCCTTGCCGCATGAAACTCACCCGAGTCCTTTTCCTGGCCGCAACCGTGGCGGCCGTGTCGCCTGTTTTGATGGCGCAGGGATGGCCGCCCACTCCCGGCCACCTGACCATGCCGATCTGGCCAGGCACGCCGCCGGGAGCTGCTGCCAATGCTCCAGCCGAAGTCGACACGACGACAGCCAAAGACAATTTGATTGCTGGCAAACCGCTGGTCAGGCTCGGCAATGTATCGGTTCCGACGATTACTTACTACGCGCCGCATGCCCTTGGAGGTCCGGTTCCACCAGGACCAACGCCCGCGGTCGTGGTCTTTCCCGGCGGCGGCTATCACATTCTGGCCATCGATCTTGAAGGGACCGAGGTCTGCGACTGGCTCAATTCCGCGGGCATTGCGTGCGTGCTGCTGAAGTACCGCGTGCCGGATTCGGGGCCGTATCCAAAATCCGCGGCCGCATTGCAGGATGCGCAGCGCGCGATGCGCTTGGTGCGACAACATGCCGCCGAGTGGGGCATCGATCCCAGGCGCGTCGGCGTACTGGGCTTCTCGGCGGGCGGGCACCTTTCGGCGGCCATCAGCAACCTATACGATCGAAAACTCTACGACCCCATCGACGCTGCCGACAGCCTGAGTTCGAGGCCTGACTTCGCGGTGGTCGTCTATCCCGGCTACCTGGCGCTTGATGACAAGGAGTTCGCGCCGAACGCCGATATCCATCCCACCAGGGACACCCCGCCCACCTTCATCGTCCAGGCCGAGGACGATCCGGTGCACGTCGAGAATGCGGTGGTCTACTTTATGCAACTCAAGAAAGCGGGCGTACCGGCAGAACTTCATGTCTATGCGCAGGGCGGCCACGGATACGGCCTGCGACCGACCGACTTGCCCGTCACCCACTGGCCAAAACTGGTCGAGACCTGGATGCGGACCATCAAGGTTCTGCCGCGGAATAATTAGAATGAGCTCATGCTTCTCGCTGTTCTCACCATCTCCGACCGCTGCTCCAAGGGCCTGATGACCGACACGGCCGGCCCGGCCCTGGTGGCGCAGCTCAAGGCCGCGTGGCCTCAGGCCGAGATCGATACGCGCTTGCTGCCTGACGACGAGGAACAGGTCGTGGCCGCGCTGCTCGAAATGTGCAATCAGGGCGCGGCCCTCGTGCTTACGGTGGGCGGCACGGGCCTGGGTCCGCGCGACCGCACTCCCGAGGCCACTCGCCGGGTAATTGACCGCGAAGCTCCGGGGCTGGCCGAGGCCATGCGCGCCACCACCGCCGCGAAAAATCCCTATGCCTGGCTATCGCGCGGGGTCGCCGGCCTGAGAGGCAGCAGCTTGATCGTCAACCTGCCCGGCAGCGAGCGCGGCGCAGTCGAGTGCTGGGCGGCGATCGCCACGCTGGTGAGTCACGCGTTCGAGGTGATTCAAGGCGGTCAGAGGCATCCCTAGAGCCCGGCAGATCGTCGACTCTCCCCAAAAAGCACTGTTCGAGAAACGCTCCGCTCTGCCGAACCTCCATCCAGTAGCACGATTTCACAAATCGTGTGAGTTTTATCACAGCCACTTGTGACTCCTCTGGGTAGCTTTCGGGTAAGGGACCCTTTGTGAAGTTGGCTGCGGCAACAATCCTGCTTTGGTTCGGCATGCTGGCCGCGGCTGGCGCCGCTGACGGCGCCCAGCTGTCAGGCCGTGTCTCCGACGCGGCTGGCAACGCGATTGCGCAGGCGCAGGTTAAACTCGCCTCGGCCGGCGGCAGCGTGCTGCAAACTACCACCAATGCCGGCGGAAGGCTCCAGATCGGCGTCGCCCCAGGCAGGTACACCCTGAGCATTGAGGCGCCGCACTATCAGCGCCTCACCCAGCTTCTCATCGTCACCCCCTCCGGCGCGGAGCTCGATATTCACCTTCTTCCTGTGGTCTCCGAATCCGTGACCGTCACGGCCGACGTGACCGGCGGCGATGTGCTGTCGCCCGATCCGGCCGTGAAGGTGCTTGCCACCGAAGATCTGCTGGACGCTAACCCTGGACGCCCTGGCGCGCCAATCTCCATCCCCGGCTATCCCATCGAGACCGCGGCGAGCGGCATCAAAGCGCCGCAGTATTTCGCCCCCGGCGTGGCCGGCGATCACGGCGAGCCGATTGCGATGTACATCCAGGTGGGCAGCTATCTGGTGCCCAACAATCTCTCCGCCAACGCCCACGGCAACGGCTACGCCGATCCCAATATCCTCATCGCCGGCGCGATTGAGAGCGTGCAGGTGGATGGCGGCGCCTTCAACGTACGCGAGGGCAATCACGCGCTGAACCTGGCGGCCATCTACGGGCTGCGAACGCACCTGGAGCCGTTCCTGACGTTGATCGGCGACTATCGCGACATTACGGGTACGGCGGGCATGAGCCCAGGCGCGAACTCCTGGTTAGCCGTGGAAGGCTCGTATGGCAACGGATTCATGGACCGGCTGGAGCACCGCAGGCAGTTCAAGCTGAATGGCGGCGAGAGCTGGCATCCGGGAGAGCACACCATCACCCTGTTCGGCATCGCCTACTACGGCGTCGGCCACGTGGCGGGTTTGAGACCGATCTACGGCTTCAACTCCACGGATGCAGCCACGGGATTTCTTGAGTACCCCGACACCATCGACCCGCGGCAGAAAGACCAGACGCACACGACGCTCGCGGCGTTGAACGATGTGTGGAAGCTGGCCGGTCACCAGGAACTCGAATTCTCCGGCTTCTTCCGCACCTGCAATCTGTCGTTGTTTTCAGATTTCGGGCTGGGCCTGATCCGGCAGAGCGAATGGCGCACCACCGGCGGAGCGAGCGCTGCTTACCTTAACCGCATTACGAGCACATTCACTCTTTTCGCCGGTGTGGATTACGAGCGCGAGGCCCCGCGGCGCGATGATCTTGACCACTACGATTTCTTCGACCCCGCCAATCCCAACACCTATGGGCCGTTCGTCAAAATCATCGGCGCCAATGTCACCATCGCTCCGTTCACGCCCTACATCGCCGGAGAGGGCGAGCTGGGCAGGCATCTGCGCTACTACCTGGGATGGCGCCAAGACGAAGTCAGAATCGATCAGCAGAACCTGATCGCTCCGTCAGCGTCCCCCTCCACCTCGTGGACCAAGTGGGTGCCGGCACAAAACCCCAAGATGACGGTCACCTGGCTGCCGGGCAGCTTGCGCTGGGCGCCCAACGTCTCGGCCAGCTTCGGCAAGTCATTCTTCACTGAAGATCCGCGGCCGGGAAATGACTACCGCGGCCCGGGCTCGATGTCGCCCGTGGAGCAGGCGCGCTCCTATCAGCTGGTAGCCAGCAAGACCTTTCACCGGACAGACTTCAAACTGACCCTCGGCCACGAGACGCAGAACGCCGAGTACGGCAAGATCGACTCGGACCAGGGATTGCAGTTCCCCCTGGGCCCGGGCCGCATTCGCTACCTGGCCGCCACTCTGCGCCAGGGGTTTGACAACGGTTCGCTGCAGGCAACCTTCGAGCAGGCCGATGCACGGCTCACCAACACCAACTATCCAGACGCTGTTTTGCCGGGCAACCCTCGCTCCGTAATCCCCGAGGCGCCGCGGCTGGTCGGCGACGTCGTCGGCGCCTACAGGAAGCTGCCCCTCCGTCTTGAGGCCAAGGCCGAACTCGAATACGTGGGACGGAAGGTGGTGGGCACAGGCTGTGACGAGGCCGCCTATTATGCAGACGGCGGCGGAACGCTCGGCACATCCAACCCGGCTCTCAGCCTCTACTGCCTCGGCGTGCCCAACAAGGAGTTCCGGCTGGCTCTGGCGCGGCAGTTCCTCGAGAATCGTCTCACCGTGGGTCTGAACGCGATGTGGGCACACGGTTATACGGGACAGACCGAGGAGAACTTCGCCTGCGCCACCTTCCCGAGTAACGATTGTCCTGCACAGCTCCCTGACGGCGCCTGGACCATCACGCCGGTTCCCGGAGCGGTATCGGGCGCCACTGTCTATGTTCCCGGAGGCGCAGGCGTGAACTCCTCCATCAATAATCTGGTCCCTGCCAACCAGGTGCAGGAAGTGGTCGGCGTGCGCATCCCTTCGTATGCCAGCGTGGATCTGACGTATCACTTCGGCGGGGAAGGCCGGCGGTAAGGCGGTAACTTCCGGATGGGCGACGACTCGACCGAAACTTGACAAGTCGGATTCACTCGCCGGGAATAAGTTCTAAGATAAGTGGCAACAGGAGATCAGGATGCAAATCGTCTTCTGGATCACTGTTGGAATCCTGATTGCGATGCCCGATGTGATCGCATATAAGCGGAAATGCAAGGATCGTCTTAAGATCGCCAAGCTGAGCTATTTTCTGAGTTGGACCATTTTTGGCTGGGTAGTCGCGATGGCTTGGGCGATATGGGGGGAATCCGACCCGGAGGGGTTCGCCAAGGCCAGAAGGCAGTGCTACTTCCTCGATCATCACAACCCGGGTAGCTGAGTTCTGGGAGAATGACTGGCTACTCTTCAATTGTTGATCGGCAAACACACGACCGGGTCCAGGCGCGAATGAGTTCCCCACGATCAATCGCGACTTTAATCCCTGGGAGGACGCGAGCATTGGCGCCGGCAGCCACAAATAGAGCGGGTGGATTTCGTCTCGCTCTGTGGCGATTGGAAATCCACCCAATTGTGAGGCCTCGCTGCTTAAGAAAACTTTGTTCCGCTACTCCGGCGTCACCAGGTGATGCGCGATGGCGAACAGCGCCAACTCCAGGCGCGTCGAAACGCCGGTCTTGTCGAAGATGTTTGAGAGGTGCCGCTTCACGGTTTCCTCGCTCAGCGAAAACTGCTTGGCGATGTCGCGGTTCGAGCAGCCCTCGACGATTTGACCCACTACCTCAAGCTCGCGCGGCGTCAATCCGTAGGTCTTGCGCTGCGGTACCTGGGCCTGCTCCATCAGATTGTGCAGCGCTGAAACCAGGTTCACAACGCGTTTGCCGCCGATCCAGTAATCGCCGGCGTGAACTGTGCGGATGGCGGTGTGCAGATGGCCCGCGAGGGCGTCTTTGAGCACGATGCCCCGCGCGCCAATGTGCAGCGCCTCGATGATCTGCTGCGTCGTGATCGTCGAAGTCAGCAGCAGGATCTTTGCCGTCGGCGTGCCGTTCATAATGGCGCGCATCGCCTCGAGTCCCGGCAAATGCGGCATCTGCACATCGAGCAGCAGGATGTCGGGCATAAGCTCGAGGGTCTGGGTTATGGCTTCATTGCCGTCCGCTGCCTCGCCGACAACTTGAAACCCGTCCACCTCAGTCAACATGTTGGTGACGCCGATGCGGACCACCGGGTGGTCATCCGCTATCACGACGCGAATGGGTCTATCCATCTCCGTTGCTCACTCCCTCTTGCAACTTCCCGAACCCCGCTCTTCAGCCATGAGCCGATCGAAATCTCAAACTCAGCCAAACCTGATCAGGGACCCATGCGCGCCCGCGTACCAGCCCGGTACCCGCTCCGCAATTCACCTGACAGAGCAATAGCTCAGGCAGGCAGTTCAGGATCAAGCATACTCTCCAGCGCCTTTGCGGCGGCGCGTAAATCGTCGATCAGCACCGCGCCGTTATCCAATTGGTTACCGTCGCCGGTGCGGGCGCCTTTCTCAATCAAGGCGCCCAGGCGTGCGGCCTGTGAGGCCCCTGCCATCGCGCAGCCGCCTTTGATGGCATGGCCGATGCGGGCAGCCTCAGACATATCGCCCCTGTCAAGCGCCGCCTGCAGCATCGCGGCGCGCTGGTCCAAATCTGAAACGATGGCGCGGTAAATCTGGCGCACGGCCGGCTCAGGCATCAGCGCCCGGAACTGTGCCAGCACCGCGAGGTTGATGATCGGCGCGTCAGGTTCGAGCATCGACAGAGTGGCGGAGGCCGCTGTTGGACTCACGCCGCGATCGAGCACCTTCCGCATCGCCTCAACCTCAAAGGGCTTGATCAGGAATCCGTCGGTAGCGTCGATCACGTCTGCTGGCAGGGCGCTGCCGCTGATGGCCAGGATGCGCGCCTTGCTTTGCCCGCGCATTTGATTGATGAGCTCTGTCCCGCTCAGCCCCGGCATCTGCGCATCCATGAGGATGATGTCAGGCGCCGGACTCACTTTCGCCAGGACTTCAAGCGCCGCGGGGCCGCTTTCAGCCGTGTGCACCGTGTATCCGTTCAGCGTGAGCACGGTGGCAGTCACTTCGCGGCTCACCAGATCGTCATCGATGAGCAACACCGCGATTTGATCGCGGCGGACAGTCAAACCGAACATTGCTCTATTGTCAACCGTAAGACCACCCGATCAAGCAAATTGTCGGCCGAATGAACCCAGTTTGTCTACCCGCATGGTTTAATGCCGATCTCACGGAAGATCCAGCGATGCCGGGGCCGGCAGCCCCTTGCCATCCCAAAGCTCGCGAATTGCCTGCTGGAACCGGTCCCCGCGCTTCTGCCACATCTGGATCGCAAGATCGTAGCGAACCGTCACGTTGTTGAGCCAGTACGGGCGGTTTTCGCCCAGCCACACCTCGCTGTATTCGCCCCTGATAGCCGAATAAGCATCGCGCAGGTCCTGGCACATGCCGTTCGTGCTGCTGATCTCGTCGAGCGCATTCTCCACGTTGGAGCGCTGCGCTTTATCGTGCTGCCCGGCGACCGCCTTGGCATAACCCGATGCGATCTCCTGCGCCAGTTCAAATTTAAGTCCGATCAGATCGAGCCGCCGCGCACCCAGGTCCATGGCCTCGAGCGCGCCCGGTTCACGCAATTCCGGATCTGTACTGCGCGCCTGCTCCAGCAGAACGATCGCCTGTTCCGCATGAGCGCGAATCTCCGCCGCAACCGGCAACACCTTTGCTGATATGCTCTGTCCCTCCGCGCTCCACGGATCGAGCCAGAAGACCTGGTCGCTGGTCAGGCCGGTCTTGGCGCCATCGAGCGCGTCGTGCGCCGCCATCAGCTCCTTTTCGGCCTCATTGATCTTGCCGCTCGGGTCAAGGTTGAAGTCCTGCCCATAGGCCTGTTGAAAATCCGCAATCGAGCTTTCGCCCGGCTGCCAGGCGGCCACGGCGCCAAACAAAACGCTGTACCAGTCCAGGTTGAAGAGGCCCTCGCCATCGTCGTTCCACACTGTGGTGAGTGCGCCCGTAGAGCCCAGCTTTTGCCCTTCCCGAATAAATCCCTGGATGTTCCAGAACGCGTTTTTGGCCCCAGGATAAACCTCGTTCCAGTTCGAATCGCCGGGAGCCACCCAGGTCTCGATGCCGGCCTTGGAAAATGGCTCGATCATCTTGTCGAAGTTTTCGTGCGCGTCGTAGCCCCACGGCACCGCAATCATGTCCTTGGGCAAAGCGGAAACCGAATCGGGATTCTCGTCGCCGATGTCGCCCCAGAACAGCAGCCGCCGGTTCAGCGGCGCCAGCTCGTCGTGAATCTGCTTCAGGAAATCCATGTAGACCGGACCGTAGCCCTGCGCCTGCACTCGCTGCTCGGTGCGGCCCCGGCCCAGGTCCCACGTCTCGTCAGCGCCGATATGGATAAACGGCGAGGGAAACTCCTGCGCGATCTGCGTAAACCAGTCTTTGATGAGCGGCAGCGTCGACGCCTGGCCGGGCGCCAGAACGTGGCCGTGCGGCGTTTCCGCCGCGTCCTGGTAAAGATCGTATTTCAGCACATGATGAAGATGGCCGAATGCCTCCTGCTCTGGAACGATCGTCACGTGGTACTGGCGCGCGTAAGCCACAAGCTCTTTGGCCTCAGCCGGCGTGAGCGCGCTCCCCGGCGGCGCGGGCAGTGGATGATCGGGATAAAGCAGGGTGTGTTCGAAGTAGGGCGAATAGATATTGGCCTTGAACGATGCAAAGACGCGAATCTGGTGCTTTTGAAACTCGAGCGACGGGAACGGCCCGCGCGAAAGATCGTCGTCGATTCCGCGATAACGCATCGCCGGCCAGTCGCGAATCGTTCCCGTGGGCAGCGCATGCGGCTCGCCGGCCAGCGGCAGCAATTGCTTGAACGTCTGCACGCCGTAGAAGACTCCGGAGCCTGAAGCGCCCACGATAGCCGCATCGTGCGCATCGAGAACAATAATGTAGCCCTCCGACTGCATCGCCGGATCGAAGGCAAGATGGGCGCGGGCGAGAAGCGTCTTCGCTGCCGCCGCGTCGTTCCGCAACAGCGTCACGCGATACGCGGAACCCGGCATGGCCGCGCCACTCTCATCGCCCCGGCTGGTGCGCGCCTCCGCCTTCTCCATCTGCTTGACAGCGTCCTCAAGGTCGCGTTCGGCAAACAGGTCCTGCTCGTCGCGGCCGGGAACCACCACCGTAATATGGTTGATGCCGGTCTGGCCGGTGAAATCGGCCTCGCGCGGCGCGGGCAGCAGGTGAACCTTCACCTGAGGGGGTTGCGGCGCCGGCTGAGGCGCCGATTGTTGATCTTGCGCCCGGGCAGCAAACGGAACCAGAAGCGGCAGCACAGAAACGGTAAGGACGAAGGTGGTCAGGCGGATGGAGAAAGACGGAAATTGTGGCATCTCAATGTACCTTCAGCTCAGAATTATGAGCATTTGTAACCAATACGATCATTGTAGACTAGGATTTTGTGGTGAGAGGATTGACTGAAAATGACCACAGGCGGCGCAGCATCGCAACCGGCTTCCAATATCCCGGCGTCCATTCAGCGTTATAACGCATTCCTTCTGCTGGTTGCAGGCCTCGGCGGCTTGCTCTACGGCATCGACGTGGGCATTATAGGCGGCGCACTGCCTTATCTCGAGGCAACCTCGAATCTCACCTCGTCGCAACTCTCGGTGATTGTGGCCGCGGTGCTGCTGGGCAGCGTCTTCTCAACGCTCTTTGCCGGCCTGCTGGCCGATTGGATGGGCCGCAAGCCGCTCATGATGCTCAGCGGCCTCACCTTCGCGCTCAGCATCCCCATCATTGCGCTCTCGCAGGGCTACGCGCCTCTCTTCTTCGGCCGTCTGCTGCAGGGCATGAGCGGCGGCTTCATCGGCGTCGTGGTTCCGCTCTATCTGGCCGAGTGCCTTTCCGCATCGCATCGCGGCAAAGGCACGGCCATCTTCCAATGGATGCTCACCCTCGGCATCGTAGCCGCGGCGCTGGTGGGCATGTATTACAGCTATCGCGTGGCCGCGGTCCAACGCCTTGGCGATCCCGCCGCGCTCCTTCGCTTCGAAGGCCAGGCCTGGCGCAACATCTTCTGGGTCTCGCTTCCACCGGGACTCATCTTCGTCATCGGCAGCCTCATGGTCACCGAGTCGCCGCGCTGGCTCTTCCGCCGCGGCAAACATCAGAAAGCCCACGTCGCATTGCTGCGTTCGCGTCTCCCCGAACAAGCCGCACTCGAGCTCGAGGAAATGAGAGCCACCGCTTTCACTGCCAGGGCCGAAGCCGGCAGACCGGCCGGTGACTCGCTCCTGCGCCGCAAGTACGTTATTCCCTTCCTGCTGGCATGCGTCATCCTCTCGTGTAACACGGCAACCGGCATCAACTCGGTGATTCAATACAATGCCGGCATTCTGTTGCAAAGCGGCCTGAGCGACCTGGCCTCGCACTGGGGCTACGTCATCCTCACCACCACCAACTTCCTTATGACCTCGATCGGCATGATCCTGGTCGATCGCAAGGGACGCAAATTCCTGCTGGTGCTGGGCACCAGCGGCATCATTGTCTCCATGATCGCCGTGGCCTTCCTCTTCAAGTCCACTGAGAAGGTGGGAGTGGATTGCCGCGACGCAGTGCAGGCGCTCGCCGGCCCTGATCAGCAATTGAGCGTCCGTTTCGACCCGGCTGAGGCGAGCCGGCTGCTGGCTTCGGCCGGTTACACAGGCGAGGCCATCCACAGCGGCCGCGCCTCGCTAGCCATCATTTACTCCTACGGCGACTTCACAGCCGCCACCAACTTCGTCCGCTCCGACGACGCCGCCGCCGCGCCCATCGCGATCACCCGCGATAGCGCCGTGCCGGCCAACCGCGTCGAGGCGCTCTTCAAGAATCCCTTTGCCAATCTCGATGCCGCGCGGACCGCGCCCCTGAAGATTGAAAAGGCGCTCGTCGGTACCGTTCCCGATGCCCGCCACGGATGGCTCGTCGCGCTCGGCCTCTACATGTTCGTTGCCTTCTACGCCATGGGTCCGGGAGTCTGCGTGTGGCTTGCCCTCAGCGAACTCATGCCCACGCGCATCCGCTCCAACGGAATGAGCATTGCGCTGGTGCTGAACCAGTTGGTTTCAACCATTCTGGCTGCAATCTTCCTGCCCTTCGTCAGCAAGCACAGCTACTCGTCCATGTTCTTCCTCTTCGCAGGCTTTACGGTCGTGTATTTCATCACCTCGGCCTTCTTCCTGCCCGAGACGAAAGGAAAAACCCTCGAAGAGATCGAGGCGCACTTTGAGGGGAAGACAGCCTGATCCGCTGCCTCTGAAGTCAGCAGCACAAACGATGCGGTCATCCTGAGCAGCCCTCCTCACGGGTGTCATCCTGAGCGACCGGACGCAGGACTTCTGCCGCCCTTGCGGCAGAAGTCCAGAGGAAGGGAGTCGAAGGATCTGAAGTTGTCTTTCGGCGTTGTTTCTTACAAGGGCATGACCTCAGTCGTGCCGCAAAAACCCACAAAATGAGTTTGGGCTTCAGCCCCTGGATGATCTGCGAAGCGCCCCATCACAGCTGCCGCGTCCCTACTTCTCCACCACGGCCTTCTTGAGGTTCCTCGGCCGGTCCACGTCGATGCCGTGTTCGATCGCCATTGAGTACGCGAAGAGCTGCAGGGGAACCACCTCGAGGATCGGCAGCAGATACTCCGACGCCGGCCGCACCGGTATGCAGTCGGTGGCGAGCGCCGGAACCTCGCTGTCATCGTCGTTGGCAATCGCAATCACGCGCGCGCCCTGCTCCTTCATATCCGCGAGCAGTTGCAGCGTCTTTTCGTAGCGCCGGACCGACGCGGCCAGCCTGCGATCGACGGTGGCAACCACCACCAGCGGCACGCGGTCGCTCACCAGCGCGTTGGGCCCGTGCTTGAGCTCGCCCACCGGGTAGCCCTCGGCGTGCACGTACGACGACTCCTTCAGCTTGAGCGCGCCCTCGCGCGCGATGGCGAAATGAATGCCGCGCCCGAGATAGAGAAACGTGGACGCGCCCGCATAGTTCCGCGCCAGCCGCTCGGCCCGCTCGCGCCAGCCATCGAGCTGCGCCGCAAGGGCGTCGGGAACGGCCCGCAGCTCGGGAATCAGTTCGCCCAGTTCTGCCGCGCTGATGCGCCCGAGCTGCGCGCCCTCATACAACGCCAGCAGATACAGCGCGGCGAGCTGGCAGGTAAAGCTCTTGGTGGCTGGAATCGCCTTCTCGCGTCCCGCCCCCAGCGTCATCGAGACGTCGGCCTCGATCGCCATGGTCGACGCCGGCGCGTTGGTGATGGCCAGCGTCTTGTGGCCCTGGCGCCGCGCCTCGGCCAGCGCCGCCAATGTGTCGGTGGTCTCGCCCGACTGCGAAAGAACCAGCACGCTGGGATGCCGTAAGTCCTGAACGCCGCGCAGGCAGTACTCGCTCGAGTACTCCACGTCCACGGCCAGCCCGCAAAGATCCTCCAGCAGGATCTCGCCGTAGAGTCCGCTGTGCCGGCTCGAGCCGCTGGCGGCAATCAGGATTTCACCGTTCGGCGCCAGCCACTGCGAGAGCTGCTCGGCGACCTCCGGCTTGAGGGCATTGCCGTCAAGGTAGAGCGCGAGCGTCCGATTCAGCGCCTCGGGCTGCTCGTAGATTTCGCGCAGCATCTCATGAGGAAAGAGCGGCATAACGTGTCCCTGAGAGCCTGAAACTGCCGGAATCGACTCTCAAGATGATCATAACGCAGATGTTCGATCAGAAATGTGAATAAGGAAGGCGCGATTCGTGAGTCGTGGATCGTGGCTCGCGGGTGATGGGTCGTGCCACGTGGGTCGTGAGTGAGCCGTGGGTCGTGATCCTCTACCGGAGGGAGCAGAGGCCTTCAGGCCTCTGACACCGCAGCAACAACCATCCGGCCTTCAGGCCCGGATCCACGGTCCACGGTCCACGATTCACGGTCCACGGTTCACGATCCACGATTCACGATCCACGGTCCACGATCCACGGTCCACGGTCCACGATCCACGGTCCACGATCCACGAATCACGATCCACGGCTCTCATCGCTCATTCAAATCCACCGAATACAGATTCACGTCCGGCGTCCTTGCCGTCACGATGGGCAGGTCGCCGGGGGCGAGACCGATGAGCCGGTAGTCGATGGCCGAGATGGGCAGCAGGCTTTGGATGGTTGCAACCGGCTGGGGCTTGCCGCCGGGCACGGCGACGCGGTAGATGGGCTTGCCGGGCTCGAGGAAATCCTGGAAGTAGACAAAGCGGCCGTCGTGCGACCAGGTGGGATCGCCGACTCCGTGTTTGGCCAGTGTGGTCCAGCGCCCGCCCGTCCGGTCCTGACTCGACCGGTCGTAGAGCATCAGGGCGCGCTGATCCATGGGCATGGCGGCGATGTAGCGGCCGTCGGGCGAGAGGCGCGGGCTGAAGAGGCCGGCCGAGTCCGGGATCTCGACGGTTTTGTGGGTGGCGAGGTCAAGCTCGTAGATGGCTTTGGGCTGGACGCTGTCCATGCGGTCGGGCAGGCGGCCGAAGACGATGGATTGGCCATCGGGCGACCAGGTGGGGTCGGCCTCGTTGCGGTCTTCGTTCATCGCAGGCGTGAGCTTGCCGCCTTCGGCATCGATCAAGTAGATCTTCCAGGGCTTGCCGGGTTCGAGGCCCATCACTGCCAGGCGCCGGCCGTCGGGCGACCACTTCATGGTGAAGATGCGCAGGGGCGGGGTGGTCAGCTCGATGCGCTCGCTGCCGTCGGCGCGGCTGCGCCACAGCGAATTGTCTGATGCGTTCAACCACGCGATCCACTTGCCGTCGTGCGAGTACTCGGCCATCTCCGCGGCGCTCAGGTTCTGGTCGAGCGTGGTGAAAGTGGAGGCCTTGGGCATGGCGCGAAGCAACTGGTACTGCGAGGTGGCGCCGATGAAGTAGATGCGCTCGCCTCCGGGGGCCGTAGCGGGCGCCTGGTAGTCGAGCGGGCCGTCGGTGATCTGCCGCGGCTTGCGGTCGGCCAGGTACCAGGGCTGCTCGCGCAACGCCCAGATCTGGCTGTGGCCGTTCACCTCGTGGACCGATTGAAAGACGTAAAATGCGCCGTCGGGGGTCCAGTTGCCACAGCATTCGGATGCGGGCTGGCTCCAGCCGGGGAGCAGCGGGTGCAGGTTGGAGCCGTCGGCGTTCGCCTCCCAAAGGTCGGCGGTCTGGCGCTTTGAGTCGCGCACGGTAAAACGGAGGCGCGAGCCGTCGGGCGACCAGCGCAGCCAGAAGGCCAGGCCCTGGACGGTCAGGAGGCGATGCGGATCGCTGCCGTCGGTGCCGGTGATGGTAAGGTCGCTGCCGCTGGCCACCAACAGGCGGCGGCCATCGGGCATCCACGTTGCATCATGGGCCAGCACGTTGGGCACGCGGCGGGCATTGCCGCCGAGCGTGGGAACGATCCACAGCGGCTGTTCGGGCTCGGCCTGCAGATGGCTGTGCACCACCAGCTTCGATCCGTCGGGCGAGAGCGAGCCGATGAGCGGCGCGCCGATCTCACTAGGCAGACGGAAGTGGCTGATTTCGCCGTTCGCAGCCAGCGCAACCGCGAGCACAGGATTGCCGCTGTCCATGTGCGAAAAATAGACGCGGGTCCCGTCGCTGGCCGAGCTGGAAAAGCTCTCCACATCGAGATCGTTATCGAGCACGTGGCCGGTAAACGTCACCTGCTCAATGCGGTAAGGGGCGCGAGCCGGAGCTCGAATGGCAAGCGCTAGGTTGAGCGCGACGCAAACGGCAACTACGCCTGCCGCCAGCCAAACCCAAATGCGACTGGACGGCCGGGCCGGCGTCCCGGCTATCGCCAGAACACTCTCGGCAGCCGGCGGGTGATCGTCAATCGCCTTGACCGGAGCGATGAACCGGTAACCGCGCTTCGACAGCGTCTCGACGAACCGGGGATTCTCGGCCGAGTCGCCCAGCGCCTCGCGCAGCTTGTTTACGGCGATGCCAAGACTGTGATCGAAGTCGACCGTGGTGTCGGAGCCCCAGAGCTCGATTTGCAGGGTCTCGCGCGTTACCACCTCGCCTGGATGCTCGACCAAAACGGAGAGGAGCTTGAAGGGTTGGCTCTGAAGGCGTACACGTACCCCTGACCGCCGCAACTCGCCCGTTGCGAAATCGGCCTCAAAGACCCCGAACTGCACCCGGCTTGCGCCGGACTTCTGGGTTGCTGATGTCATGGCCCCGGAACGGAACCCCGCCTAATAGTGTAAGGGAATTCGAGAAAGACTGGCTATCTGTCTCGCGAAAAGGAAAATTGACCGCCAAACGGCAGGAGATGTTTTTGAATAACTCGATAAAAACATGGAATTTATCAGGTAAACACGAATTGATCCCGAATTGGCGCACTGTGGATTGACCATCGTGCATCGTGGGGAGTCTCCTCGATCCCGTCTCAATAGCCAGGCTCCGATTTTCATTCGGAAACTGGTGCCGCTGAGTCACCGGTTCCCTTGCCCGAAGCTGGCCACGGGCTCACGTGAAACCGGTTGTGAGAGCAGAATCTGAAGTTCCTTGAGGGATCGCGGAAAGGATGCAGGGCGCCGTTTCTTCTTGACGGGCGACCTCTGGTCTTGGGGGGCCCGGTTTGAGGAACAACGGACTTTTCACGGGACCGCTATCCATCAGGTAACTCTAAGTCTGCAGTCGTGGTTGCGAGGAGCTGCGTTGATCCCCGCCACAGCCATCAGAAACAGTCAACGCCGGTTAACTACTTTGGAGGAGATTGTGATGTCGAACAAAACCAGATTTGAAGCAGGCGGACGGAGCCGGTTCCGCGGCGCGTGGTTGGCGATAGCTGCCCTGATGCTGTTTGCGATGGGCCCACGCCTCTTCGCGCAGGCTGATACCGGATCCATTACCGGTAATGTTACCGATCCCACAGGCGCGGTGATTCCCGGCGCCACGGTGACGGCCACGAATACCGACAACGGACAGAAGCTGGGTGCGGTTTCGAACGGCACCGGAGAATTCACAATCCTGGCCGTGCCGCGCGGCAACTACAACGTGGTCGCGGCAGCTGCGGGATTCAAGGGCGATTCGGTAAACGTGGTGGTCACGGTTACAACCGCCTCCACAGTGGCCTTTCAGTTGCAGCCGGCCGGCTCTTCGACCACGGTGACGGTGACGGCGGCAATTCCGCTGGTGGACACCTCCGACGCCACGGTCGGCGCCACGATTGAGGGCAAGCAGGTAACCGATCTACCTCTGAACGGCCGCAACTTTACCGCGCTTGCCATGCTCACGCCCGGCGTAACCCGCGGCGCATACGGCGATATTGCCAGCGGCGGCGGCAGTTCCAATATGACTGAAACCATGCGCAACAACGAGAGCTACGGCGCGTCGCTCGCGGTCAACGGTCTTCGCCCCCAGGCCGATAACTTCATCCTTGACGGCGTTGACAATAACGACGGCCTGGTCAACACGATTCTCTTCTTCCCCAATATCGATGCCACGCAGGAGTTCAAGGTCAACACCAACATCGCTCCGGCCGAATACGGCCGCGCCGGCGGCGCCATCGTGATGACCTCCATCAAGCAAGGCACCAACAACTATCACGGTTCGGCGTTCTGGTTTTATCGCGACCAGAGCTTCGACTCCAATTACAACTACCAGTTCAACGGCGCGGGAAAGACTAAGCCCACTGGGTTCCTGCGCAACCAGCCCGGATTTTCAGCCGGCGGTCCGGTGTTGCCGAAATGGAAGAACAAGCTCTTCATCTTCGGCGATTACCAGGCTGTGCGCGAGACCCTCCCTGTTCCGGTCCACACCGTTACCGTTCCCACCGACCGGATGCGCACCGGCGACTTTACCGAGCTGCTGAATGCAGCGGGCGCAGACGGGGCCGGCACAAACGACTTCCGGACGCAGTACCCCTATTGCTACCCAGACTTGGCGGGCCAGACCAGCCAGGGTCAGATCTACGATCCCACGACCTGCGACAGCGAAGGCGGGCCTACGCAATTCAGTTACAACGGAACGCTTAACGTGATTCCGCCCAGCCGCCTGAACCCGGCCGCGGTGAATTACCTGAACGCGTTCCCTGAGCCCACGCGCACCGACCGCTTCAAGAACAACTACCTGGTGCAGCAGCAAGAAAAGAACAAGTACAACACCTTCGACGGCCGTCTCGACTGGTTTGCGGGGCCGAGCGATTCAGCGTTCCTCCGCTTCAGCTACGACAACTCGGTGAACACCAAGACCTCCGAGTTTCCCAACCTGCCCGCCGGCGGCGGAACGGGAATCAACCCCACCCACGCTCGCGGCTGGGACTTCGGCTATACGCACATCTTCTCGGGAAACATCGTGAACGAGGCGCATATTGCCTACAACCGCGACAACTACGGCTACACGCCCCCCATGTACGGCGCCTACGTTTCGAAAAACCTGGGCATTGTGAACGCCAACATCAACCAGGAGACCACCGGCGGCGCGCTCATCGGCGGATGGAAGGGCGACCTTGAGTACACCGGCGATTACGGCCTCTACGCGGTCCCGCAGAACACGTATGAAGTCACCGACACGTTGAACTGGAATAAGGGAAACCACTCGTTCAAATACGGCGGCACGTTCATCCGGCGGCAGGTGGAGTTCTTCAACCCGCAGGAGGGCAAGGGCTACTTCTGGATCGACGAGAATACGGTAGAGTTCACCGGCTACGAGGTGTCGGAGCTGCTGGCCGGCGGCATGTACGACTACCAGATCGGCTCGCAGGCCGGATACTTTGCCAACATCGAACAGGAAGACGGAATCTTCGCCCAGGACGACTGGCGCATCTCGCGTAATCTGGTTCTGAACCTTGGCTTGCGCTGGGATTTCCTGTCGCGTCCTTATGAAGCGCACAACAATCAGTCGGCCTTCAATGTGAACACCGGCACGATCATGCTTGCCAACCAGAACGGCATTTCGCGCAGCATCTTCGACCAGGACTACGACGACTTTGGGCCCAGGCTCGGCTTTGCGTACAGCCTTCCCGACCACAAGACTGTGCTGCGCGGCGGGTTTGGCATGTTCTACTTCCCCGATCACGGAGGAATCGGCAATCAGCTTGGCGAGCAGATTCCCTTCGGCGGCAGCAACAGCTATAGCGCGGCCAACGGGTACTGCACCACCTTCACCGGCCAGTTGACCCAGACGCCGGCGAACAACGGCAACGACTACAACTGCCTGGGCTATACCAGCCCCTCGGCGGTGGCTTACAGCGGCAGCGGCGACACCGGCTCACCGCTTCCGGCGCGCGGTTTCCCGAACTTCAACCCCGCCATGCCGCCCTCCGGCACCAGCATGATCGCCGTCTACCGGCACAGCAAAAACAGCACGGTGGGAGAATGGAACCTCCAGTTGGAGCGCCAGATCGGCTCCAGCGACGTGTTCAACATGGCCTACGTGGGAACTCACGGATCGAAGCTCTCCAGCTACTACCCCTACAACATCAACCAGTTCGGCACCGGCATCCAGAACTTCCCGAGTTTGGGAAGCATCAACTACAACTCCTACAACGGCAAGTCGAATTACAGCGGCTTGCAACTGCATGAAGAGCATCGCGTAAACAACGGGCTGATCGCCACCTTCAGCTTCGCGTGGTCGCATGCGCTCGACGACTCGACCGGCGCTTTCGAAGGCCAGACCGCGGCGCTGTACTACGATCCGGCTTCCGACTACGGCAACTCCAGCGAGGATCAGCGCAGGGTCTTCAGCTCTTCGATGCTGTATCAGTTTCCATTCGGACGCGGACAGCGCTGGGGCGGCAGTGTTTCACGTCCCGTGGATTGGCTGATTGGCGGATGGCAGTCGAGCCTGGTTGCGCAGGTGCAGTCCGGCACGCCGATCGATCTCTCCACCGGCCAGGGCAACCCCGCCAACCGGCCCGATATCGTCGGCCCGATTCACTACTCCAAGGAATCCGGCGGCAACCCTGGTGAACAATGGTTCGACCGTGGAACCGCAAGCAATCCGATCTTCGCCAATCCTCCGACGAACTCGACCACGGCCTGCTGCGGCGGCACGATCTACTCCAGGCTGGGCACACTCGGACGCAACCAGCTCTTCGGACCCGGCTTCAAGAAGGTCGACTTCAGCATGCAGAAGAACCTGCACCTGGCCGAAGGGTACACGCTCGAACTGCACGGCGATGCCTTCAACGTCCTCAACACGCCGGCCTTCACCAACCCAAACGGCAGCATGACTTCAGGGCAGTTTGGGCAGATTGAAGGTGTGCAGCTATACAGCAACCGCGAGATCCAGTTGGCGGCTCGTTTCACCTTCTGACCTCACAACCCGCATAACGCATCGCGGCAGCCTCACCGGCTGCCGCGGTGCAATGCTTGAGCGGACGCTCGATGAAGGCAGCGCCTTATGGAGTTCTTGTTCTGTTCGGTGCCGAATGTCCTGAGCGCAATGTCATCCTGAGCGAAGGTCGCTGCGGCGACTGAAGTCGAAAGCCTGCCCTGGCGGAGATTGCGACGCAATCGTAGTCGAATGGGATCTGCGGTTGTCTTTCAGTAGGCCAGCCTTTTCTGTAACCCGTTGGAGCGCGCAAGACATTGCGGTCCGGCAATTACGCTCGTTCTGCGCCAGCCGGCGCATTCATTTGGCCGTTTTATTTTAAGTCTGGAGTTTGTTGGAGCACTTCATGCGATTTTGGCCTTCATTTTTTCTGGCTGGATGTTTGTGCTCGATGGCGGCCGGCTCGCATGCACAGGCGCCGATTTCCGAGCAGCAACCAACCGCGCAGGTTGAATCGAATCCGGCCCCGAAGATCGATAAAGTCGATCCGCCCGATTGGTTCGCCGGACTTCCCTCCCCCATGCTGCTTCTCCATGGCGAGGGCTTCAAGGGCGCGCACTTTGCGGTTGCGGGCAGCGGCGTCACGCTTTCGCGCACACAGGTCTCTGACAACGGCCACTGGGCATTTTTGTGGCTCGATGCCAAATCGGCGGCGCCGCAAACAGTCACGCTGGCTGCAACCAGCGCAAGCGGCTCGGCCACGCGTAAATATGTCTTCGCTTCGCGCTCCCTCGATCCCGGCGCGCATCGCGGCTTCTCCTCGGCAGACGTGATCTACCTCATCATGACCGACCGCTTTGCCCATGCGGGCGCCGCCGGTCCCGGGGGAGACGATCGCTCGCTGCCGCACGGCTGGCATGGCGGAAACCTGGACGGAATTGCCGGGCACATCGATTATCTGAAGCAGCTTGGCGTCACCGCGGTGTGGACCACCCCCGTGGCTTCAAACGGCGCCATGCCCGATTCGTACCACGGCTACGCTGCTACCGATCTCTACGCGGTCGACAAGCACTTTGGCACGCTCGACGATTACCGTCGTCTCTCCAGCGAGCTCCATGCTCACGGCATGAAGCTGGTTATCGATCTGGTTCCCAACCACGTTGGCGTTCAGCATCCATGGGTGAACGATCCGCCTGCTCCCGGCTGGTTACACGGTTCGCTCGCACATCATCCCGCCGTCGAGACCGACTTCTACAAACTGGTCGATCCCCATGCCCCGCCCACGGCCTGGCGCAACATTGTCGATGGCTGGTTTACCGACGCGATGCCCGACTTGAATCAGCGCAATCCGCTGGTCTCGCAATATCTGATTCAAAACGCGCTCTGGTGGGTTGAAACCGCAAACCTCGACGGCATCCGCCTGGACACATTTCCATACGTCGATCGCAGCTTCTGGCATGACTACGATGCGGAACTGCACAGCGTGTACCCGCACCTGACCACGGTTGGAGAGATCTTCAATGGCGACGCCGAGGTGACATCGTATTTTGCCGGCGGCGCGGCGCACCAGGGCATCGACACCGGACTCTACACGCCATTCGACTTTCCGATGTACTTCACGCTGCGCGACGTGTTCGCCCACGGCAATCCGATGACCGAGCTCGCCGATGTGCTGCGGAAGGACTCGCTTTATCCGCATCCCGAGCGGCTCGTCCCGTTCATCGGCAATCATGACACCACGCGCTTCATCACCGATGCCGGCGGCTCGACAGCCAGGCTTAAGCTCGCCCTCGGCCTGCTGACAATGCTGCGCGGAACCCCGCAAATCTACTCCGGCGACGAGATCGGCATGACCGGCGGCCCCGATCCCGATAACCGGCACGACTTTCCCGGCGGCTTTGAAGGCGACCCGCGCAATGCATTCACGCAGGCCGGCCGCACGCATGAAGAGCAGGACGTGTTCGCGTGGACATCCTCGATGCTTGCGCTGCGCGCGCGGCAGCGGGTTCTCCAGGCGGGGACGGAGCAGAATCTTTTCGCGGATAACGATGCCTTCGTCTTTGTGCGCACGTTCGATGAAGGCGGCTGCACGGGGGGCGCTAATCCGCCGGCCGCAAACGCGCGCGTGTTGATCGTGGTCAACAATTCCGAGAAGACGAAATCCATCGCGATTCCGACGCAAGATACCGCGCTGGCCGGTTGCACAATCTTCACGCCCCAGACGCCGGCCGCGGCCGCTCCGGCAACCATCGCTGACGGGCAGATCCACATCGACGAGCCTGCGCAATCGATGAGCGTGTACGAAGTGCGCTGAAGGGCGCCGCGCCTGCGAGAGCCTCATTGAGCACTCGGCCAGCGATTCGATTTTGCGATAGACTTAACCTGTTCGATGCGGTGAGAGCTGGAACACCGGCCGCTCGCCGCGTCATGCTGCCGGCATGTGCGGAAGTGGTGAAATGGCAAACACACCAGCCTTAGGAGCTGGCGCCCAAAAGGCTTGCGGGTTCAAGTCCCGCCTTCCGCACCAAAAGTCTTGCACAATCTCGCTGAATATGGACAGGCCCAGCGCGGACCAGGACCGCCGCGACAGACAGTGCGCTTCGCTGTTTCTGGGATTCAGTTTGCCGGGGCGGGCTCAATAGCCTGGATATGAATTCCGCACTCCACCTTGCGGCCGGCCCAGCGGCCTGAGCGCAGATCGGTGGGATCGACTGGAAGCGTAGTGCAAGGCTCGCAGCCTATCGACGAATATCCGCGCGCATAGAGCGGCAAGAGCGGAATTGCGAGCTCTTCGCACGCATACCACACATCGCGCGTTGTCCAGACGGCGAGCGGCGCCAGCTTGAGCACCTGTTTGCCGCCCGGTAGCGTAAACATCGACGATTCTTCGAGCGTCGCACGGCTCCGAGCCTGCTCGCGGCGCAGGCCCGTCAGCCACACGCGATACTCCGCAACCGCTTTGAACAGCGGTTCCACCTTGCGCAGTCCGCAGCAGCGGTCCGGCGCAGACTCGTACAGTTTGCCGAATTGCGCCTCCTGCTCGGCGACGGTCTTTGCCGGCAGCAGATTAACCAGATTCAGATTCCACTCGCGCGCAATGCGATCGCGATAAGCGTAGGTCTCCGCGAAGTGGTAGCCGGTATCGAGAAAGAGCACCGGAATCTCCGCATCGAGCTCGAGCGCTAGTTTGACGAGCAGAACATCCTCGGCCTGGAAGCTGCAGGTGAGGCACACATCTCCCTCGCCGGTGAGACTTTGTGCGAGCGTTTCACGCACGGCTTCAAGCTTCACATTCACTTCATCGACAATCTCAACAGTGCTCATTAAAGACCTGCCTTCTCTGAAGAAACAAAGATTCCCGCGCGATGCAGCAGTCGATGTACGGCAGTCACGCCGTGCATGGGCTCGGCGGCATCGAGCTCGATCTGCTCGCTGTCGACACGGGCTGTGAGTGTTTCGGTTGGCTTGGTGCGCACCAGCAGAACGAGCAGACCGGCGCCGGTCTGGACCCTGATCACAGCGCGAAGGAGCGCCCAATCGAGCAAAAACGGATCACCGTCTGCGTGAACGCGGCTGGTGATCGCTCCCACCGCAAAGAGAGAGCGCTCAATCGCATCGATCGCCCGTGCCGGCCCGGTGAGTTCAAGCACTCCGCCGCGATGTCCCCAGCGCGCCTCGCGCTCGCCGGCTGTCACCGGCCCCCACGCTCCCGCTTCATCTTCTTCGCCGGTCGTGAGCTCGGCCGCAGCCTCCTGAATCATGCCGGCCGCGACCGTTCGGTTGCTCTCGGGATCGATGAGAATAAACGCGCCGGTTGCGCGATTCTCGCTGTAGCGATCGATGGCGATCGGCCGCAGCAGATTGATCGAGACCGCGCCGATGTCGTTCATCTCCAGCGTCCCGGCCGGCACGCGGCCCAGAGTTGCGATATCGGTGCGATAGTCAACGCTCAAAAGAAACGCAGGCACGGTGTGGCTGGTGTGCTTGAGCAGGTAGCGCCGCCCCACCACCGCGGCGCGCTGATCCATCCACACCAGCGAAGCCTTGAAACCGCGCGTGACTTTGGCTTTACTGTCGGCGGCGGCAATCAGATCTCCGCGGCTGATGTCGATCTCGCGATCGAGCACAAGCGTGACTGAGAGCGGCGCCGATGCTTCATCCAGATCGCCGTCCCAGGTGACGATCCGATCGATTTTCGCGGTGCGGTTCGAGGGCAGCGCCGTAATGCTGTCGCCGCGCCGCACCGTACCCGACGCGATCTGTCCGGCAAAGCCGCGGAAGTTATGATCGGGACGCACCACGCGCTGCACCGGGAAGCGAAACGGGGCATCGGCCGAGGCCACCGACGAGGGAACCAGCTCAAGCAGCTCAAGCAGCGACGGCCCATCGTACCATGGCATCGCACCGGAAGTATTTGAAGCCCGGTGCACGATGTTGTCGCCCTTCAGCGCGCTCACCGGCACAAACACGCGCTCAACCTGCGTACCCGTATCGGCGGCAATCCGGTCGAGCACCGTGCTGAATTCAGCCTCGATCGCGCGGAACGCTGCTTCGTCGTAGCCGGTCAGATCCATCTTGTTCACCGCGACCAGCACATGGCGCACCCGCAACAGCGATGCGATGTAGGCGTGACGGCGCGATTGAATCAGCACCCCCTTGCTGGCATCGATCAGCACGATGGCGGCATCGGCCGTCGACGCTCCCGTGGCCATATTGCGCGTGTATTGTTCATGGCCCGGCGTATCGGCAATGATGAATTTGCGGCGCGCAGTCGAAAAATAGCGATAAGCAACATCGATTGTGATGCCCTGCTCGCGCTCGGCGCGCAGCCCGTCGGTGAGCAACGCAAAGTCGAGCTGGCCCGGCGCCGTGGTTCCCTTGCCTTCGATGGAGCGCACCTGGTCTTCGTAAACCGACTGCGTGTCGTAGAGAAGCCGGCCGATGAGCGTCGATTTGCCGTCGTCGACGCTGCCCGCGGTTGAGAAACGCAGCAGATCCTTTTCGTGCTCATGCGCGAGGAACTCCTCAATCTCAAACCTTCTGTTTTCCAACTCTGCCGCGACTCCCAATTCAACCTCCAGCCCCTGGTCCCTAGTCCCTAGTCCCTCAGAAGTATCCTTCTCTCTTCTTGATCTCCATTGAGCCTTCCTGATCGTGGTCGATGACGCGGTTGGCGCGCTCCGACGAACGGAATGAGATGAGTTCCGAAATGATGGCCGGTATGGTGTCGGCATCGGAGCGGATGGCGCCGGTGCACGGACTGCATCCCAGCGAACGCAGCCGGCACTTCACCATCCGGGGTTGCTCGCCCTTGCGCGCTACGAAGGATTGCTCGACAGGCAAGAGCGCTTCCTGATCCGGACCGGCGGAGCGCACATACATGGGCCGCTCTTTGGCAAAGTAGAGGTCGACCACCGGTATCTTTTCTTCGTGGATGTACTGCCACACATCCATCTCGGTCCAGTTCGAGAGAGGGAAGACGCGAATGCTCTCGCCGGGGTGGACGCGCGCGTTGTACAGGTTCCAGAGTTCCGGCCGCTGGTTCTTCGGGTCCCACTGGCCGGCCTCGTCGCGGAAGGAATAGATGCGTTCCTTGGCGCGCGATTTTTCTTCGTCGCGCCGCGCCCCGCCAAACGCCGCGTCGAATTTGTAATGGCGCAACCCGTCGAGCAGCGCCTGCGTCTTCAGCAGTCCGCAGCAGCGTTTGGTATCGAGCGCAATCGGGTTTGTGCCCGCGGCAATCGCCGGCTCGTTGCGCCACACCAGCAGTTCGGCGCCGATGGAGCGCGCCATGTTGTCGCGAAACTCAAGCATCTCGCGAAACTTGAAGCCGGTATCGATGTGCAGCAGCGGGAACGGAATCGGCCCCGGGAAAAAGGCCTTCTGCGCCAGGCGAAGCATCACTGAAGAGTCTTTGCCAATGGAGTAGAGCATCACCGGCCGCTCAAATTCCGCGGCCACTTCGCGCAGAATGTGAATGCTCTCGGCTTCGAGCAGGCGCAGATGGCCAAGCCGCGCGGGAGGGCGCGACTCTTGAGCCAGGTTTGATTCGCTGATGTCGGTAACTGCAGACGCCATGGGCACCTCATTTCTCAGGGGAATCGCTGAGTGCCGGCATGGAACGAAGACTCTCCCGGCGCTTCAGCTACGGGTGTCTTCTTTGATCGGTTTTGCTTTTGGGATCAGAGACTAGCGCGAGCACCCGTCGAAGATGTTCGACAGGCGACAACAAGAGCGGGGCTCAAACGCGCTGACCATGTGAGATTGATGCTACCAAAAAGCCGGCGGATGCACAATGTGGGCCTCCGCGGCGTTGATCTACCATCGTAGGAGCCGATGCCCGTCAAATCAAAGCTCGGACAAAACTTCCTCCGCGATGGCCAGGCGGTTGAACGGATTGTGGCAGCTCTCGGCGATCTCGGCGGCCAGACCGTGGTCGAGATCGGTCCCGGCCGCGGCGCGATTACCGGCGCGCTGGCGGCAAAGGCCGCACACGTGGTTGCAGTTGAGCTCGATCGCGATCTTGCCTCAGTTCTGCGGGCGCGGTTCCAGCCCGGGCGGGTCACCGTGGTCGAGCAGGACGTTCTGGAGTTTGATTTTGCCGCCGCGGCAGCGCAGGCCGGCTCGGAATTGCGCGTGGCCGGCAACCTGCCCTACTACATCACCTCGCCCATCCTGCGCAAACTCGCTCAAAGCCACGCCGCGCTCGGCACGGCCGTGCTGATGGTGCAGCGCGAAGTAGCCGATCGCGTTACCGCCTCGCCGGGCTCGCGCGACTACGGCTTGCTGAGCGTGCTGGTGCAGGCGCATGGGCCGGTCGAGCCGCTGTTTACGCTGCCTCCTTCGGCATTTTCGCCGCCGCCGCAGGTGCACTCCACGGTCTTTCGCTGGCGGCTTGCGCCGCGGTTTGAAGAGCTTGGCGTGGAAGGGACAGGTTTTCTTCGCTTCGCAGGCCAGGCCTTCGCACAAAAACGCAAAACTCTTGTCAATAACCTGCGTGCGGCCGGAGTTGCAACCGGGCACGCTCACGACGCAATGGCGCTGGCCGGAATCGATCCCCGGGCGCGCGCTGAGTCGCTCTCTATCGATTCCCTTGCCGCCCTCTGGCGCGCCCTCGCCACGTCTTCATCCATCACGAAAGGAGACTTGCGATGATCCGCTTTCGCGTTGCTGCGGTCGTCTTCGCCCTGGCCGCTTTCACATCCGCGCAGAGTCCCAGTCCCAAAACCGCTCCCGTCCCCGTGCATGGGCAGGGATGTGTCGCAAGCGGTGTTGAGGCCGGCTGCCTGGTCGTCAGAGACTCGGGCTCAGGCACGCTTTACAACCTGCTGATCAACGGGACGCGTCCGCAGGTGGGCGAAGGCATCGAGTTCACCGGAGTGCCGTATGAGGGGATCTCGATGTGCATGCAGGGCGCTCCGGTCAAGGTAACGCGTTGGTCGCGCAAGGAGTCGATCAAGTGCCCGGAGAGTGCGACGCCTTCGAAAGTGCCGGGGAAAATGTAGCGAGTCGAGTATGCCCGAATCGGCGAATCGCGGCGGACGCGCGCGGGCGGGGACGCCCGCACTGCAGCCGGTCCTCCACCCCGGCGAATACAAATCATTCGCCGCGGCCCCGGTCCCGGGACCGGCGGTGCTTCACGGGTTTCCTTCAGGCGCCCTCGGGCGCGTAATCTAACAGGAAGGGGCAGGCGTCTGGGACTGCTTTGCCCTCGCCCCCGACATTTGGCGAAACTTAACAAGGCTCAAGCGCATCCTGGATAACAGAAATCTATGAATCCGACCACCGCACAGGCCAGGCGTAGTGCCTTCGAGCAGACTCTGCTGAGCGCGCGCCAGACTATGATGCTGAGCGAGATCCTCAGGCTGGCCTTTGACAGCTTCAGGGCCAGCAAGACGCGTTTTGCTCTTACCGCCCTCGGCATGGTCATTGGCACCGCTTCGGTCATCCTGGTGGTCACCATCGGACTCACCGGCAAGCACTACATCCTCAACCAGCTGCAGAAGATCGAAACCAACTCAGTCGAACTGGAATATGCCGGCGGCGGCACCACCGCGGCAGAGCGCGTTCTCTACAACGACTACCTCACGATCGAAGACGAAAAGACGATCGATGAGCAGGTGCCGGGCATTATGTATTCATCGCCGGTGCTTGAGATGCATGAGCGCATCAGCTTTGGCGCAGGGGTGGTCAAGGACACGCTGATCCTCGGCGTCAGTCCGGATTACCAGGGTGTTCGTAACCTGATTGTCACGCTGGGACGGTTCTTCGATCAGACTGACGACTCGGCTCACATCAAGTGCGCCATTGTGACCCAGGCCTTTGCGCGTGCGCGCTACGGCAGCGATGAAGAAGCCGTCGGCCAGACCTTTGAGATTGAGGGCATTCCCTTCACCATCATTGGCGTCTTCAAAGAGGCCGTGGACGACTTCGGAGAGTCTGAGATCGCCGATCAGACCATCCTGATTCCGTTTTCCGTGGCAAAGTACTTCACCGGAACTGAAAACCTTCGCCAGATTTACTTCTCCATGCGCAGCATGGACGAAGTTACCGAATCCGCCACGCAGATCGAGAACATCATTCAGTCGCGCCACCGGCCCAACTCGGTTTACAAGACGCAAACGCTCAAGCAGCTACTCACCATCGCCAGCGAAATCGCCGACGCCCTCACGGCTGTCCTGGTGTTGGTGGCCGCTGTCACTCTCGCCGTGGGCGGCGTCGGCATCATGAACATCATGCTGGCCAACGTGCGCGCCCGCATTCGCGAGATCGGCATCCGCAAGGCGCTGGGCGCAACCTCTCGCGAGATCAAACTGCAATTCCTCTCGGAAGCCGTCATTATTTCGCTCACCGGCGGAATTGTGGGCACTTTGGTGGGTCTATCCGTGCCGCTCTCGATCCGATTTTTCACCGACTATAAGCTGCCATTCTCATGGTTGTCGGTCTTCATTGCGCTCACCGCTGCAACGCTCGTCGGAGTCGTCTTCGGCACCGTGCCCGCGACGCGCGCGGCGCAACTGGATCCGGTGGATGCGTTGAAGTATGAGTGACCTGAAGTATGAGTGACCTGCAGCAAAAACCGGAGTCGCGCCATGAGCCCGAGGACGAACCAGCCTCGCCGGGACCGAGCCTCGCGCTCCTCTACTCGCTCATCGGGTTCGCGCTAATCGCGGCCATCTTCCTCGCCGGGCTTATTGTGCTGCCGTTCTATCGAAGGCGGTAAGCTGGATCTGCAAGTTACGCGCCGGAGCCTGCCTCCGCGCGTTCCGCAATCAACACAGGAATCCCATCGACGATCGGGTAGGCAAGACCGCAGCTCGCGCACCGCAGCCGCGCCAAGTCCTGAAGCAGCTCGCCCAAGCATACCGGACAAGCCAATCGGGCCAGCACGCGAGTATCGGATTTCGGTTGCGATTGATTCGGGCTTGTCATGACATTGCGGCCGGACGGGATCGTCTCTATTCCCTATTCCCTATTCCCTATTCCCCGTCTATTGGATCGCCGCATCCAGATGATCGGAAGAAGAAGCGCCATTCCCCTTCATTCGTCCGGCAAACTCCCGCTCGATGCGGTCGGTGGTGCCGCCTTTGGCGAACTCGTAGGCCACCCTGATTCCGTTGTAGATGGCGCGGTCGTTTGACGAGCCGTGGCCGATGATACACACTCCGCGCACGCCAAGCAGAGGCGCGCCGCCATACTCGCGGTAATCGAGGCGGCGGCGGAAGTCGTTGAACGCGCGGCGTGAAAGCAGCGCTCCCACCTGCGCAGTCACCGTGCTCTTCAGCGACTGGCGCAGCACGTCGCGGACGAACCGGCCTACGCCCTCGCTGGTCTTCAGCGCCACGTTGCCCACGAATCCGTCGCAGACAATCACGTCGGCCAGACCGCTGAAGATGTCGCGCCCCTCAACGTTGCCTATAAACCGGATGGGCAGCGATTTGAGGAGCGGAAAGGCTTCGCGGGTAAGGTCGTTGCCCTTGGTCTCTTCTTCGCCGATCGAGAGCAGCCCCACGCGCGGATTCTCAATCTTGAGCACGGTGCGGGCGTACATCTCGCCCATGATGGCGAATTGTTCAAGGTTGTGCGCCTTGCAGTCCACATTCGCGCCCACATCGAGCAGAACGCAGGGATTGCCACTGGCGCTGGGCATGGGAGTGGCCAGCGCGGGCCGGTCGACACCGGGCAACGCGCCCAGCACGCCTTTCGCCGTTGCCATGGCCGCGCCGGTGTTGCCCGCGGTCACAAACCCCGCCGCTTTGCCCTCGCGCACCAGCTTCAGCCCCACGCGCATCGAACTGTCCTTCTTGGTCCGGTACGCATGCGCGGCCTTTTCCTCCATGCCGATCCGCTCCGAGGCATGGTGAATGACGATGGGTTGTTCTTCGTTTTCGAGCAGGTCGTCGAGTTGATCGCGCAACTCGGTCTCAGGTCCCACCAGGTGGACCCGTACGGGCAGCGTGCGGCAAGCCAGGATTGCGCCCCGAATTTCAGGCTCAGGAGCGTTGTCGGAACCAACGGCGTCGAGCGCGATGTCGTAGAGCATGAGTGCTCAGTCTACTTGGCTGCTTCCTTTACGTCCAGAACAGCGCGTCCCTTGTACTCGCCGCACTTGGGGCAGGCGCGATGGGGAAGCTTCTTCTCGTGGCAGTTCGGGCACTCTGAGAGCCCGGTCGCGGTCAGGAAGTCGTGGGCGCGGCGGTTGGCGGTGCGGCGCGTGGAGTGGCGCCTTTTGGGATTCGGCATGATGCAATTCCTTTATTTCGTGGACGGTGGACCGTGAACCGAGCTCCCGCTCACCGCTCACTGTTCATCGTTCACGCGAATTGTTTCTTCAGGACTTGATCCGGCTGCGTAAACCGCCCAACGCCTCCCACCGGGGGTCGGTCGGACCCTCATCGCATGTGCAGGGTTGGTCGTTGCGGTTGGCGCCGCAGCGCGGGCAAAGTCCCTTGCAGTCTTCCTTGCATAGCGTCCTGACCGGCAGGGACAAAAGTACCTGCTCCCGCAGCACGTCTTCAAGCGCAAGACTGTCTCCTTGATAATAACCGATTTCGGTCTCCGGCGCTGTAATCGACCGCTCCGGAGCGCCGCCATCGACGCCGATGGGGCGGAAGATCAGGTCGAATTCGGCGGCCAGGGGAACCCCAACCGGCTCGACGCACCGGGCGCAAGGCACCTCAAAACTGCCTTTGAAGCTACCCTTCAGCCGGATATCCGCGACAATCTCCCTTGGGCCGCGGTGCTCGTGGATAACCTCAGCCCGCCCTTTTGCCTCGAGCGGGCCCACCTGCAGCGCTTCCCCGCCCATATCGACTGCTCCAGGCTCAAGTTCGAGGTCAAAGTCGATCGGTTCGCGCTCGAGCTCACTAACCTTGAATTCCATAAAACAAGCCTAATGCATGATTCGCAGCGAGGGAAGGCTTTGTAAAAGGGCACGGCTCCAGCCGGGCCGAAAACCAGCCAAAAACTCAGCGGGCATTAGCCCCTGAGGAAGTTGACCAAGCAAGAACAGAGGGTGCCCCAGGTCCGGATTTTCGGACCTGGGATAGCACGAACCTGTACGCTCGGCCTTGTATCGGGGCACGACTTTAGTCGTGCCGATAAAACCCGCAAAATGAGTCCGGGGCTTTAGCCCCTGAGGGACGGCTTTTCCAAGCAGCTCACCGCTTCGGCGTGTATTCCTCAAACAGGTCGGGGAACTGCTTCCTCAGAGCGCCGATTTTGGGCCGGTCGCAGACCATGATGTAGGGATTGTCTGGGTTGTGGTAGGCGTAGTCCTGGTGATAGTCCTCGGCGCGGTAAAAGCCCTCGAGCGGCGTCACCTCGGTCGTAATACGCGAATGAAACACACGCTCCTGGGTGAGCTGCGCAATGTACGCATCGGCAATACGCTTTTGATCGTCGTTGAGATAAAAGATCACCGAGCGGTACGACGGCCCCTGGTCAGGCCCCTGCCCGCCCACCTGGGTGGGATCGTGCGCCACCGAGAAGAAAATGCGCAACAGCGTTCCGTAGGTGATCTTTGAGGGATCGTAGACCACGCGAACCGACTCGGCGTGGCCCGTGGTCTCGGTCGTCACCTGGGCGTAGGTAGCGGTCGCGGCCGTGCCGCCGGCGTAGCCAACGGTCGTGCCGATGACCCCCTTCACGCGCTCAAAAACCGACTGCGTACCCCAGAAACAGCCCCCGGCAAAGACCGCCGTGTTCGAGGCAGGAGCGCTGGCGAGCTGATCGTCGGCATCAGGAGCCGGTACCGGCCCCTTCGACGCGGCTTTGGCGCGAAACGCCACAACCAGAACAACAAGCGCCACCATCACCAGAAGCGCAAACCTGCGGAAAAGCATTTGGGGAAGGACCTCCAACCATAAGATTGTCAGGCGACTGGATGAGTTACAGTCATTTTCCGCGGCTGAGCTCCGGACTCCACCCCTTCCCAGCAAGCGGGACAACCCGGATCGAACCACGCACAGGGCCGGAAGCGCAGGCGGCGCAAAGCGCATCCTATTTTGTATGATCTCGGTGGCGGTCCTGCTTAACCGCTGCACAGAATCCCAAAAATCGAATATCTGAGGCACATGCGATGAATCTTCCCTGCTCGCTTGCGTTCCGCGCCGCCGTTGCCGGCGCATTGCTTTCTTCCGCTCCGCTTATTGCCCAGCAGCCGATTACCGGGCAGGACGCCTACGCCGACTGGTCGCAGCAAAAGCCAGGCGCCATGCGCAAGATCACCGTCGCCGACCTGCCTGCGCCGTTTGCCACCGAATCGGTAGATAACGGGCCGATGCTCATCCGCAAGCCCGCCGGTGCCTGGCCGATCGCGCCTGAAGGCTTCAAGGTCGAGCTCTATGCAGGCGGAGACGCCGCAACTCCCATGCAGCGCAGCGACATGGTGCGACAGACAGTCGGGCCCGCCTCCGGGACCTTCGTGGAGCCGCGCATCATCCGCACCGCGCCCAACGGCGACCTCTTTGTAGCCGACTCGCAGGCGGGCACAATCTTCGTTCTGCGCGGAGCGACGGCCGATGGCAAGGCCGAGCTGGTGAGCCGGTTCGCCACCGGCCTCGACCACCCCTTTGGCATTGCGTTTTACCCCTCGGGTCCGAATCCCCGCTGGGTCTACGTGGGCAACGCAACTACCGTCGCCCGTTTCGCCTACAAGAGCGGCCAACTTAAGGCTGAGAACCCCACTCCCGAGACCGTCATTCCCGACATCCCCGGCTATGCCCAGTTGCGCGGCGGCGGCCACTGGACCCGCGACGTGGCCTTTACCGCCGACGACAAGTACATGCTGGTCTCGGTGGGCAGCGGATCGAATATCGACGACCCCGACACGCATCCCAGAGAGTTCCACCGCGCCGACGTGCTGGAGTACACGCCCGAGGGCAAATTTGTCGAGGTGTATGCCTACGGAATCCGCAACTGCGTGGGCGAAGCTATCAACCCCGCCACCGGCCAGCTGTGGTGCAGCACCAACGAGCGTGACGCGCTGGGCAATAACCTGCCGCCCGACTACGTGACCCACATTGAAGAAGGCGGCTTCTACGGATGGCCCTGGTATTACATCGGCGGCCACCAGGATCCGCGCCTGTCCCAGCCCTGCGCCGACGGCACCGGCCCCAACCCGCAGCTCGCTGCGCCGCTCACCAAGGCGCAGGCGGCCAACTGCAAGCGCGTCGATATGTCGGCCAGGGTGCTGACGCCCGACGTTCTGCTGCAGCCGCACATGGCTTCGCTGGAAGTCACCTTCTACCCCCCTGTTCCCAGCTGCGTTGGTGTTCCGTTCGGGCATCCCTGCCCACCCGGGCCGGTCCCAGCCGGAACGTATCCGCACGAGTATTGGGGCGACGCCTTCGCCGCCGAGCACGGATCGTGGAATCGCAAGCGGCGCGGCGGCTATGAGGTGGTCATGATCCCCATGAAGGACGGTAAAGCGCTCGGCGAGTATGAGGATTTCCTCACCGGCTTTGTGACCGCGGACGGCCAGGTGTGGGGCCGGCCGGTGGGTGTCGCAGTCGGCCACGACGGCGCCCTCTACGTCACCGACGACGGCTCGCGCAGCATCTGGCGCGTGGTCTACACCGGCAAATAAGCGCGCGCGGTCTGCTCGGCGGAGTTTCCATAAGCAGCATTGAAGCTCCGCCGAAGCGCCTTCCAGGGCCATAGTCCGGTTCAAGCTCCATGCAGGCTGGCCGATATACCCGGCAAAGGGGTGTGTCGTCATGTCCTGGACTCGAAATA
>Ga0326727_10004562_pt1 | contig 41347 bp, 43 predicted proteins | sample MB2enrmetagenome_FD_207643 | JGI IMG/M metagenome (GOLD analysis project Ga0326727, IMG submission 207643) | Lab enriched peat soil microbial communities from McLean, Ithaca, NY, United States - MB29MY | ecosystem: Environmental > Terrestrial > Soil > Wetlands > Peat | place: USA: New York...
CGTCGACGCCGATCAACGCCGCCATCTTCTGATCCTGCTCGCAGGCGCGCTGCGCGCGCCCCAGCGCCGTCTTTTGCACCAGCCACCAGAACCCGGCCAGCAGGATCGCCGTGACCACCCAGATGACGATCTGACGATATTGCAGCGTGATGTCGTGGCCCGCGCCGCCGATATGAATGATGTTGGTGAACATCGGCGGCACCGGCTTGTTGCGCGGGCCTTGCGCGACCTGGACGAAATTGGAGAGGAAGGTCGACATGCCGATGGCGGAGATCAGCGGGGCGAGCCGGAACGAACCGCGCAACGGCCGGTAGGCGATCCGCTCGATCGTCCAATTCCACACCGAGGTGAGCGTCATCCCCGCCGCCAACACGATGAGGAACGCCACGGGGAGGTAGGTGACGCCAAGCATCTTGACGAGGACGAGAAAGACCAGCAGGGCGATGAACGCCGACAACATGAACACGTCGCCGTGGGCGAAATTGATCATGCCGATGATGCCGTACACCATAGTGTAACCGATGGCGATCAGACCGTAGACCGACCCGAGCGTGAGCCCGTTGATCAGCTGCTGCAGGAAATTATCCATGCGTCGATGCGCCCTTTAGTTTTCGTCCCCATGCAGAATTTGCGCCAACGTCCGTCGGCCGTCCCCTCGTCGATCGCCGCGCGCATGGTGCGCCGAAAAACCGCGGTCGACCCTCGTAGCGCCTAACCGAATGCGCATTGGCCGACCTTAACAACGGCGCGTCCGCCCGGCAATCGCTGGAATTGACTCTTGGCGTCAACTCGCGCGGCGGGTCGGCCGATCCGAAGCCCTTTCGCGCCCGCTCGGCTGCGCCGTGGCGCGGGGACCCCTCGCCCGGCGCGCAGTCCGATCGCCGCCGCGATCGCCCGCCCGATCGCTCGTCGTTCGCTTCCTGCCGATTTTTCAGACATGATCGCGCCCGGGCTTGGCGATTTCCAGCGAAACGGCGGCTCGCGGGGGCGACACGGCGCAATGACATATACTGAAAACGACACAATTTCGCATGTGCTTGCGCCGACGACGGATCTGCGCGAACCATCGCGCCCAGTTTTATCAGAGCGCGGCTCCCCGCATCGCGGCCGGCGAATTTTTGCGCATCGGCGGGCGGGATTTGCCCAAATTATGGTCGTTTGCGACGGTTCGAGGAGAACCTCGTTTTAAATTCCCCGCCGCATCGAGGCGGTCCGCCCCGAACAAGCCGACGACCCCGAGGATATGTTCGGGCGACGGCGCGAAAGACGGCGCCCTTAAGGAGTCCCAGCCATGAGTTACGATTTCGAACTTTCCTGCACGCTTCCGGCGACGCCGGAAGCCGTCTACGAGGCGTGGCTCAGCAGCGCCGCGCACGGCGCGATGACCGGCGCCAAGGCGAAGGCGTCCAAGAAGGTCGGCGCCGCCTTTTCGGCGTGGGACGGCTACATCGTCGGCAAGAACATCGACCTCGTTCCCGGCAAGCGCATCGTGCAGTCGTGGCGCACCAGCGAGTTCGGCGCCGACGACCCCGATTCGACGATCACCGTCACTTTGACGCCGGTCGAGGCGGGCGTGCGGCTGACGCTGTCGCACAAGAACGCGCCCGACGGTCAATCGGCGTATGAAAAAGAGGGCTGGCGCGAATATTACTTCGAACCGATGAAGGCCTATTTCGAGCGTCGGCGCGCGGCGGGGAAATCGTAGGGCGCGCGCGATCGCGGCGTTCGGCCGATCCGCGCCCGCCTTGCGCAGCGGCTCCGGGTTCGCCATCTTGGTCGCGCAGGCTCCGGCCGATGCTTCGAAGGAGGAAAAATGAGCGATAGCGCGATAGAGGAGGTCGCCGGACGATGGGCGACGATCCGCTTCGACGGGCGCCGCTGCATCCACGCGCGGCGCTGCGTCATTTTGCAGCCTGGCGTGTTCAAGGCCAATGTTGCGGGCGATTGGATCGATCCCGACGCCGCCTCGGCCGAGGCGCTGATGTTCGTCGCGCTCAATTGCCCGTCGGGCGCCATCCAGGTGACGCGCCGCGACGGCGGCGCGCCGGAGCCGCTGCCGCTGGTCAACACGATCACCGTTCGCGAGAACGGCCCGCTTGCCGCGCACGCGCAGATCGAAATCGGCGGCGAGGCGATCGGAACGCGCGCGACGCTTTGTCGCTGCGGCGCCTCCGCCAACAAACCCTATTGCGACGGGTCGCACGTGGGCGCGGGCTTCCTCGCCTCGGGCGAGCCTGCGGCCAAGCCCAGCGAACCGCTCGCCGCGCGCGACGGCGCGTTGAAGATCGCGCCTTATCCCAACGGGCCGCTCGGCCTCAGCGGCGCGGTGGAAATTCTGTCCGGCACGGGGCGCACGATCGATCGGACGCGGGCGACCGCGCTTTGCCGCTGCGGCGGTTCGAAAAACAAGCCTTATTGCGATGGAACCCACAAGGCGATCGGCTTCGTCGCGCCGGCGAAGCCGTCGTGAGCGCGCCGGACGATGGCGGAGGGCGCGCCATGCCGAGCGCCGACGAAGACATTCTGGCCGCCGCCGAGCGCTGGCGCAAAGACGGCTGCGCCGTCGCGATCGCGACGGTCATCGAGACCTGGGGCTCCGCGCCGCGGCCCGTCGGCTCGCATCTGGCGATCGACGGCGACGGCCATTTCCTCGGTTCGGTGTCGGGCGGCTGCGTCGAGGGCGCGGTGGTGAGCGAGGCGCTCGACGTCATCGCCGACGGCGCCCCCAAGACGCTGGAATTCGGCGTCGCCGATGAGACGGCGTGGCGGGTCGGCCTCTCCTGCGGCGGCCGAATCAAGGTCTATGTCGAGCGGGTCGACTGATGCGGCTGGAAATTCTCGAGGCGATGAACGCGGCGCGGCGCGAGCGGCGCGCGGGCGCGCTGGTCACCGGGCTCTCCGACGGCGAGCAGCGCTTCGTCGCGGCGGACGCGATCGCGGCCGACGCGCTCGCCGAGGGGCTCGCAGCGGCGCTGCGGTCGGGCCGGAGCGGCCTCGTCGAGCAGGCCGGCGAGAGCTGGTTCCTCACCGTCCTCGTTCCCCCGGTGCGGCTGGTGATGATCGGCGCGGTGCATATTTCCCAGGCGCTGGCGCCGATCGCCAGGCTCGTCGGCCTCGACGCCTCGATCATCGATCCGCGCGCCGCCTTCGCCACGCCCGAGCGCTTTCCCGACGTCCCCCTCGTCGCGCAATGGCCGGACGAAGCGCTCGCCGCCTCGCCGCTCGACCGCTACACCGCGATCTGCCTGCTGACCCACGATCCCAAGATCGACGATCGCGCGCTGGTTCGCGCGCTTGCCGCCGATTGCTTCTACATCGGCGCGCTCGGCTCGCGCAAAACCCACGCCAAGCGGATCGAGCGGATGCGCGCCGAAGGATTCGACGAGACGGCGCTGGCGCGCATTCACGCGCCGATCGGCCTCGACATCGGCGCGGCGAGCCCGGCCGAGATCGCCGTTTCGATCGCGGCCGAGATCATCGCCGCGTTGCGCAGGACGCCGCGCTTCGAAGGGGCGGCGTCGTGAAATTCGGCGCCGTCGTGCTCGCCGCGGGCGCGTCCTCGCGCTTTCGCGCCGAAGGCGGCCAGGAAATCTCGAAACTCGTGGCGTCGCTCGACGGCAAGCCGCTGGCGCGCCATGCGGCGGAGGCGGCGCTTGGCTCGCGCGCGCGCCCCGTCGTCGTCGTCACCGGCTGCGCGCGGGAGGCGGTGGAGGCGGCGCTCGCGGGATTGCCGCTCGCCTTCGTCCATAACCCCGATTTCGCCAGCGGCATGGCGTCCTCGCTTCATGCCGGCGTCGCGGCTCTGCCCGCCGACGTCGCGGGCGCGCTCATCGTGCTCGGCGACATGCCGAGAATCGAGGCGGCGACGCTCGATTCCCTGATCGAAGCCTTCGCGGCGCGCACGCACGCGCTCGCCGCGGCGCCGGTCCACGCCGGCCGGCGCGGCAACCCCGTGCTGCTGTCGCGCGCGCTGTTTCCCGCGCTGGCGCGCCTTGCCGGCGACGAGGGCGCGCGCCGTCTCATCGGCGAAGCCGATCCCCGAGGCGTCGTCGAGGTGGAAATCGAAAGCGACGGCGTGACGTTCGACATCGACACGCCGGACGACCTCGCCGCGGCACGGAACTTGCTGAGCTGAGAAGCGCCGCGCAACGCTCGGTTAAGCTTTCGCGCGCGCAATGTGCGAATCGGCTGGCTGCGCTCGCCCGCCAAGCGAACGAGCCGGCGCCCCGGCCCGTGGATAGGAGGGTCGCGCCATGGCGTCACGCGCATCCGCGGATTTCATTCGTCAGCTGCAGGGCTTCAGCCTGACCACGGCGGAGATCCTCTATCGCCTGCCCGATCATCTGTCGCTGCTGCAAAGTTACGTATGGCAGGATTACGATCTCGCCCCCGAATTCCCCGAGCTGAAGAAATTCCTCAAGTTCTGGCGCGCCTCGCTCGACGGGCCGCTCTATTCGGTCCGCGTCGCCCACGTCGGACTGATCAAGCCCGCCGAAATCAGGGCGGTGCAGGCGCAGATGGTGTTGCATTAGACGCCCTGAATCCGGCGTCGTCATTGCGAGGAGCGGAGCGACGACGCAATCCAGGCGCCGCGTCAACCCCTCCTGGATTGCTTCGTCGCCCCGTTGGGGCTCCTCGCAATGATGGATAAACTGATCGAAACCGTTCTAAATCAACCTCAGCCCGCGCAACGACGCATGGCCGTCGCGGCCGACGATGATGTGGTCGTGCACGGTGACGCCGAGCGGCGCGGCCGCGGCGATGATGTCCAGGGTCATCTTGACGTCCTGGGTCGAAGGCGTCGGATCGCCCGAGGGGTGGTTGTGGACGAGGATCAGCGCCGTCGCCGCGAGCTCCAGCGCCCGGCGCACGACCTCGCGCGGATAGACCGGCGTCTGGTCGACCGTGCCCACGCCTTGCGATTCGTCGGCGATGACGCCGTTCTTCTTGTCGAGAAAGAGGATGCGGAACTCTTCACGCTCCTCGAAGGCCATCGCGGCGCGGCAATAGTCGATCACTTCCCTCTCGGAGCCGAGGTGCAGGCGCTTTTTCGCCACGCCTTTGGCGAAGCGTTGGACGCCCGCCTCGACGATCTTGAATTCGCCGATCGCGCCGACGCTCATGCCTTCGACCTCGGCGAGGCGCGCCGGCGGCGCCGCGATCGCTTCGGCGAACGAGCCGAAACGCGCGATCAGCGCCTTGGCGAGAGGCTTGACGTCGCGGCGCGGGATCGCCCGAAACAAGACGAGTTCGAGCAGTTCGTAATCGGCGATCGCCTCCGGCCCTGCGGCGCGCAAGCGGGCTCGCAATCGTTGGCGATGACCGAGATAATGGGCCGGTTCGGCCTGGCCGGGGTCGCGCTTCATCGCGAATAGGGCGGACGCTCGAGACCGGCGGGCGAGAGGGTGAAAACCTCCACCCCCGTCTCGGTCACGCCGACGGTGTGCTCGAACTGCGCCGACAGCGAGCGGTCGCGCGTCACGGCGGTCCAGCCATCGGACAGGACTTTGACGCCGGGGCCGCCGAGATTGATCATCGGCTCGATGGTGAACAACATGCCCGGACGCAGGGGCGCGCCCTCGCCGCGCCGGCCGACGTGGAGGATGTTCGGTTCGTCGTGGAACAGGCGGCCGAGCCCGTGGCCGCAAAAGTCGCGCACCACCGAGCAGCGCTCCCCCTCGGCGTAGCTTTGGATGGCGTAGCCGATGTCGCCGGTCGTCCCGCCCGGCCTGACCGCCGCGATGCCCCTGAGCAGCGATTCGTAGGTCACCTCGATCAGCCTTTGCGCGCGCCGCGGCGCTTCGCCGGCCACATACATGCGGCTGGCGTCGCCGTGCCAGCCCCCGACGATCAGCGTCACGTCGATGTTGAGGATGTCGCCGTCGCGCAACGGCCTCTCGTCGGGAATGCCGTGGCAGACGACGTGATTGATCGAGGTGCAGATCGACTTGCGATAGCCGCGATAGGCGAGCGGCGCGGGATAGGCGTCGTGATCCCTGGCGAATTCGTAGACGAACTTGTCGAGCGCGGCGGTCGAGACGCCGGGGCGCACGCGTTCGACCAGAAGGTCGAGCGCCTCGGCGGTCAGCGCGCCGGCCTTGCGCATCGCCGCGAACGCTTCCGGCCCGTGCAGCTTGATATGGCCGTTGCGCCGGCTTTGCAGCAGCGCGGAATCGACGAACGTCATGGAATGCGCCTCACGCAGCGGCTCGGGCGCCGCCGCGCTCGATCCCGCTTGCCTCTAATATGCCTTCCGCCGCGCGCAAGACAAGGATTGCCGCGGCTAAAGTCCTTGACAGGTCGTCACGGGCGGAATTTTTGCTTCCAAGAGGCAAGACGGCTTAGGTTCGTCGCCCCGGCGCCTCGACGACGGCGCCCCGGACCGGGAGTTCTGACAGCCAATGACGACAGAAATCGGCTTGTTCGTTTTTCCCCGCGTGCAGCAGCTCGACCTCACCGGGCCCTACGAGGTCTTCGCCAGTTGGCCTGAGGCGAGGGTTCGTCTCGTCGGCGAGAGCGGCGAGAGCGTGGCTTCTTCGACCGGGCTGAGGCTGACGCCGACGACGACCTACGCCGATTGTCCGCAACTCGACGTGATCTGCGTTCCCGGCGGGGTCGGCGTCAACGCGCTGATGCGCGACGAAGAAACGTTGTCGTTCGTCCGCGCGCAGGCCGCGCGCGCCCGCTTCGTGACGTCCGTCTGCACGGGCGCGTTGGTCCTCGGCGCCGCCGGGCTGCTGCGAGGCAAGCGCGCGACGACGCATTGGGCCTCGCTCGACCTGCTTGCCGCCTTCGGCGCCGTTCCGGTCAAGGCGCGCGTCGTGCGCGACGGCGCTCTCGTCACGGGAGGCGGCGTCACGGCGGGGATCGATTTCGCGCTGACGCTGATCGCCGAACTGGCGGGCCGCGACGTCGCCGAGGCGATCCAATTGAATCTGGAATACGCGCCCGAGCCGCCGTTCGCCGCCGGGTCGCCCGCAACGGCGCGCCCCGAAATCGTCGCGCGCGTTCGCGCGGCCATGGCTGGCGTGCGCGCGGAGCGCGAAAGGTTCGCCGACGAGGCGCGCCGGGAAAGCGAAGGGCCTGGGGCGCGCTAGCCCTGGCGAGCGGGCGTCCGCTCGTGCTAGGACGGCCCCGCTCATAAGGCCGATGGCGGGAGCGAATGCCCAAAGACAGCCTTGCCGAATCCGCGCCCTTCGGCCACTTCGCGCCAAGCGGCTTTTGCGCGCTCGCATTACGGGTGACGCGCCGCTGCTCGCTTGGGTGGTTCGGCAAGCGGACGGCGTTTTTCCTCCGCGGCGTCGCGACGCGCTCGCTGCGCGGCCGGCCGGTCGACGTCGTCTCGCTCGGCGCGCGCATGCGCCTCTACCCTTCCCACAACGTCGCGGAAAAGCGCCTGCTGTTCACGCCGCAATATTTCGACGCGCCGGAACGGGCGCTGCTGGCCGAACGCCTGAAGGGCGACTTCGTCTTTATCGACGTCGGCGCCAGCGTCGGCGGTTACGCGCTCTACGCCGCCGGCCTCGGCGGACCGCGCGCCAGCATTCTCGCCGTCGAGCCGTTGCCGGAAGTGTTCGAGCGGCTCGCCTACAACATCCGGGAGAGCGACTTCGCCAACGTCAAGGCGGTTTCCTGCGCGCTCGCCGACATCGACGGCGAGATCACGCTGTTCGTCAACACCAGCAATCAGGGCGAGACCTCGGTGCGCATCGTCAGCGCCGAGGCGCGCGTCGAACAGATGCGCGTGCGGGCGAAGAAGCTGCTGACGCTGGCGCGCGAAGAAGGCTACGCCAAGATCGACGCGATCAAGCTCGACGTCGAGGGCGCCGAGGACCTGGTCCTCGACCCGTTCTTGACCGAGGCGCCGCCGGCGCTGTGGCCGCGTCTGATCATCATGGAATTTTCGCTGCTGCGCGTCGGCGCGCTGCTCGAGGAGCGCCTGCGCGCGCTCGGCTATCGCGAAATCCTGCGCACGGTCGAGAACGTCGCCTACGAGCTCGCCGGCGCGGAGCCGAGCTCATGACCAAGATCGTCACCGCGGCGGTCCTGGTGATCGGCGACGAAATCCTGTCGGGGCGCACCAAGGACCGCAACATCGGCTATATCGCGGAGTACCTCGCCAACATCGGCGTCGAGCTGCGCGAGGCGCGCGTCGTGCCCGACGTCGAGGCGGAGATCGTCGCGGCGCTCGACGCCCTGCGCGCGCGCTATGCGTACGTCTTCACCACCGGCGGCATCGGGCCGACCCACGACGACATCACCGCCGACGCCGTCGCCAAGGCCTTCGGCGTCGCCATCGACGAGGACCCGCGCATCATCGCGATGATGAGGCGGCGGTACGGCGAGCCCGGCGAGCTGACGCCGGCGCGGCGGCGGATGGCGCGCATCCCCGCGGGCGCGGAACTGATCGAAAACCCGGTGTCCTGGGCGCCCGGCTTTCGCATCGGCAACGTCATCGTCATGGCCGGCGTGCCCTCGGTGATGCAGGCGATGCTGGACGCCGCCGCCAAGCGCCTGGAGACGGGCGTCAAGCTCCGCGTCGAGACGATCGAAGCCGGCGCAATCCCCGAGGGGCGCTACGGCGACGCGCTCGGCGAGATCGCCGCCGCGCACGGTGAAACGATGATCGGCTCCTATCCCTCCTACGCCGACGGGACGTTCAAGAACCAGATCGTGGTGCGCGGCCGCGACGGCGAGAAGGTCGCCGCGGCGCGCCGCGCGATCGAGGCGATGCTGGATAAAATCAGGGGCGCCGCCAAGGCGCGCTAGAGGGGCGCGCGCGCTCGGGCGCGGCCCGCTAAAGCTGTTGACGAGACTTGCGCGCGCTCGCCCGCGCTCGCGGCGCTTGCTATGGAGGGAGCGCGAACAGGGCCTCGCATCGGGGAGCCGCCATGTCCGACGGTCGCGAAAAAGCCTTTCCGGTCTCCTGGGACCAGTTCCACCGCGACGCGCGGGCGCTCGCCTGGCGCCTGGCCGGCTCGGGGCCGTTCGAGGCGATCGTCGCGGTCACCCGCGGCGGCCTGGTGCCGGCGGCGATCATCGCGCGCGAACTCGAGCTGCGCGTCGTCGAGACGGTGTGCGTCGCCTCCTACCACGACTACAAGAACCAGGGCGGCCTGAAGGTGCTGAAGACGATCGCCGCCGAGGTGGCGAAAGCCGACGGCGGCGCGAAGATCCTGGTCGTCGACGATCTCGTCGACACCGGCGCGACCGCGAGGATCGTGCGCGAAATGCTCCCCAAGGCGCATTTCGCCACCGTCTACGCCAAGCCGCTGGGGCGGCCGATGGTCGACACCTACATCACCGAGGTCTCGCAGGACACCTGGATCTATTTTCCCTGGGACATGGGCCTCGCCTTCCAGCCGCCGATCGCCAAGGACGCGACGGGATGAAGCGCGGGTTCAATTCGGCGCGTAAGTGTGAGACAAGGGCGCAGGCGCGGACGTGGCGGAACCGGTAGACGCAAAGGACTTAAAATCCTTCGGCCGTTTGGCCGTGCGGGTTCGACCCCCGCCGTCCGCACCAGGCCCCGCGAGGGGGACGGCGGCGTTTTGGGGCGCGGCGACGCAGGCGGAATGGACTCGCGGTTGATCGGGCCGACCGTTATCGCTGCGGATGCGCGAATGAGGGGTGCCGAACTTGGCGATGGCCGAGCGGCGAGGTCGGCGGCGAGGAAGGTGATGCATTTTGGTAGATTCGCGCCTGTCACGGTAATTCGGCAATTTCATCTGTCACGCCGCCTGACGCGGTTCCCGTTCCAGGGTCATGAAGAGCAACGTGCGATCACGATCGCCGATGCGGATCGTGATTTCGTCTCCGGGCGACGCTTCCGCCAAGGCCAGGGCCAACGGCGAGGACAAGGACAGCAACCCGTTCAACGGATCACTCGCCCGTTCCGTCAGGACATAGAATTCCGGTCGCGAGCGGGGATCGTCCAGATAGCGAACCACAATCCGATCGCCGACTGACAATCGTGTCTCGGCATCAGGTTCATTGGCAGGCGAAGGCATGTCGACCTGATCCGAAGGAGCGCTCGATCCCGCTCCTACCGCTACGACACCATCCTTCGCGGGGCTAACATCGGGGTTCGCCTTAGTCGTGCGATGCTCCGTATACATTCGTCCGCAGGATGTGCCGCCAATCGGTTGGATTTCCATGCGGTCGAGGGTTTGGAACAAGTCGTCCAACACCCCCTCGCGATCGAGACTGTAGTTCGATCCGAAACAGCGCCAAAAGGTCCAGCCGACGCGTTCCAATATCCGCTGGCGGCGCATGTCGTCCGCCCAGCGCTCCGGTCCATGATAAAGATCGCCATCGCATTCGATCGCGAGTCGGCGTCCGGAGTCCCCCTCGACAACCATGTCGATCGAGAAGCCTTGCGACCCGACTTGTGGGACGACACGGTAGCCTCGTTCAATGAGAACTGAAAACAGGTCGCGCTCAAACCCGGACTGGCAAAGATCGATAAGCGCTGCACCGGCCTGATTGGCTTCCGGCATCGGCTCCCTGAAATGTCCAATGACCCGAGCCTTCAAATCATTTGGATTGAGATCGTTCTCGGTTACGGACCTGACGAGAATCATTCGATCGCGGGCGCGAGACAGAGCGACATTGAATCGCTGTTCGTATTGCATCGCCGTCTGCGATTGTTTGCGTTTGCGATCTGCGACCATCGACAGAAACACGATATCGCGTTCGTCGCCTTGGAAGGTCGCGCTGTCGCCGCAGACAATGCGGTGCCGCACCATCGCCGACTCGCCGATCCGATCCATCAAGAGTTTCTGGACGAAGGCGGCCTGTTCGGAACCGATCAGCGAGATCACGCCGATCGAACGCGACCTCCCATTGCCCTCGCCGCTCGTCGCCACAGCTGGGTCATTGATGATCCGTTCGATTTCATCGACGATGATTTCCGCTTCGGGCGGATTGACCTTCGATTTGCCGCGCCGCTCGCCATCTTCGACGAAAATATCCACCAAGGGCGGATCGAGGCGCTCGCCCCCCTTCGGGACACGAAGGGGAATCAGAGGTTCGTTATAGAACTGCATTGAGAAACGAATGATCGGCTCCGCGCAGCGGAAGTGTTCTTTCAGCATCACGTACTTATCGGGGAACATGACGCGGGAGAGATCGTAGAGCGATGCCCCCGGCTCGACCTGAGCGCGGAATGGAAACTCGCTCAGAAAGTTGTCGCGCAGCCGACCAATGTTGGCAATCGACAAGAAAGCCGCGCTGGGACTTACCTGCTGGTCATCGCCGACCACCAACACTTTTTTCCCGCGCAACAATGCGGGCAATTCCCGCGCATCCGACTGGGACGCCTCGTCGAGAATGACGAGATCGAAGGCACCAAGGGAGGCCGGCAATTGTTCCGACACGCGCCATGTCGGCATGATCCAGCATGGGACCGCGTCATAGCAGTTCTCCATCGCCCGCCTCGCGTCCTGGCGATAGAGCGCTGCGCGTTGACCTCTGCCCGTGCCGAGGCGACGGAGGATATCCGCGAAGGCGCGCAATGCCCCTTTGGCCGTTCCTTTCATCGATGCCGCAAGGTTGAAGAAGGTCCGCTCTTTAACGAGCTTTGCAAAGTTTTCCCTAAGCTCCTTTTCGATCGCGAGCCGCTCACGATGCAGTGTGGCGAGATCGCTCGATGCGCCGATGCGTTCGAGATAGGCCAACTGTGCAGCCCAGTCCCATGCCGCCTTCCAGTTGGCCGGAATTACGGGATCGCGGTCGTCTGAAACGGGTTCAAGCTTGACCCGCTCTGACCAGTCCCGTGCGCCAGCCTCGGCCAATCTCGCACTTGTTTCAGCAATCTCTTGGAATGATGGTTCCAACCCGCGCAGGTGACTCAATTTGGCGCGAAGCGCGCGCCAAACGCGCTCAAGCTGTGCGGAGTTGACGTCTGAATTACCGATTGCGGAGCTTAGCAAGTGAATGGCGCTCGTGGCTAGGCTGGAGCCACTCGTCCTGAACAGGTCAGAAGTGCTCCTGATGCTTTCGTTTACCGCACTCAGGCGAATCGACGCGATATAGCGGCCGAGTTCGTCGCCGAACGTTGCGGTCGCAGTGTGATGGCGAAGAATTGCCATCGCTTCGTCGCGGCTCCCGAGCGCGCTTGCGAGCCATTCGGTCAGCTCCGCGAAAGCCGAAGGAAGCGTAACCAGCGCGACTTGCAGCCTGTCGGCGATCGTGTCGAGAGCCGATAAGCGTTCATCGCTGAAATGAACATCGTCGGGAATCGACAATTCGCTGCGCAATGCGATCCATCGGGAGGATAAGCTCACGACTTTGTCGCAAAAGGTTACGTAGCTGCTGACGTGTCGCCAATCATCCATTCCGGTGGGCGGCAGGCCAGCCAAGCGGATCTGCCCGATCACCGCTTGATGTGCCTTCAGCTTGAATGCGAGCATACCGAACGGGTTCTTGCCCGTTGCAAGGCTCTCGAAAATTTCGTTGCACTGCGATCGCGGGGGTAGGTCCGACGGCAGACTCACGGGCCTGGCTACGAACACGGCGCGCTGTTGCACCAGTTCAGTTGCTTCATCCAAGAAAGCGAGGGCTGCTGGTCGAATGCGTTGCATCGCAACGGCGTCCGCAAGTTGACGCTCAACCAATGACCAAGCCCATGGCTCTTGCATCAGCGCCACGATAGACGCCGCCAGGTCCTTCAAGGCAATGGCAAGTCTCTCGGCCTCATCAGAGCCAAGCTTGGCAACTACACGTCGCAATAGCGGCTCCGAATTGGCGATTGTCTCGGTCAATGAGCCGGCGGCGACCAAGTCACGGTGCCATCCAAGCAGGGTCTCCGCCTCAGGCAGATTCGCGGGACTCGGCAAGCGTTCGCTGAGAAATTGCAGATCAGCGCCAACGCGCCTGCGTGCCGCCGACAACGCCACAATCGTTGCCTCGCCGACTTCCGTGTCGGCAAATGGGCGGTCCGGACGATCGGTAAACCACTCACAGAGAGGCCGGTCCGTAATCACACGCTTGGCAGTCTCGTATGGAGTTTCTGAACCGCCGGGGACGTTCGATAGGTGCGCCGTAGCGATGTCAGCGAGGCGCGCGTCAATCTCGACGAGCCGTTTGCGGTTCTTGATGATACTGGACTCAAGGCTGCGAATGAGACTGAGCTGTCGCTGGTGATTGCCGTCGACCACGTTCACGATGCCAAGCATGAGGCCGATCGCACTTTCGATTTGCTTCAGGCCTTCGCGCTCCGAAGTGGTGACGCTGATCGTAAGATCGCGCACGCCCTCCGGGAGTTGGTCACGGACAACGCTCAGCGCGGTTTCACCGTGAGAGACCACAAGGACACGGCGACCCGTCGCGAGCATGTGACAGATGATATTGGCAATCGTGTGCGTCTTGCCTGTGCCCGGCGGACCTTGAACCACAAGTCCATCGGACTTTTCCAGGCGACGAATAATTTGGACCTGATCGTCGTTGAACGGCTTCGGGAAGAAAAGATCGCCGTGATCGGGATCGATCGGTTCCGTCCTCAACTCACCGCCGGCCGGGTCAGACGCGCCGATTTTATCCCCGAGGGGCTTATAGACATCGCCAATGCCGTCCGTCGGCCCCATGACGAGGGTTCGCGTAGCGCCCGTCAGGGCGACCACCGGCTCGCCTTCGCTCGGGGCGAGAACTTTTTTGAATCTTTCGATATCCCGCAGAACGGAATTCGTCGATCGCCGGCGTGCGAACAACACATACCTGTCCGTGACCGTCAGCGCGTCGCCCTCAGCGACCGGCACAGGTTCGGTTGCTCCAAGCGCGCGATGATCGGGCAAATAGCGGCCGTTGGGATCAAGTTGACTACCGCAGATTTTCAGAATCGGCTCGAACGTCTCTTGCCGAAATGGGGACACGCCCTCGCTGTCCGCGGTTTCAATGCCGCGCAGACACCGTCGCGCGGCGTCTTCGGCCAGTGCTAGCCGCTCGGCTGCGAGCTTTTCGAACGGGCGCAGTTCGACGCGCGCGGACGTCGCACGGGGCCGAATCGTGATCGCGGCATTGCTTTGGTCGGCAATTTCGATTTCGATTCCTCGTTCGATCATCGGGAGGTCAATCGACCCTTCGGGACGACTCCAGCGCGCCACCCCGATGCCCCACATCAGTTCGACGGATTCATTACTGCCCGGTTGCAGAAGACGTTGCGCAATCTCGAAGAGCCGCTGATAGACAGCAATCGAGTGGCGGCGCGGCTTTTCGCGTCCCGCCCATTCGGCCCACGGACCGGTGCAATAAACTTCGAGGGCTTCGCGTGTCGCCAGTCGATCTTCCAAACGCACCATCACGTCAAAATACGCGCCTGGCGTCTCGTCCTTGCCAACTGCCTTGATCGACGCAACGCAATCATCGGGCCGCGCTTCTCCAGCTTCGACCATCCGATTCTTCTCGGCTTCGAGCACGCGAAGGTGCTGCACCTCGCGGATCACCGGCGGCTTGGTCGGATCGTTGGGAACGTCGATCCACGCGTGGAACTCAGAGTCGACCGGCGGCGGCGTCGTGCGCTGAAGCCGGTCTATCCGCAACCAGATCGGCCCGTCTCCATCGCTGATGTCGAGCACGAGGCCCGGCAGGCCGGCGAATTCGTGCTGATGCAGGATGAATTGCGACCCATCGACGAACTTATGCTGAGCAAGCCGCGTGGCCGGGCGTTCGTCGAGCTTCACGAGCTCTTCGACATAATCAAGTAACCCGCCCAGACGCCTTGCGGCGAGTCGGTCGTCGGTGTTGAGTTCTGTTGGCACGATTAGAATTTTTCCGGCCCGCCCTCGAGCATTGCAATAACATTGATCACGCACATTTTGCGCGGATGTTCAGCGAATGAAAAGCCCTGCTTTTTCAGGCTGCGAATCGGCCGATTTTTCGCGCTCCGGTCAGTGTTTCCGGCTTCTCTCGCTGTCGGCTCTCGCGCGGGCATTACGGGCATTGCGGAGAAAGTCATACGCATGACCCGCTTTCGTTGCTTTGGCCGCGACGAGACCGGTAAGCGCGCGAGAGTCAACGAAAAACGCGTTCGGACGCCGGCGGGCCGCTGGACTTCGTGCGGTGAATACGAGGCTTATTCGCCGCACGCCATGCGGCGAATGACGCCAACGGCCGAAACGACTGACCGCCGTTACGGCCGCTGGGATCAACGCCTCGCCATCCTCACTGAATGCTGAAATTCACGGTCGTGCTGGCGTGGAACGAGCCGCCGGGCGGCGGGGGAGCGCGCACCGCCGCCACCATCGCCTCGACCGCGCCGTCGAGCGCGGCGCTGCCCGAGGAACGGGTGATCGCGTGGCTGACGACTTCGCCCGCGGCGCCGACGGTGAAGGCGACGCCGACGGACCCTGTCGCGCCCGCCGCGCGCGCCGAGGCGGGATAGACCTTATGGCGGTTGAGTTCGGCCGAGAGCAGCGAGGCGTAGGAGGCGCGCGAAGCGGCGTTGGCCGCCGCGCGCCCCTGCTCGGCGCCGAGCCGCGCGGCTTGCTCAGCGGCCTGCGCCTTGCGGCGCTCCGCCGCTTCCGCCTGGCGGCGACGCCGCTCGCGCCATTCGGCCGGCGTCGGGGAATCGTCCTTTTCCTCGACGACCAGGGCTTTCGCCGCCGCCACGGGCTCGGCTTCGGGCGTGGTCAGCGGAAGCGGAAGCGCCTCGGGCGCGTCGATCCGCGGCGCCGGCGCGGCGAGTTCGGCAGCGGCTACGGCGGCGGGAGGGGGCGGCGCCGGCGCCTCGGCCGGCCGCGCTTCGTCGCGCGCCTGCCTTTCTTCGGCGGCGTCGCCTTGTGCGACCAGCGTCACGTCGATCGCGTCGATCGGCGAAGCGGGCAGGACCGGCGCGGCGATGAAGGCCGCCGCCGCCGCATGCAGACCCAGCGCGAGCGCGATCGCCGCCGGCCGCAGCCAGCGAGGCCGCACCGCCCACTCGGCCGCGATCTGAGCGGCGTCCGGCGGGGCCGAGGCGATCGCGTGGCTCACGGCTCGGCCTCCGCCGTGCTCTCAGGCGCCTTGTCTCGGTTCTTCGGCCCGGTGACGATGGCGATGTGGGTGACGCCGTGCGTCGCCAGCCTATCCATGACGGCGACCACGTCGCCATAGGCGGCGTCCTTGTCGCCGCGCAGGCGGACGACGCGCGTGCGGTCCTCGCCGAGCCTGGCCTCGACCGCTTCGACGAGCCGATCGGGGGAGACTTCCTCGGCCCCGACCGACAGCTTGCCGTCCTTGCCGACGGTGACGACGACCGGCGGCTTGGGATCGAGCGGCTGGGCGGCGCTCGCCCGCGGCAGCTCGACCTTCACGCCGGCGGCGAGCAGCGGCGCGGTGACCATGAAGACGATCAGCAGCACCAGCATGACGTCGACCAGCGGCGTCACGTTGATTTCGGCCAGCGGCTGATAGAGCTCGTCGCCCGAGGCTTCGTTGCGGGTTGGCAGGGCCATCAGGCGACGTCCTTACCGGATTGGCGCTCGCCGGTCGACGCGATCTCGGCGGCGCGCTCCTCGATCCAATTCGACAGCCTCACGCCGACGCGCGAGAACGCCGCGCCGATGCGATTATAGCCGATCGAGGCGGGGATGGCGGCGGCCAGGCCATAGGCGGTCGCGGCGAGAGCCTCGGCGATGCCCGGCGCGACGACGGCGAGGCTGGTGTCCTTGGCCTCGGCGATGCCGGCGAAACTCGTCATGATGCCCCAGACCGTGCCGAAGAGGCCGATGAACGGCGCGACCGAGGCGATCACCGCCAGATTGGGCAGCCCGCCTTCGGCGCGCATCAGCAGTTCGCGTCCCGCCCGCCGCATCGTCTCGGCGACGCGCCGGCGCTTCTCGCCGACGCTTTCGTCGATGACGGAACGGCGCGCGGCCCCGCGTCCGGCCGCCTCGATCGGCTCGAACAGCGGCGAGGGCGCGCCCGCGCGCGCCGTGCGCACGGCGCGGGCGAGCCGGACGACGGTGACGACGCCCTCGACGATCAGGATCCAGCACCACAGCGAGGCGATGAGCAGCGTCGCCATCACCGCCTTGCCGACGGGGCCGGCCTGCAAGAACATGCCGACCGGGGAAAGCGACAACCCGTCCATCTCAGTTCCTTCTCGAGGTCTTGAGCGGCTCTAACGCGAACTCGGCGCCGTCGCCAGCGCGGCGAAGGCCTGGTCATAGCCCACATCGCCGGGATCGGCGCAAAAACTTGCGTTCGCGGCGCGACCAGGAAAATCGGCGGGACGGGCGGAACCCGCCGACGCGCCGGCGCCGCGCCCTGGTAAGACCGTCCATGTCGCCTTGCACGCCAGGCATCCGCGCGAATTGACGAGCGAAGCGGGCCCGGCGTGCCGGCTATTTGTCGATGGCTTCGATCGTCTCCTTGAGCGCCGCCGACGAAATGCGGAACAACACCCCACTACCGTAATTCGTAATTCGTAATTCGATAAACCGCCAAACAGATCGAAACGCGAGATTCCGACCGCGCAATCGTGGATCGGAAGTGGGTCCGGAGCAAGAAACGGCGTTTTCGTGCTTCCCAGGTGCTGCCGACGAAGCTATTATCGCTTTGGAGGGCTGGATTACCCCGCCACTTGGGGAATGTTGTTTAATAATATATCGTGCCATATGTTCTTCGAAATTGCCGCCGCTTTCAAAGAGAGGAACAGCAGCTAGATAGCATCCGGTCCTAATTGTCCTCGTGGGCATCCACATGTTAGTTGCGAAACCATCGGGGAGTTAAAATGCGCAGCGCACTATATTATCCGCATACAGAGGTGTCGAGTAAAAACTTGGTGAAGACGGCGCTACTTCTGTGGGACAAGCTTGAATATATCGTTCCGTGGGCTGACTACCGTGCGCACTACCATGATCCTCTCATAGCGCGGGCAATGGAGCTTGTTGGACAAGCTCACGTTCCAAACAAAGCGGAGATGACGGAGACACACGCGCACGTTGTCGAGTTGATAGGCCGCGTTTTGCCACCACAATTTTTTCTGAGCGAAGAGATGCAATGGCTCCACAGATACGAGCTTTATCCAGAAAAGCTGTTACCTGAAACCTGGAGGCTCCTTCTCAAGTCTCGTTTGGCAGGTCCGTTGCTTCCTGACCGCGACTATCCGATGACTGAACCCGCGGGCCTCACAATTATGTCTATTCTCGCAGACTGTTGCGCAGGAGGCACTCGAAGCCGCGTAACGGACCGTGGCGCTGCCTACGCAACATTGGCCGAAATTGTCGGTAGCAACACCCGCGAAGCAAGAAAGAAAGAGCACCGGCAGGAGCAACTTGTCCCGATAACTCTGGATACTGTTGACATGCATTCAATCACACTCGAAAAGCTGATCGAATTTCGTGAGCGTGAGGAAAGACAGTCTGGATATACTATTCGTGAGCTGCGGCATCGCTACGCTGACACTCTTGAAAAATATGTGAGCCGTCTGACGACTGAGGTCGTCGCCGAATCTGATGTTGCTGAGATCAAGCGCCAGTTCGCCGACGAAATGATGGTTGATTTAAAAAAACTCAAGGAAGAACTATTCAGCGCAGGCTTAGAAGTTGTGTTGTCAAAGGAAATGCTGGTGACGGCACTTACGGGGGTTGGAACTATCGCGAGCTGGGTGTTTGGCGTCCCCCTGCAAATAGGGGAAGCAATGACTGTGGCTGGTGCACCGGTGACGATTGGAGGATTGTTCGGAGGCTTATCCCGTTGACTCAGGTAACCCCTTATAGCCGATACCGTAGTCCCCGCGGGCTTCCGGTCGCCCCTGACGCCCAAATCACGTTCGCCGGCTATCTGAGGACCACGGCTCGCATCGGCCGTCGGTAGCGGCCAAATCGTTCGTCAGGGCCGTTGTGGAGGCCACCTGAGTCAACGGGATAAGCCTCATTGTTCGGGGTTGGCAACAAATATCTGTCCGCGCGTAGGTCAGTTATGAAGGAACATCCGATGGCATATCTCTACGAGCTGAAACGACAACACTAATCGACGCTGTCGATTGCCGATTATGGGGATGCGGATTACGGGCGCGGACTGCGCTCTTGAGTGCGCGCGTTGGGTGACACACGGCTAATTCCGTGACAAGGCGCTTTATCAAACCCGCCCCGTGACCGTCCCCCGCCTTTCTTTCCGCCGCCGGCGCGCCTAAACAGCGGCCATGAGCGCCCGCCGGCCCGCCCGCACGCTGAAGTCGCCCGACGATCTGATCGCGGCGGGCCTTGTCGCGCCCTCGCGGCGCCGCGAGATCGAAAGGGTCGCCGCGCGTTACGCGATCGCGTTGACTCCGGCCGTGGCGCGGCTGATCGACCGGGGCGATCCGGCCGATCCGATCGCACGGCAATACGTTCCCGACGCGCGCGAGCTTAACCGCGATCCGGCCGAAGACCCCGATCCGATCGGCGACGAGCTGAAGAGCCCGCTTCCCGGCCTCGTGCACCGCTATCGCGACCGCGTGTTGATCAAGCTCGTCTCGGTCTGCGCGGTCTACTGCCGCTTCTGCTTCCGCCGCGAAAGGATCGGGCCGGGCGCGGGCGCGTTGAGCGAAAAGGATTTCGCCGCCGCGCTCGACTACATCCGCGCGCGCCCGCAAATCTGGGAGACGGTGCTGACCGGCGGCGATCCGCTGACGCTGTCGGCGCGCCGCCTCGCCGAGACGACGCGCGCTCTTGCCGCGATCCCGCAGCTGAAAGTCTTGCGTTGGCATACGCGTCTGCCGGTCGCCGCGCCGGAGCGCGTGACCAAGGCGATGGCGGACGCGCTGACCCGCGGCCATGACAAGACCGTCTATGTCGCGCTGCACGTCAACCATCCCAGCGAATTGACGCGCGAAGCGCGCGCGGCGTGCCGGCGCCTGATCGATCGCGGCGCGGCGATGGTGAGCCAGAGCGTGTTGCTGAAGGGGGTCAACGACGACGCGGACACGCTCGAAGCGCTGATGCGCGCGTTCGTCGAGACGCGCGTCAAGCCTTATTATCTTCACCACGGCGATCTCGCGCCGGGAACCGCGCACCTGCGCACGACCGTCGCCGAGGGCCAGGCCTTGATGCGCGAGCTGCGCCGGCGCCTCTCCGGCCTAGCGCTGCCGAACTATGTTCTCGACATTCCCGGCGCGCACGGCAAAGTCCCGATCGGACCGGCCTATATCGCCGAGCGCCCCCAGGGCGGCTATGACGTCGCCGATCCCGATGGAAACGCGCGCCGCTACCAAGACCGCGTCGCCGGGGCGAGCGCCTAGCCCTTGACCGCCTTGACGAGGGCGTCCTGCAAGGCCGGCGGCGGCGCGCCGAAGAACGCCGGCTCCGTGTCGCGGCCGCCGAGCGCGCCATAGGCGTTTTCGCCCTCGAGGTCGAACAGAACCTCGAACTTGCGCGCCGCGCAATCCTGCGGCTTGCAGACGAACGACAGCAGGTAGTCTTTGCCGTCGATCGTGATCGTGGTGAACGGGCCGGAGACGCCGTCGAAATTCCGGTTGAATTGCGCCAGCCAGTCGGGCGTCGGCTGCACTTCCTTCATCAATTTGTCCCAGGCCGTGCGATAGGGGTCGCCCCGTAGCGCGTCGAACAAGTATGAATTGTTGTCGGCGAGGGCGGCGCCGGCGACGAGCGTCAAGGCGATCGAGACGGTGACGGGGCGTATCATGGCGGGCTCTCGCGATAGGGTGGGGCGGCGCTCAGAACGCCTTGAAGGCGATGATCGTGCGCGTGTCGACGATGCCGGGAATGAGCTGCACCCGATGGCCGACAAAATGGCCGATGTCGACGTCGCGCTCGACATAGAACTTGGCGAGAATGTCGAAATCGCCGGCTGTCGAGTAGATTTCCGAGGCGATTTCGGCCTCGGCCAGCGCGCTGGCCACCTCGTAGGTGCGTCCGAGCGCGCATTTGATTTGGACGAAGAACGTTTGCATGATGTCGTTATTCCTGTTTGGCGCTCTCTTGTGCAATAACTTCCACGTCGCGGTCCAGGCCGGATTGCACCTGGAACGTCGCCTGATAGGTTTTTGATTCGTGCCGGGCGATGACGACGTATTCGCCCTCGGCGAGCGCCAGCGAGGGAAAGGCGCCGATCAGTTCGCGGATCAAGTCGCCGCCGGGCGTGAGCACGGTGAAGCCGCTGTTGGCCAGCGCTCCCCCGCCGGCGGCGTTGACGAGTTTGAGGGTCACGGTGGCGCAGCGATGGCGCACGGTCACGTCGACGAGCTTGCCGGCGACGACCTTGACGTCGGCGGCGATGATGGAATTCGTCGGCGTCGGAGCGCTTGGCTTGCCGACGCCGACCGAGCCGACGCCGACGGTGTCGAGAAAGGTCGAGACGATGTGGTAAGCGCCTTCGGGCAGGCCGATGATGTCGCCGGCGCGCGCCTTGGCGTAGACCAGCTTGGCTTCGGGATTGTTGCGCTCGGGGACATAGATGGCGAGCGCAAGCTTGGCAGGGTCGATCGGCGCGTCGCCGAGGGTTCCCGTGACGCGCAAGGCCCCGGCGTTGAGCGTCAATCGCTCGGCCCTGATCTCCTGGCCCAGCGTTACGCGCTTGGCGGCGCTGGCGAGGCCAAGGGCGACGTGGATGACATAATCGCCGGCCGGCGCCGTCAAGGTCGGCTGCGGCTCGCCCGATTCGATGATCAGCGCATGCGCGCCGTCGCCGTCGGGGCGGGCGGCGAAGAGCCGCCAGCGGAGGCCGCCGGTCAGCGGCGCGGCCGAGCCGCTGAGCGCCGCCGACAGCTGCAGCGTGCCCTGGCCCGTTTCGAGCGTCGGAGCCTGCGCCAGCCCGGAGCCGCAACAGCCGGCGACGCCTACGAGCGCCAGCGCGAGGGAAAGAAGGCGAGGTGCCATGTGCGAAATGCCTTGCCGCGAACGACGGCGCCGGTCAATCCTCGTCGAGGCGCCGGCGCCGGCTCGTGCCGGGACAATAGGGCGGTTCGAAGGCGATTGTCTCGGCGCGGCAAACTCGGCATGGAGGGGCCGCGCCGCCTCGCGCGCCAAAAGGCCGCATCGGATGGGATCAGAGCCATGAACGAAACGATCGCCTTGCTCCAGCGCCGCCGCTCGCTCGCCCCCGCGAACATGACCGGTCCTGGGCCGAGCGCCGCCGAGATCGAGACCCTGCTGACGATCGCCTCGCGCGTGCCCGATCACGGCAAGCTCGCGCCGTGGCGGTTCATCCTGTTCGAGGGCGCCGCGCGCGAGCGGGCCGGGCGCATCGCGCTCGAGCTGAAGCTCGCCGACGATCCCGCTCTCGACGAGGCCGGCCGCGCGGCCGAGCGGACGCGTTTTTCCCACGCCCCGCTGGTCGTCGCGGTCGTCTCGCGCGCCGCGCCGCACGTGAAGATCCCCGAATGGGAGCAGACGCTTTCGGCGGGGGCGGCCTGCATGAATCTCGTCATCGGCGCCCACGCACTCGGTTTCGTCGCGGGCTGGGTGACGGGGTGGTGCGCCTACGACCGGCGCTTCGGCGCGGCGATCGGCCTTGCCGAGCATGAACGCGTCGCCGGCTTCGTCCACATTGGGAGGCCCAAGCTCGTCATGGAGGATCGCCCGCGGCCCGCGCTCGGCGAAATCGTGACGGTCTTTGCGGCTTGACGGGAGTTCGCGATGTTTTATGAGGCCGGCCGACGCGACAAGAGCCTGCTGCCCCACGATCCCTTCAAGGCGATCGTCGCGCCGCGCCCGATCGGTTGGATTTCGACGCGCAGCCTCGACGGGCGGATCAATCTGGCGCCCTACAGCTTCTTCAACGCCTTTTCATCGGCGCCGCCGATCGTCGGCTTCTCCAGCGAGGGACTCAAGGACTCCGCGACCTTCGCGCGCGAGAGCGGCGAGTTCGTCGCCAATCTCGCCAGCTACGATCTCATGCAGGCGATCAACGCCTCCTCCGCGCCGTTGCCGCGCGGGCAAAGCGAATTCGAGCACGCGGGATTGACGATGGCGCCCTGTCGGCTGGTCAGAGCGCCGCGCGTCGCCGAATGCGGTGCGGCGATGGAATGCAAGGTCGTCGAAGTGGTGACGCTGAAAGACCGTCGCGGCGAGGCGCTCGACCATTACCTCGTCCTCGGCGAGGCGGTCGCGTTCCATATCGACGACGCGCTCATCCGCGACGGCCGCTTCGACACCGCCGCCGCCCGGCCGCTGGCGCGTTGCGGCTATCAGGACTACGCGGTGGTCGATAAATTGATCGCCCTCGCGCGCCCGTCGGTCGGGGAGGGGCGCGCCAATTCGTGATCTACTCTCCGTCCCCGCAAATGTAGACGCGCCGCCATCCCACGAATTTGCCGTACCTGTTGTAGACGCGCCGCAACGCCCAGCAGTAGCTGTCGTCGTAATAGTAGCCGTTGTCGCAATAGGCGTCGTCGCAGAGCTCGGGAGCGATGACGACGCCGCCCCATCCGTAGCCATGGCGCGAGCGGCGCCAAAAGCGCTGATGTTGGTTCCCGTTCTTGGACCAAGCGGGGCCCTTGTAGGGGAGCTGGTTGGGGTGGGCGCCGAGGTTCCCGGACGGAACGAAGTTCGGTTGCGAAGCGGCGCCGCCCGATGACGGGGCGCCGCCGAACCTAGGAAGCCCGCCTCCCCCGCCGCCATAAAATCCGCCTCCCCCGCCGCCGTGTAAGAACATCACGGCAGAGGCGGGCGTTGCGGCGAGCGCGCCTCCAAGAAAGAGCGCCGCAATCGAAAAGGCGACAGCTTTCGGCAATGATGTGCGCATCGGCGCCTCCATGATGCAACGAGGACGCCGCTCCGCTTTCAATCGTTTTCGTCAATCCGCGTCGAGGCGTTCGTCTGCAAGCCATAATCGACTTTGTCCTCTATGCGGGATTGGCCGCCAAGGAACCTTGATCGGCGTCAATGCGAGCTTGGAATTTGTCTGGCCCGGCGCGGCCCATTCGCGCTTTGATCCCAATCGCGACCCTCGGCGCCAGCCTCTCGATGAGTGTATGCTTGAGGTGGGCGCGAGCGGTTCGCCTTAGAGCCGGCCCGCGCATCGACTCAGCTAGAGGAGATCCAGATGAACTTCCGTGTCCCGACTCTTGCGATCGCGCTGGTCGCCCTGTCCGCCCTCGCGCCGCCCGCGCTGGCCGCGCCCAACGTCAAGGTCGGCGTGTTGCGTTGCGACGTCGCCGGCGGACTGGGGCTCATCGTCACGTCAGCCAAGGACATGCGGTGCGTCTACACGTCGTCGCATGGATTCAGGGAACGCTATTACGGCACGATCCGGAAGTTCGGCCTCGACATCGGTCAGACCGGCCGGGGCGTGCTGGCGTGGGGGGTGTTCGCGCCGACCGCCGGCGCGCGGCCCGGAGCGCTGGCGGGCGGTTACGTAGGGGCGGACGCCTCCCTCACTTTGGGGGCCGGGCTCGGCGCCAACGCGCTCGTCGGCGGCTTCGAGCGCTCGTTCACGCTGCAGCCCTTGTCGGTCGAAGTGCAGTCCGGCGTCGCGCTCGCGGCCGGCGTCGCCTCGATGACGCTGCGCGCCGGCTACTGACGAACGGCGGCGGCGATCCGCCGCTCGTCACTCGTAGCGCAGCGCCTCGATCGGATCGAGCTGGGCGGCCTTTCGCGCGGGATAGTAGCCGAAGAAGACGCCGACCGCGGCGGAGAAAAGGAATCCGCCGACGATCGCGGTCAAGGAAATCGGCGCCGGCCAGCCGAGGATGGCGGAGACGGCGGCGGCGACCGCGACGCCGGCGACGATGCCGGCGACGCCGCCGCTGACGCTGAGGAAGATCGCCTCGGCCAGGAATTGCAGCAGGACGTGCAGGCGCCGCGCGCCGATCGCCATTCGCAGGCCGATCTCGCGCGTGCGTTCGGTGACCGAGACGAGCAGAATGTTCATGATGCCGATGCCGCCGACCAGCAGGGATATCGAGGCGACCGCGGCGAGCAGCAGCGCCATGATGCGGCTGCTGTTCTCGGCCGTTTCGGCGTATTGGCTGAGGTTGCGCACGTCGAAGTCCTTGATCTGGCCCGGCTTGATGCGGTGGCGGCGCGTCAGTGTCCGCGTCGCCTCGCCGATCGCGGCCGTCACCTGACTCTGGCTCGTCGCCTGGACGTAGATCATGTTGGCGTAGCCGGTCAGGCGCGGCGTCAGATTGTAGGGGTTGGGCGGCGGCAGATAGACCCAATTGTTCGGCGTTTGCGCTTGGGTGGGCGACGCGACGCCGAGCACTTTGCGTTCCGCGGTCGAAAACGGCGTCATGACGAGATCGTCCTGGTCCTGGCCGAAGGCCGACTGGCCCTTGGCGGCGAGCACGCCGACGACGCGCAGCGGCACGCTGCGCACCTGGATGAAAGCGCCAAGAGGATTCTCGCCCGCGGCGAACAACTGGCGATAGACGGTCTGGCCGAGCAGGACGACGAGATCGGCCTTGTTCGAGTCGTCCCGGGTCAGTCCTCGTCCCGCCGCGATCCGCCAGTTGGTGATCGCCGGGTAATTGGCGCTGACGCCCTGGATCGTCGTCGTCCAGTTCTGGTTGGAATAGAGCGTCTGCCCCTGTTGGCGGATGAGATAGCCGACCTGCGCGATCGCCGCGCCCTCGCGCCGGATCGCGCGCGCGTCCTCGACCGTGAGCGTGCTGGCGCTGCCGAAGCCGGCGCGCACTCCTCCGGTGACGATCGCGCCCGGCAGGATCACCACCACATTGGTGCCGAGGTTCTCGATCTGTTTGCGCACCGCTTCGTTGGCGCCCTGGCCGACGGCGACCATCACGATCAACGCGGCCACGCCGATGAAGACGCCGAGCATGGTGAGCGCGGAGCGCAGCACGTTGCGTCCGATCGCTTGCGCCGCCGTGGCGAGGATCATCAGGCCGAACGCCCACGACCGTCCGGCGGGAATCCCGGCCTTGGCTTCCACGGGACGGAGCTGCGCCGCGCTCTCGGCGCCTCTTTCGCGTTCCGGCGCCGAGAGCGAAGGCGCCGCCCTGGCGGCGCGCTCGTCGGAGACGATGAGGCCGTCGCGCATCGTGACGACGCGTTGCGCATAGCCGGCGATGTCGGGCTCGTGGGTGACGACGATGACGGTCACGCCCTGGTCGCGGTTGAGCGCGACCAGGGTCCCCATGATTTCGTGCGAAGTGCGGGTGTCGAGATTGCCGGTAGGCTCGTCCGCGAGCAACAGGCTCGGCGAATTGATGAGAGCGCGCGCGATGGCGACGCGCTGCTGCTGGCCGCCCGAAAGCTGGTTCGGCGTGTTGCGCTCGCGCTCGCCGAGGCCGAGCAGCCGCAGCGCCCGGCGCGCCCGCTCGTTGCGCGCCTTGCGGCTCGCCGGCCCGGTCGGCGCGTAATAGAGGGGAAGGCCGACATTATCGATGGCGCTGGTGCGCGCGAGCAGGTTGAAGCTCTGGAAGACGAAGCCGAGGCGCGAGCCGCGGATGCGCGCGAGCTCCGGCTCCGTGAGCCCGGCGACGTCGACGCCGGCGAGGAAGTAGCGCCCGCTGGTCGGACGGTCGAGGCAGCCGAGGATCGCCATCAGCGTCGACTTGCCCGATCCCGACGAGCCCATGACGGCGACGAATTCGCCGCGCTCGATTCTCAGGCTGACGCCCCTCAGCGCCCGCACTTGCGTGTCGCCGACCGCGAACGTCCGCGTCACGTTTTCGATTCTGAGAATCTCCTCCGCCATCGCGGCGCCTTCCCCGGCTCCCCTCTTCGCCTTCAGAAGCGCGGCGCCGGCGTCCCCGACTGGCCGCCGTTCGCGCCGCGATCCTCGGCGAGGATGACGGCGTCGCCGACTTTAAGATCGCCCTTGACGATTTCGGTGAAACTGTCGTCGTCGAGGCCGGTCGTGACCTCGATCGCGACGGGCTTGCCGTCGCGCAGCGCCCAGACGCGCGCGCTTTCGCCTCCCCCGGCGCCTTCGCTGGTCCCGGCCCTCGGAAGAGCGCCGGGGACGTAGCGCAACGCCTGATCGGGGACGCGCAGCGCGTCCAGCCGCTGGTCGACGACGATGGCGGTCGAGGCGGTCATCCCCGGAAACAGCGCCAGGTCGTCGTTGTTCACGCTGACGACCGCGTCGTAGGTGACGACGTTCTGCACGGTCTGGGGGTTGACGCGGACCTGGGTCACCTTGCCGGTGAATATGCGCTTGGGGTAGGCGTCGACGGTGAAGCTCGCCGCGTCGCCCTGCTTGACGCCGCCGACGTCGCTCTCGCTGACGTTGGTGTCGATCTGCATCGTCTTGAGATCGGTGGCGATGAGGAACAAAGTCGGGGTCTGAAGGCTGGAGGCGACCGTCTGGCCCTGAGTCACGTTGCGCGAAACGACGATGCCGTCGACCGGGGCCGTGATGTCGGTGTAGCCGAGATTGAGCTCGGCGGCGTCCAGCGCGGCCTGGAACTGCTGGATGCTCGCCGTGTCGAGGCCGACCTGCGCCTGGGCCTGATCGTATGCGTTTTTGGCCTGATCGGCGACGTCCTTCGACACCGAGTCCTGCTTCAGCAACGTCTGGTCCCGCTGATTGGCGAGGTCGGTGTAGGCGAGGTTCGCCTTGTCCTTCTCGAGCTGGGCGTTGGCCACCGCGAGATTGGCCTTCGCCTGGTCGACCACGGCTTGATACGGCCGGGGATCGATCTTGGCGCAGACTTGCCCAGTTTTGACCGGCGTATTGAAATCGCACGACAACTGCTCGATGACGCCGGAGACGTAGCTGCCGACGATGACCGTCAGGATGGGATTGACGGTGCCGGTGGCGGTGACCGTGCGCGCGATGGCGCCGCGCGTGGCCGGTTGGGTGACGTAGGTCACCGTCGGCGCGGGATGCAGCGTTCGCCATGTCGCCCCGGCGCCGATCGCGACGAGGAGCAAGACGAGCGCGGCGAGGCGCCAGCGCCGCCGTCTCGGCGTCGCCGTCGGCCGCGGCGGCGAGGGCGCCTCCGCCGCCGGCGTCGCGCCAACTTCCTCGTTCATCCGAGCCAGCTCCAGAAAATCCGCTTCGTCCGTCATTGCTTCGCTGCCGCTCGCAATGACGGCTCCCCGTTTCCGTTAATTGCTGACAATCCCTTACGACAACCGGATCGGCGATCACTGATTTGCATCAACGGTCGACGGGGCCGCGTCCCGCGCGACGATTTCGCGCTCCGGCGTCTCGCCTCACTTCGGCGGCGGGACGAACGATTGATTGCTGAATGGCGAGGCCGTCGGCACCTGGATTTGGATGAAAGCGAAATGCGTCGCGCGATGGCAGGCGTTGCAAGCCTGCGTGAGCGTGTCGAATTCCGCGCCGAATTTCGCGTTGCTGCGGGCCTCGACGGCGGATTTCAGCGCGTCGAGGGCGGCGTAACCGTCGACCTTGAATTTCGCCGCGAGGTCGGCGTCTTCCAGTCTAGGATAATAATTCGCCGCGGCCTCGAAGCTCCTGCGAATCTGTTCGATTTCGTAACGGGCCAGTTCCCAGTTCTGCGACCGGCCGGCGAACCAGAGCTTGAAATGGCGGAACTGCGCGGCGCCCATAATATCGCCGAGATCGGGAACGTAGGCTTTTCCGCCCGCGGCCGGCTGGCTCTGCGTCGGCGTCGCGATCAGCAGCGCCAGAAGCAGCGCGAGGACGAGGTGTCGAAGCTTCATGTTCGCCCCCAGTCGATTCGGATTGCGGCTGACGTTTTCCGCGCAGCCTTGCGCCGTAGATTGCAGCGCCCGCGTTCTTTTGTCCATCGGCGCGCCCGCCGCCCCGCGGGCGATCGTCTTGGGATCGGGGCGCTTGGCCTTCCGCAGCGTCTCCCGCCATGGTCCCGCCGTCACAGGCGCAACAGGCGCCGGGCGTTGCCGTGGCAGACCTTGGCGCGCGCCTCCTCGGAAATCGGCGCCGAATCGATGAACTTCGCCGCGACCTCGCAATCCTCGTAGGGGTAGTCGACGGAGAACATCACGTTGTCTTCGCCGAGCGCCGAGAGCGCGCAAACGAGCGAAGCGTGAGAACAAACGCCGGTCGTGGCGACGAGGATGTTGTCGCGGATGATCTCGGAGGGCGCCCGCTCGCCGGATTCCTCGCCCTCGGCTTGCGCGCGCGAGCGGCTGTCGAGCCGCCACAGCAGATAGGGCAGGGTCTCGCCCATGTGGCCGAGGATCAGCCTCGCCTCGGGATGGCGATCGAACACGCCGCCGAACACCAACCGCAACGCATGGGTCGCGGTCTCCACCGTCCAGGCCCAGGTCGCGCCCAGCAATTCGCGATGGCCCGCGAACATGTGCGGCGCGTCGAAGGGGTCGCGCGGGTGCAGATAGACGGGGACGCCGAGCGCTTCGACCCGCTCCCAGAACGGATCGTAGCCCCGATCGTCGAGATAGCGGCCGTTGGTGTGGCCGTTGACCAGGGCGCCCTTGAATTCGAGCTGTTCGACGCAGCGCGAAAGTTCGTCGGCCGCGGCGCGCGCGTCCTGCAGCGGCAGATGGGCGAAGCCGGCGTAACGCGTGGGATGCTTGGTGATTTCGCGCGCCAGGAAGTCGTTTTCGATGCGCGCGCGCTTGATCGCGACCTCCGCGTCGGGTTCCGCCTGCACGCCCGGCGTCGCCACGGAAAGCACGGCCACGTCGATGCCGGCGCGGTCCATCGCCTCGAGCCGCATTTCGCCGAAGTCGAGCAGCCGTTCCCGAAGGCGCCCGAAGTCCGGCGAAGCCCGATTCGACCCCTCGTATTGCGCATAGGTCGACAATTCGGGCCGGGTGAAATGCTCCTCGAGGGCGATTTTTCTCATTTTGCGCTTCCATGGACCGGCTCAGGCGGCGAACCCTGCGGTCGCGAGCGAGAGCGGCGGACCGCTCGCTCGGCGCCTTGATCATCCCACGCCGACAGCCTTGAGAATGGCGCGGCGGACCGCCGTCTCGAACATCGGCAGCTTGTAGGCGTTGTCGGCGAGCGGCCGGGCGCCGTCGATCGCCGCCCGTCCGGCCGCCCTGGCCGCGCTCTCGTCGATGGGTCGGCCGACGAGAAGACTTTCGGCGGACTTGGCCCGGTGCGGCGTCGGCGCCGCGGCGCCGAGAACGATCGAAGCGCTCGCGCATCGCCCGTCGGCGCTGAAATCGAGCAGCGCGGCGACGTCGGCGAGCGGCCAGTCGAAGGACGCCTTTTCGGCGATCTTCACATGCGCCATGCGCGCGCTCGCCGGCAAAGCCGGCAGCTTGACCGCCGTGAGGATTTCATGGGGCTTGAGGTCGTTCTCGCGCTGCACGTCGCGATCGGGCGAGACGAAGAAATCTTCGAGCCGAACTTCGCGCTTGCCGCCCTCGTCGTCGACGAGTTCGATCGAAGCGCCGAGCGCGACCAGCGCGGTCGCCGCCGTAGAGGGGTGGACGATGGCGCAAAGGCGGTTGTCGAAGATCGCGTGGTGGCGGTTCTCGCCGGTCATGGCGAAGCAATGCCCGCCGCCCTTGCGCAGGCAGCGAAACTCCGCGGCGCGGAAATACCAGCAGCGCGGCCGTTGCAGCAAATTGCCGCCCAAGGTGGCGACGTTGCGGATTTGCGGGCTGGCGGAATTCGCCACCGCGTCGGTCAGCGCGGGGAAATTCTTGCGCGCGCCGGCGTCGTCGGCGAGCCGCGCCAGCGTCGCCATCGCGCCGATGCGCAAAGAGCCGTCCGCGCTCGATTCGATCGCGTCGAGGCCTGGCGCGTCGCGCAGGGCGACGATCCTCGCCGGCGCGATCAGGCCTTCCTTCATCAGGTCGACGAGGTCGACGCCGCCGGCCTTGACGATCGAAGCGTCCGCGTCGGCCGGCGCGACCATCGCGTCGGCGACCAGGGTCGCGGCCGCTGCCGCGGCCTCGGCGACGGATCGCGCAGGCGCCCATGCGAAGTTCTTCATCGCCTCAACTCCGCTTGTCGATCTTGCCGAGCGCCTGGAGGATCGCCGCCGGCGTCATCGGCAGGCCGCGAAGGCGCACGCCGATCGCGTTGTAGACCGCATTGGCGATGGCCGGCGCGGTGGCGATATTGGACGGCTCGGCGATCCCATAGGCGTCGGTGGCGCTGTTGGCGCGATAGTTCTCCAGCAGCACGACGTCGATCGCCGGCGTCTCGCGGGGACCGGCGAGTTTGTATTGTTCGAGATTGGGGTTGACCATCCGCCCGCTGGCGGCGTCGAGAATGCGCTCCTCGTAAAGGGCGTAGGAAAGGCCCATGAGAACGCCGCCCTGCACTTGGCTCTCGATCAGCAACGGGTTCATCGGCCGGCCGCAGTCTTGCGCCGCGACGACGCGCTCGACGCGCACGATCCCCGTTTCCGTATCGACCGCCACTTCGGCGAATTGCACGCCGCCCAGGTCCTGGTCGGCGATCGCGGCGTCGGGCATGCGCCGCCGGAACCCGCCGTAGTCGTCGCTGCGCGAAGCGGTCGCGCTGATCCGATCGACGCTCATGCGCGTCGCCGCCTCGCGAAAGGCCAGGCTTCGGCTCGGCTCGCCGCGCGCCTCGATGCGTCCCTCGCGCGCGACGAGATCCTCGGCGCCGACGTTGAGCATGAGCGCCGCCTCGCGCAGCAAGGCCTGCAAGACGCGCCAGGCGGCGACGCGCGCCGGCGGCGTGATCGACGCCGTGGTGCGGCTGCCGTAGGAGGGCGGCCCGGGCGGAAAGGCGGTGTCGCCGATGCGCACGACGACGTCCTCGGGCCTGAGCCCGAACACCTCGGCGACGGTCTGCGCCATCACCGTGCCGACGCCGGTTCCGATGTCCTGCACGCCCGACAGAATTTCGATCGCGCCGTCGCGGTTCACCCTGACTTCGCAGGACGAACGCGTCTGGACGTTGGCGCCCCACAGCGATTGGGCGACCCCGAGGCCGTGCTTGACGGGTCCGGGGTCGGCGCCGGGCGAGCGCCGCCGCTCCCAGCCGATCCGTAGCGCGCCGAGCCGGCGCTCCTCGCGCCGCACGGGGCTGGGGTCGATGCGGTCGCGCAACGCCAAGGGGTCCAGCCCCACGCGTTCGGCGAGTTCGTCGATCGCCTGCTCTATCGCAAACGCGCCGGGCGTATTGCCGGGGCCGCGCATCGCGCATCCCGGCCCGGCGTTGATGAAGACGTCGTACTGGGAGGACTCGAAGTTCGGACAGGCGTAGAGCCCTTGGGCGAAAAAGCCGACGCCGGCGCCGAGCGCGACGCCGGCGGAGCCGTAGCTTTGCAGCGAGATCGCCGTCAACGTCCCGTCGCGGCGCGCGCCGATGCGCAGACGTTGCCAGGTTTCCGGCCGGTTGCCGGCGTCGATTTGTTCCTCGCGCCGTTCGAGAGCGATGCGCACCGGCGCCCCGGCCTGTCGCGACAGGGCGACCGCGATGCGTCCGTAATTGCCGAGCGACGACTTCGAGCCGAAGCCGCCGCCCATGCCGTCGACGATGACGCGCACGCTTTCGAGCGGCAGGCCGAACGCCTCCGCCAGTTCCTCGCGCACCCCGGCGGTGAACTGGGTCGACATGTAGACGGTCAGGCCGTCGGCGCGCCAATCCGCGACGATCGCGTGCGGCTCGAGGCAGCAATGAGTCTGCGTCCGCGTGCGGTATTCGCCCTCGACGACGATCTCCGCCTCCGCCAAGCCTCGCGCGGCGTCGCCCCGGCTGGAGGCGGCGGGACCGCGCACGTTGCCCTCGATCGGCAGACCCGCCGGCGAAGGCCAGCCCGAGGGATGGCCGTCGGGGGCGGAGGCTTCGTCGTGAACGATCGCCGCGCCCGGCGCCTTGGCCGCATCCATGTCGACGACGAAAGGCAGCGGCTGAACGTCGACCCGGATCAGCGCCGTCGCCTCCTTGGCGGCGGCGATCGAAGTCGCGGCGATCGCGGCGATCGGCGCGCCGACGTAACGCACGATCCCGCCCGCCGAATCCCCCGGCCGCGCGATCGCCAGACCGGCGCGAACTTCGGGATGGCGCACGGCGGCGCTGAGATCGAGGGAGCGAATTCTCGCGTGCGGCGAGGCCGAGCGCAGGATTCGGCCATGGAGCATGCCGGGCAGGGCGACGTCGACGGTGTAGCGCGTCGCGCCGGTGACTTTGCCCAGCGCGTTCTGTCGCGCAATCGGCTTGCCGATCACCGAGAGCTCGGCGTTGGGGCGAAGAGCCGGCGGTTCGTCCGCCGGGATCCGCCGCTCGATCTCGCCGAGGCCGACGCTGGCGATCCCGATCGGAAATTTCTCGACGCGAGACGCCGGATCGCTGGCCATCGTCAACCCCTTCGCATTTCAGCCGCCGCGAGCGTCGCGGCGACGACGTGCGGATAGGTTCCGCATCGGCAGAGATGTCCCGAGATCGCCAATTCGACGTCGCTTGCGCTCGGGTTTGGATTTCGCTCCAGCAGCGCCGCGCAGCTCATGATCACGCCCGGCGTGCAGAATCCGCACTGCGCCGCGTCATGGGCGATGAAGGCGGCCTGCACTGCATGCAGCGTCTCGCCCTCAGCCAGTCCTTCGATGGTGACGACCTTGCGCGCGCCGACCTCGACCGCCAGCGTCATGCACGAGCATACGGGCGCGCCGTCGAGCCATACCGTGCACGCGGAGCAGGCGCCGCGACCGCACGCGATTTTGACGCCGGTCAGGCCCAGCGGGCCGCGCAGCGCCTCGGCCAGCGTCGTGCGCGGCTCGACCCGCAACGACCGCTCGAGGCCGTTGACGCTGAGCGTGACGGGAACGGCGCCCGGCGGCGCCGCGGCATTGGCGTCATTCGCCATCGCGCTCTCGCTTAGCTGCGCGACGCCGGCCATCGCCGCCTGCGCCGCCGTCAGGGTGGAGAATTCGAGAAACGAGCGCCGGGACAACCCCGGCCGCCCGCCCCGCGAAGCGGGCGCGGCCCCGTCGCGGCGCGGCGCCTTTCGTTGCCCATGGTGAAGGGGACGATCTTGCCGTTTCATCGCACCAGTCCGGAAAACCGCGACCGCGATCCGCTTCGACCCTCGACGAGAACGAATAGCGTTCACCCCCTCGCATCGCCTTGACCTGAGTCAACATCGTCGAGGCGGCTTTCGCAAGGCCCAATGTTCGAGCCCAATGTTCGAGCGACGCCGACGGTCGGTTTCCTCGAACATTCAAACGCGAAGTCGGTTTGAGGCGCGTCAAGGCCGGTCTTCCCGTTTTCAACAATGGTGTCGCCGGAAAAACCGCAATTCCATCGGGATTCGCCGAACGTGACGTTACGCAGACGAGGGGCGATATTCGCCGTCTTCATCGTTCTCGCCCTCGGCGGCTTCGCCGCGTATCGGTTCAAGGCGCCGATCCTGGCGTGGGCTGAGCCTTTTCTAAACTGGATCCAGCCTTCGGGCGACGCCGGCGCGCTCGTCGTATCGGGAAACATCGAGGCGCATGAAAGCGTCGTCAGTTTCAAGACCGTGCAGTCGCGGATCGTCGAACTCCCTTTTGACGAAGGGCAATGGGTGAAGAGCGGGACCGTGCTGGCGAGGCTGGATTCGTCCGACTACGCCCAACAGCAGGCCATCGCCCGCGCGGCTCTGACCGTGCAACAGCGCCAGCTCGCGGTGGCGCAAGACAACGTCGAGGCGGCGAACAAGACCATTCTCAGCGACGAGGCCGATCTCGAACTGAGAGAGCTCGAATTCAATCGCGCGCAGGACTTGTGGACGAGAGGCGCGGGGACGGCGGAGGCGCGCGACCAGGCGAACGCCGCGCTCAAGCAGTCGAACGCGGCGCTGGCGCGCGACAAGGCGCTTGAAGCGACCGCGGAAGCCAACGTGGCGCTGGCCGAGGCCAGCGCGCAGAGCGCCGCGGCGTCGCTCGGCTTGGCGGACATCGTCTTGGGATATACGACGCTCACCGCGCCCTTCGACGGCGTGATCCTGGTGCGGCAGGCCGAGATCGGGGAAGTGGCGGTGCCCGGCGCGCCGATCGTGACCATGGCGGATATCGATCACGTCTGGCTGCGCGCCTACGTCAACGAACCCGACATCGGCAAGGTCCGTTTCGGCGAGGCCGCCGTGGTGACCACCGACACCTATCCCGGCAAGAAATACCAAGGGCGCATCGGGTTCATCTCCTCGAGCGCGGAGTTCACGCCCAAGAGCGTGGAAACGCACGCCGAGCGGGTGACGCTGGTCTATCGGATCCGCATCGATATCTTCAATCCGACCCATGAACTGGTTCCCGGCATGCCGGCGGACGCCGAAATTCCCTTGCTTCCGGCCGGCCCGTCATGACCGCGTCCTCGCCGGCGATCATCGTCGTCCAGGACTTGGCCAAGCGTTTCGCGGGCGGTTTCGGCATCGACGGCATGAACTTCGAATGCGCGAGGGGAGAGATATTCGGCTTCGTCGGCCCGGACGGCGCGGGGAAAACCACGATCATGCGGCTGCTCGGCGGGGTGATGACGCCGGACGGCGGGTCGATCCGGATCGACGGCGTCGACGTGATCGCCGACCCCGAAACGGCCAAGCTGCACGTCAGCTATATGCCGCAGCGGTTCGGGCTCTATGAGGACCTGACCGTCGACGAGAACATTGAATTCTTCGCCGATCTTTTCGAGATCGATGCGACGAGCCGGGAAGAGCGCGCGGCGCGATTGCTGACGGCGTCCGGGATGACGCCGTTCCGCAAGCGCCGAGCCGGGCGCCTGTCGGGCGGGATGAAGCAAAAGCTCGGCCTGACCTGCTCGCTCATCCACACGCCGAAGGTGCTGCTGCTCGACGAGCCGACGGCGGGCGTCGATCCGGTGTCGCGACGCGACTTCTGGCGCATTCTCTATGGGCTTCGCGAGGAAGGCGTCACCATCGCCCTGGCGACCTCCTATCTCGACGAAGCCGAGCGGTGCACGCGGCTCGGGCTGCTCCATGAAGGCCGGATGCTGCATTGCGATACGCCGAGCGCGCTGAAGAAACTGATGCCGGGCGAGTTAATGTCGTTGACGTCGCCGCAGGCGCGGGCGGCGCGCGACGCGCTGGCCGGGCTCGCCGGCGTCCGCGCGGCGCTGTTGGTGGGCGACAGCGTCCATATCGTCGTCGACGACGCGAAGCTGAGAACCGGGGAAATCGAGCACGCGCTCGCCGCCGCCGGGATCGTCGATCGGCGCCTGGAGCCGCTGGCGCCCTCGATCGAGGATCTCTTCTCGTCGTTGCTCGGCCAGGGGGGCGCGTCATGAGCCCCGACGCGCCGGAGGGCGAAGCCAGGATCGTGACGGAGCGCCTGGCAAAGCGTTTCGGCGCGTTCACGGCGGTCAACGAGGTGAGCTTTTCCGTGCGGCGCGGCGAGATCATGGGCTTCCTCGGCCCCAACGGCGCGGGCAAATCGACCCTGATTCGCATGCTCTGCGGACTGCTGCGCCCGACCAGCGGCCGCGCCGAGGTCGCCGGCCTCGACGTGGCGCGCAACCCGGAGCGCGTGCGCGCCGTCATTGGCTACATGTCGCAGAAGTTTTCGCTCTACAACGACCTTTCGGTGATCGAGAACCTGCGCTTCTTCGGCGGAATCTACGGCGTCAGAGGCAAGAGGCTGGCGGAACGCGTCGAATTCGCGATCGAGATGGCCGGGCTCGCGGGCCGAGCGGATACGGCGGTCGCCGACCTCTCCGGAGGCTGGAAGCAGCGCCTGGCGCTCGGCTGCGCGGTTCTGCACCAGCCGCCGATCCTGTTTCTCGACGAGCCGACGTCGGGGGTCGATCCGACTTCGCGGCGGCGGTTCTGGGATTTGATCTACGCGCTCTCCGAGCAAGGGGTGACCGTCCTCGTCACCACCCACTACATGGACGAGGCCGAATACTGCAATCGCATCGCCCTCATCAACCGAGGGCGTCTCGTCGCCTTGGGGAGCCCGAGCGAATTGAAGCGCGGCGCCGCCGAGGGGCGGCTCCTGCTCGTCGAATGCGACGACGTCGGGCCGTTGCTGGAGGCGCTGGAGAGCGCGCCGGGCGTGCGCGACGTAGCGCCCTTCGGCTCGTCGCTTCATCTCTTGGTCGATGACCCCGCCGCCGACATCCCTAAGATCGAGCGCTTCCTCGCCGCGCGCGGCCTCGGCTGGACGCGCGTCGAGCCGATCAAGCCGACGCTGGAAGACGTCTTCGTGCGGTTGGTCGGCGACGGGCGTCTCGAAGAGGCGACGCCATGAAAGCGCGACGCGTCAAGGCGATCGCCAAGAAGGAGCTGATCCAGGTGTGGCGCGACCCGCGCAGCCTGATGATCGCGCTGTTGATGCCGCTGATGCAGATGGCGCTGCTCGGCTACGGCGTCAACCTCGACATCAAGCACATCCCGGTGTGCGCGTTCGATCGGGAGGCGAGCCAACAGAGCCAGGCGCTGCTGAAGCGCTTTCAGGCGTCGAACTATTTCCGCGTCGTCGAGGCGGTCGGGTCCTACCAGGTCCTGAAGGACGCGCTGGACTATGGGCGCTGCAAGCTCGGCGTCGTGATTCCGCCAGACTTTTCCGAGCGGCTCGTCGACCTCGAGGCCGCGCCCGTGCAGGTCGTCCTCGACGCGACGGACGACAACACCGCGAGCATCGGGCTCGGCTACGCGCAAGAGGTCGTCAGCGGATATTCCGGCGATATCCAACTCGTCTCCTGGCAACGGCAGGGAACGCTCGCGCAGAACCCGCCCGCCGTCGTGCAATCGCGGGTGTGGTTCAACGAAGATCTGAACAGCCGGAACTTCGTCATCCCCGGCGTCGTCGCGATGGTGCTGGCGTTGGTCGGCGCCCAGCTCACGTCGCTGACGATATCGCGCGAGTGGGAGCGCGGAACCATGGAGGTGCTGATCTCCACGCCGGTCACGCGCATGGAGGTGATGACGGGAAAGATCCTGCCTTACTTCGCCATCGGGCTGGTCGATGCGACGCTTTGCCTCACGATCGCGGTCTACTGGTTCGAGGTGCCGTTCCGCGGCGCGCTGGCGACCTTGTTCCTCACCACGTCGCTGTTTCTCATCGTTGTGCTCGGGGTCGGCTATCTCATCTCCGTGGCGATTCACAGTCAGGTCGGCGCCAGCCAGATCGCCCTGGTGGTCACCCTGATGCCGACCATGCTGTTGTCCGGCTTCGCCTTCCCGATCGATCAGATGCCCTGGCCGATCCAGGCGGTCACCTATCTCGTGCATTCGCGCTATTACGTGACGATCCTCAAGGCCGTCTTTCTCAAGGGCAGCGGGCTCGTCGCTCTGGCGACGCCGATCTCGCTGCTCGCCCTCTACGCCGCGGCGATCGCATTCCTGGCGGCGCGGGCGTTCCGCAAGACGTTGGATTAGTCGGATGTGGGGCCGCATCGTCACTCTGCTGATCAAGGAGTTCATCCAGCTCAGGCGCGACTCCTCGGCTCGCTTTCGACTGATCGTGCCGCCGCTGATCCAGGTCATCGTTTTCGGCTACGCCGCCACCTTCGAGGTTTTCAGCGTGTCGATGGCGACGCTCGATCTCGACCGCAGCCAGGAAAGCCGCGAGTTGATTTCGCGCTTCACGTACAGCGGCCGCTTTCATATCGTCGACGTCGCGCAAACCGAACGCGAGGTCGACGCGGCGATCGAGCGCAGCGACGCCGCGGTGGCGATCGTCGTCGACGCCGGTTTCGCCCAGTCGCTGCGCAACGGCCAGTCGGCGCCGGTGCAGGTGATCGTCGACGGCACGAACTCCAACACCGCGCTGATCGCGCTCGGCTACGTCGGCGAAGTCGCCGCGACGTTCTCGCAGGATTACGCGACCGACCTCGCTCAGCGGCTGCACGGCGCCGCGGCGCGCGCCGTTGAGGTCACGCTCGAACAACGGCCTTGGTACAATCCCAATCTCGACAGCCGTTGGTTCTTCGTCCCCGGCGTCATCGCCACGCTGATTCTGGTGATGGTGGTGAACCTCACCTCGTTCGCCGTCGTTCGGGAACGCGAGGTCGGAACGCTCGAGCAGATCATGGTGACGCCGATCCGGCCGCTCGAATTCATCCTCGGCAAGACGATCCCGTTTTTCCTGGTCGGCCTCGCCCTGATGGCGCTGATCGCCACCGTGGGAACGCTATGGTTCCGCATTCCTTTCGTCGGCAATCCGTTGGTGCTGCTGCTCGGCACCTCGCTCTATCTTCTGAGCATCCTCGGCCTGGGCCTGCTCATCTCCACGGTGTGCTCGACGCAGCAGCAGGCGTTCGCGACCAACTTCTTCGTCATGAACCCGATGATGGTGCTCTCCGGGTTCAGCTTCCCGATCGCCAGCATGCCCGACGTCTTGCAATGGCTCACCTACCTCGATCCCGCGCGCTACTACCTGGTGATCATCCGGGGAACCTTCCTCAAGGGCGTCGGCATGGCGGCGCTGTGGCCGCAAATGGTCGCTTTGGCGGTTCTCGGCGTCGCGCTGCTGACGACGAGCATCTTGCGCTTCCGCAAGTCGCTCGATTGAGGCGGCGGTCGCGCCTATCTGACGACCGGGCCGCCGCGCGCCCGCCAGCCGCTCATGCCCGCGGCGTAGTGGCGGGCGTCGGCCGCGCCAGCGGCGTGGGCGCGGCGCAACGCCGAGCCGGAACGCCCGCCCGACAGGCAGATGAGAACCGCCGGCTTGCCCGCCGGCAGACGCTCCGGCGCGAAGCGCGACATGGGCAGGTTGACCGCGCCGGGAATGTGGCCGCCTGCGAATTCGTGCGGCTCCCGCACGTCGACGACGGCGACGGACTCGTCGCCGAGCGCCTGCAAGAGCTCGTCGTGGCCGATCTCGCGCGGCGGCGCGTTGGGATCGGGCTTGGCGAAGAATCGTGAAAACATGGCGGACGTCCTAACCGTTGGCGGGCGAGGGGGACTTGGCCGCCTCGAACTGGGTGAAAGCGCCGAGGGCGTGGCTCGCGTACATCACCGAGGGGCCGGCGCCCATGTAGATCGCCATCCCCAGCGTTTCGAGGACCTCCTCGCGCGTCGCGCCGTGCTCGACCGCGGCTTTCGTGTGGAAGGCGATGCAGTCGTCGCAGCGCACCGCGATCCCGATCGCCAGCGCGATCAGCTCCTTGGTCTTGGCGTCGAGCGCCTTGGGGACGAGCGCGGCTTGCGCGATGGCGGAGAAGGCCTTCATCGCGTCGCCCGCGCCGCCGCGCAGGTTCTTGAGTTCGGCGCTCAGTTCCTTCGTCAGTGAAGGCCAATCTTTTTGCGTCATGACGTCTCCTTGTTGCTGGGCCGTATCAAGATGACGCCTGGGCGGGACGCTCGTCGTCCCTCAGACAGACGTAGATCGCCGGGATCGGCGGCGGCGCCGGGTTGTGGCGACGAGAAAACCAGGGCGGCGGGGAAAAACAGTCGGCGCATCGAGCATTCCTTGGAATGGAGCTTGACACATATATGCGACTTATCTAATTTAGCAAGCATGAATTTAGCAGCGCTGGAATTGCAGGCGGGCGCCGCGGAGGCTTTGCTCAAGGCGGTCGCCAACCGGCGCCGGCTGGTGATCCTGTGCGAACTGCTCGACGGCGAGAAATCGGTGTCGGCGCTGGGCGACGCGATCGGATTGAGCCAGTCGGCGCTGTCGCAGCATCTGGCGCGATTGCGCGCTGACCACATCGTCGCGACGCGCCGGGAGTCGCAGACGATCTACTATTCGCTGGCGAGCGATCACGCGACGAGGCTGATCGGCCTTCTCTACGAACTCTACTGCGCGCCCGATTGCGGCGCGGAGCCACAGGCGAAAGCGAGGAGAAAGACATGACGATCGATCGGGCGGTGATGGCGTTCGCGGGGACGGCGGTTCTCGTCAGCCTGGCGCTGGCGCAGCTTCACAGCGCGTATTGGCTGCTGCTGAGCGCGTTCGTCGGGCTCAATCTCTTGCAAGCCTCGATGACCCGCTTCTGCCCGCTGGCGATCGTGTTGAAGTGGCTCGGGGTGAAGCCCGGCCAGGCGTTTTCTTGAGGGTTCGCCGCCGCGCGAGCGCGTCCGGCGTCGCTTTTGGCGATGACGAAGAAAACGGAGAGGCGCGATGAATTACTATATGTCGCGGATCGTCGAAGCGGACTTCGACGAAACCATCGCGAGGGTCGTTGCGGCGCTGACAGAGGAAGGCTTCGGCGTTCTGACCGACGTCGACGTCGCCGCGACAATGAAGCAGAAGCTGGGCGTCGATTTTCGCCAATATCGCATCCTTGGCGCGTGCAATCCGCCGCTCGCCCACAAGGCGCTAAGCGCGGAAGACAAGATCGGCGTCATGCTGCCCTGCAACGTCATCGTCCAGGAGGCCGGCGCCGGGAAGACCGAGGTCGCGGCGATTGATCCGCGGGCGGCGATGGAGCCGGTCGGCAATCCGGCGCTGGCGGATCTCGCCCAAGTGGTCGCGCATCGGCTCGGGCGCGTCCTCCAGGCTGTTTAGCGGCGCGCGACGGGATCGGTTGCTCCCGTGCGCGGTTCCGCCTAGAGCGTCCTGTCTTTAGGTTGAATCGGGGAGGGATTCCCGAATCGGCGCGTTTTTGATTCAACCTGCTGGCTGGGCGGAGGCCAGCAGGGATGCCGAAGCCATATTCTCAAGATTTGCGCGAT
>Ga0326727_10004563_pt1 | contig 41321 bp, 36 predicted proteins | sample MB2enrmetagenome_FD_207643 | JGI IMG/M metagenome (GOLD analysis project Ga0326727, IMG submission 207643) | Lab enriched peat soil microbial communities from McLean, Ithaca, NY, United States - MB29MY | ecosystem: Environmental > Terrestrial > Soil > Wetlands > Peat | place: USA: New York...
CGGGGTCGGTGACCTCCCAGTTCTGATATTTGTTGGTCGAGCCCTCCAGAATCTCCGGATGGTCGGCGACCATCTTCTGCCACTGCATGGGATAGCCTTCCTGATAGGAGAGGCCTTTGGCATAAATCCCATAGGTCAGGATTACGGGATATTTGCCTGCGGGGATGGGCCGGAAGATATCCGCCCGTAGAACGAGGCCGTCATCCATGGGAACGGGCGCGTTCCAATCGATGCGCATTCCGTCCCGTATCTCGCTTTTCATATAGGGGTCGGGCACTAGGCCCATTTGGCTTACCTGGCTCATTCGTTACGCTCCTTAACGAATCTCTCTGTGTTCTTGCAGACCGCATCTTGTCTTTCTCGAAGGAACTCACAATTCGCATTGCTGGCTGCTTCCTCGCACGACTGCAGCCAGCAAAGCGATAGTCGTGCAGACCAAAGCGTTGTGCCGCGCGGGCCTTGAACTGCCACCCAAGCTCGGTCTGAGCCGGCTCCCAGTATGCTCCTGGCTGGGAGGAAATTCGTCTACTTTGCCGCCGTGGTCTGGCTTCGATCCACTAGTTCTCCCCGTTCTCTGGCCTTGGCAAATGCCGCATCGGTGGCGGCCTGGTTGAGTTGTTCCAGGTTGCGGCCCCGGGTCTCAATACCCAACCAGATGGTCGCCAGCACGGCGATCAAGCAACCGGAACCCAGCATGACCCAGATCCACGACACATGGCCTCTGCCCATGAAGATGCCGATCATCAAGGGGCCAACGGCGCCCCCGATGCGGCCGATCCCCATGGCGGTGGAGGAGCCCAGAACGCGAATGTGGACCGGGAAAACCTCCGGCGTATAAGGCGTGATCGCACACATGCCCATCTCCATGAAGTACATGTAGGCGCACGCCACGTAAAAGAAGTAGAGCGCGTTATGGTGAATCGCCAACATGGTGAACAGAAAAGTCGCTGCGCCGCCGTATCCCAGAATGGTAAAGGGTTTGCGGCCAATCCGATCCAGCAGGAAGAAAACGGTTCCCCGCCCGGCGATCGCCACCAGAGAAATGTACACGTTATAGGTCAGTGCCTCCGGCAGCGTAGAGCCGTGCAGCTTGATGAAGAAGGTGGGCATGAAGTAGGTCATTCCCCAAGAACTCATCAGGGGCATTCCCCAGATGATCCACGTGTGGATGGTCCGGCGCCATAGCTCTGGGGTGAACAGATCCCGGAAGAGAGGTTTGGGAAGCTTGGGCGGCGCCGGTTCATTGGCCACCGCCAGGCGGGAATGTTCCAGGGCCTCGTCGGTAATGCCGAGGTGGTTGAGGGCCTGGCGGCATTCGGCAAAGCGGCCGCGGTTGCCCAGCCAGCGGGGAGATTCCGGAACCCCGCGGCGTACCCAGGCGACCAGCAGGGCCGGAACAACTCCTACCAGAAACAGCCCCCGCCAGCCATGGTTGGGAACGATCAGCAACCCCAAAAGAGAGGCTAGGAAGGTGCCCACCGGGAAGGCGATGGGCAGCGAGGCCCCGCAGAAGCCGCGAATACGGGCGGGAGCGAACTCCGCCAGGATGGCGGCGTCGACCGGGATGGCGCCACCCAGGCCCACACCGGCGAGAAACCGGATCACCAGTAGAATCCAGACCGAGAAAGAAACGGCGGTTAGTCCCGAGAATACAGAGAACATCAGGACCGTCAGCGTAAACGCGATACGGCGGCCCCATTTGTCCGCGATCCAGCCCCAAATGAACGAACCGGCCGTCATCCCCCACATGGTGGACGAGGTGACCCAACCCATGGTCGCGGAAGTCATCGAGAACTCCTTGGCCAAACTCGGCAAAGCGTTGCCCAACAACTTGCTGTCCATGTTGTCGAAAAAGGATGCCAGGGCGGCAATGATCACGACGGTGAGCAGGTTACGCGTGGTCGGCATGGCATCGATGGCGTGCCCGATCACGCGAAGATTGAGTTTCTCGTCCGCGGAAGCTGGGTTCGCAGCCTGCATAAACTTCTTTCTCGTCTTTGGTCTGGTTTCGGCTCGGAATCCGTTCGTGCCTTGTGGTTAAACCAGTTTCTCGAATCGGAGGATCATAATAGCCATAATAGGCTTCGTTGTCTTCGGGAAATTGCGCAGTTTCTTCTGCTCGAACCCTGCTTCTGATCCCGAAACCGAAAACAACAGCTTTTTGCGGGGACCGCTTGCGGGGGAACAAAAAACCGCTATTGACGGCAAGCGGCGCTGACTACAGTGCCTTCTAAGGCGCCGAACGCCGTTCATTTGAAATAGACGGACTTCGCCATGCTCCGAATTGTCGTTGGGGGTCAGCCAAAAGTGTACACTTCCTACCCAGGTGCGGGATGAGCTTAACCAAATTCCGCCATCACATCGGCCCGAGGGAACCATCTCTCATCATGATGATGTCGTGCGGCAATCTTTTACCGTACAGGCCGCGGCTTATGCAGCTCAACCCTGGATTTCGGATACGGAAAGGGTTGCTCTCCTGGTGGCGACTGCCGCACCGAAAACGGAAGATAGGGTGCTGGATGTTGCGTGCGGTCCCGGCTATGTCGCTGAAGCATTCGCTCAGGCTTGCCGGTCTGTAGTTGGAGTTGACCTCACGGAGGCACCCTTGCGGATCGCGGAGGAGCGCTGTCGTACTCGGGGCCTGACGAATCTGTCCTTCATGATCGGCAATGTGCAGCAGCTTCCCTTTGGCAACGGCGAATTCGATCTAGTGGTCTGTCGGCTTGCCATGCACCACTTCGCCCAGCCGCAACGGGTCGTTACCGAGATGGCGCGGGTGTGTCGGACGGGGGAAACGGTTGTAGTCGAAGACATACTTGCCAGTGAGCATGCCGCACGGGCAGCTTATCAGCATCGGGTCGAAGTGCTGCGCGACCCCTCCCATGTTCGCACCTTGTCCTTGAGCGAGTTGCTTTGTCTTTTTCGCGATGCGGGAATTGAGGTTGAGAGAGTAATCACGGGAGAGGTTGTGCCCGAGGTTGAGCGCTGGCTCGCGACCACGAAGGCCTCTCCGGAACACGCCGCCGAGGTGCGGCACTTGATCGAAGCCGACATGGCGAAAGACTTGAGTGGAACACGACCGTTTAGAGATGAGCAGGGACGGCTTCGCTTTCACCACCTCTCGGCAATTGTGGCGGGGCGCAAGTTGTAAAGGCACGGGACGTCACAAGCTGCTCAGCATGATTTCAATCGAGCACCCGGCAGAAAGACCGGTTTCCCAGGCAGAAACGCGAGAAATATTGTCATGGATGCATAATCAGGAATGAGCCACGCTGCTTCGAGTGTCGGGAGGTAAGGGCATGTTCAAGAAACTGTTTACTGCGCACCGGATTGGCACAATGGAAGTCGCCAATCGCCTTGTGGTCCCTGCCATGGTGACCAACTACTGTAGTCGCGATGGCTTTGCCACGGATCGATATATCGGCTATCACGAAGCCAAGGCCAAAGGCGGGTGGGGCCTAATCATCACCGAGGACTACGCGGTGGATGAGCATGGCAAGGGTTTCGCATGTGTGGCTGGGCTATGGAACGACGCGCAAATTGAGAGCCACCGCCAGTTGACACGTAAAATTCACGAATATCGAACTAAGATTGTGGCCCAGATATACCACGCCGGCCGGCAGACGACGCGCGTGGTGAGCGGAGCCCAACCGGTAGCTCCGTCTCCTATTCCCTGCCCGAGGTGCCGTGAACTGCCCAGAGAGTTAACCTTGGCGGAGATCAAGACCATCGTTTCCCAGTTCGGGGACACGGCTCTTCGCGCCAAACAGGCCGGGTTTGATGGCGTGGAGCTTCACGGGGCGCATGGATATCTCCTGGCGCAATTTATGTCTTCGTACTCCAACAAGCGGACCGATGAGTATGGCGGGCCGCTGCCCAAGCGGATGCGTTTCGTCAGAGAGATCATTGAAGTGGTGCGCTCCAAAGTGGGGGCAGACTTCCCGGTGCTGTTCCGAATATCGGCTGACGAGCTGATGCCGGGCGGACGAGACATCGCGGAAACGAGGGTGATCGCAAGGCTTCTCGAGAGTTGGGGCATAGATGCGCTGCACATCTCAACCGGCGCGTATGGCAATTACGGCATCGCCACTCCCATGGTGATTCCTCACGCCTGGACGGTGGAGTATGCGGCGGAGATAAAGAAGCTGGTGAGCGTACCGGTAATTACAGTGAACCGGATCAATGACCCGCTCATGGCCGATATCCTCGTTGACATGGGGAAGGCGGATTTTGTAGCCATGGGGCGCGGATCACTGGGCGATCCAGATCTTCCCAATAAAGCTAAGCAGGGAGATTTGGAGGGTATTCGCTACTGTCTTAGTTGCCTGCAAGGTTGCACGGGAAACCTCAGGGGGGCCAATGGTGGCAGTCCAATTTCCTGTGCGGTGAATCCGACCTTGGGATTTGAGCGCCAGACGTCATTGGGCAAAGCCTCCCAACGGAAGAAAATCCTGATCGTGGGTGGCGGGCCGGCGGGAATGGAAGCTGCAAGGGCCGCGGCGCTGAAGGGACATGACGTCTGTCTATATGAGAAAAGGGCCTACTTGGGCGGGCAGTTCAAATGTGCCGCCTACGCTCCATACAAGGGTGAATTTGCTGAGTTCACCGCGTGGCAGATCGCCGAACTGAAAAAAACGAAAAACGTGATCATCCACCTTCAGATCGAAGCGACTCCTCGGGTAATTGAAGAGGAGCGTCCGGATGTAATCATCGTAGCCAGCGGCGCCCAACCGATCCTCCCGGATATTCCCGGCATCGATCGAGCGAATGTTTTTACCGCTGAGCAACTCCTGTTGAATAACCAGGCAGCAGGGAAGTGCTGCTTCGTAGCCGGTGGAGGCAGTCTGGGGGTCGAGATGGCGGCCTACCTCGCCTTGCACTCGAAATCCGTTACCGTAGCCGAAATGCGGGCCGCACTTGCCGAGGATGAACAAGCCGACATCCGGGCGGGCTTTCTCAAAGTCCTCGACGAATATCATGTTCAACAGATCACCAACGCCAGGGTGGTGGAAATTACGCAGGAAGGCGTTGTTGTGGACCAGAATGGCAACCAATTGCTGTATCCCTGCGACACGGTCGTCATTGCCCTAGGGTACAGAAAAGAGGATTCGCTGCTGACGGCAATTAACGGCCTGGCAAAAAAAGTGGTTGTGGTGGGCGATGCCACAGGCCCAGCCCGACTGCTACAGGCAACGCGGAGTGGTTTTGTGGCCGGCCTCGAAGCGTGAGTTGGACTTTTGGCTGAACGTGGACACCGATTCCACAAAGCGAAAACTCTTCTGGGTGCTTTTCACACTGCTGGGTCTGCTCGGATGGTTTTTGCCGTTTGGCTGGGCGGTGGTGGAGACGTTCGTATCACTGGTTGTGAGTTGGTGGTTGGTTTATCGCTCGGGTTTCTTCTAACCACGAAGCACGCTGACGGGTTCAGCAGGTGTTGCCTGACGGGACTGTGTCGTTCCTCCGGAAAAAGCTAACAAAAATGAGAAGAGGCTAGCGTCTGCCGCCAGCCCGTTGGGAACCGTTTGAACCGACTAGACAAGTTACCGCTGTCGGGGACGGCGTGAGTTCAATTAGAGTAGAGGCAACATCGAGCGTTGAGGGAACGAGCGCATGGTCACGCTTTCCCGTGAATTTCAGATTTTTGCTAAGCCTGCCGGGGCTCTCTGCAACCTGGATTGCCAGTACTGTTACTACCTGAAAAAAGAACTACTATACCCCGGAAGCGGGCCGTTGCGGATGCCCGACGATCTGCTGGAGGAGTACATTGTTCAGCAAATTGCCATTGTCCCGGGGAGCGAGGTCCTTTTCTCTTGGCACGGCGGGGAACCGACGATTCTCGGGCTGGACTATTTTCGCCGGATTGTGGAACTCCAGCACAAACACTGCCCCGTTGGCAAACACATTGCTAACAACATCCAAACCAATGGCGTTCTCCTGACAGACGAGTGGTGCAGTCTTTTCGCTGCTGAGAACTTTAGCGTCGGCCTCAGCCTCGATGGTCCGAGCGCGCTTCATGACGCTTATCGCGTGGCCAAAAACCAGGGCCCTACGCACCGGCAGGTGATGCAGGCCTATCGCCGGTTGCGGCGGCATAAGATCCTCGTCGACCTTCTCTGTGTGGTTCATGCGCAGAATGTGCGGCGTCCCCTGGACGTCTATCGCTTCTTTAAGGAGATCGGGGCCCAGTACCTGAGCTTTATTCCGTTGGTGGAGCCGCAGCCGGAGTCCCCGGACGGTGTGAGCGAGCGCACCGTACCAGCCGAGGCCTTTGGCGATTTCCTTTGCGCCATCTTCGACGAGTGGGTCCGGCACGATATGGGGCGGATCATCGTCCAGAGCTTCGAAGAAGCGGCGCGGCCGGCCTACGGGTTGGGCCATTCGCTGTGTGTCTTCCGTCCCACCTGCGGGGATGTGCCGGTGATCGAGCACAACGGCGATTTCTACCAGTGCGATCACTTCGTTACCCCGGAGCACCGGCTGGGCAACCTTCGCGAAACGCCGCTTGCGGAACTTCTCGATAACCCGGCACAAGAAGCCTTCGGGCGAGCCAAGCAGGAGAAACTGCCGCGTACTTGCCAAGCCTGCGAGGTTCTGGAAATGTGCAACGGGGGCTGCCCGAAAGATCGCATCGTCCAGGCGTCCGCCGGCGAGCCGGGCCTGAACTATCTCTGCGCCGGCTATCGGCACTTCTTCACGCACTGCCGTCCCTACACCCTCAAGATGGCGGCGCTGCGGTGGAACGGGCAATCGCCGGAATTGCTGATGGAGCAACTCCGCGCTGAGAAAACCGGGGCGCTGCCGAAGGCCGGGCGCAACGACCCCTGCCCCTGTGGAAGCGGCCGCAAATTTAAGAAGTGCTGCCTGCCCTCTTGACGGGGTAGGCTAATCTGTGTGTGGCGGGAAAGGAGAAACCATCATGCATTCCGAAGAGGACTTGCAGAAGGCCATCAACCGAAGAGATTTCATTGCCGGGACTACCACCGGAGTGTTGGGGATATTGACGATGGGAGCGGCCGAAACCACACAAGGGCAACAATCCCCGGCGCCGCAGCAGCCCGCGGCGGCGCCGCCGGCGGGCAGAGTTTTTTACACCGCCATCTCGGGCGAGACCGTGCAGATGCGCGGGTTTCACGACGACACGATCGATGCCTACCTGGCGCGCCCGCTGGCAAAGGGCAAGTACCCCGGGGTGGTGGTTGTCCATCACATGCCTGGCTGGGACGAGCCAACCGTCGAGATCACGCGCAGGTTTGCCCAGCACGGCTATACCGCGATCTGCCCGAACCTGCATTTCCGGGCGGGCAAAGCGACGCCCGAGGCCAACTCCGCCGCCATGCGCGAAGCGGGTGGGCCGGCGGATGCCAGCGTTATGGGCGATATCGAAGGCGCCATCCGGCACCTCCGCGCCATGCGCAATCTGAACGGCAAGGTGGGGATCATCGGCTACTGCTCCGGAGGCCGGCAGGTCTACCTGGCCGCCTGCACGCTGAAGGGAATCGACGCCGCGGTGGCGTGCTACCCCGGCGGTGTGGGCATGGGCAATGCGGCGGTGACGCCGAACCAACCTGTGGACCCGCTCGACCTCACCAAGGACATGAGCTGCCCGCTGATGGGGATCTTCGGCAAGGAAGACAAGCGCCCCTCCCAGGAACATGTAGCCAAAATGGAAGCCGAACTCACCAAACTTGGCAAGACGCACGAATTCCATTCCTATGACAATGCCGGGCACTCCATCTTTGCAACCGACCGTGTCGACTACCGCCCCTTGGCTGCACAGGACGGATGGAAAAATATCTTCGCATGGTACGAAAAGTATCTCGGATGAGCGCGCCGCCCGCGTTCCAGGTTCCCGATCTCCAGAAGCAAATGCGAAATCTGGAGACGGGAACTTGGAACCCAGATTGGGATTCGATTCAGCGAAGGGCGTTGTAATCGCCGGACCAATGGCTGCAATCGTTGCTGTGGCCATCCGACAGAGCGGGTTTTAACGCGGAAAACTGTAACTGTATTCGCCCAGAATCGTATATTTGCGTTATGGGTCGCCTTGCTTTCGGTCTGCTCCTTTTCCTTTTCATGCCTCTAAGCATGCTGGCGCAGGAAGCACCCGCTCTCCCGGCCCCCGAAGCGCACGCTCGGCGGGCCTCAGCTCCGCCTGCCGAGGAGATCATCCCACGCGTCCGCGACAACCAGAAGCAACTCGAAGAGCGCCGCAAGAACTATATCTGCAACCTTGAAGAAGAGACGCAGAAACTCGACGGACACGATGCGGTCAAGAAGACTGAAATCAAGGGGTATGAGATGTTCTTTGTGGACGGTCAACCCATCTTGCGCCAGGTAAGCAACGCCAGCAAACCGTTCGACGCCAACGAGCAGCGCAAAGAGCAAGAGAAGGTGGACAAGCAAATCAAGAAGGCCCACGAACGCGCCGGCAAGCGTGAACGCAACCAAGATGACCCCAATGCGCTCGGCATCAAGCAGTTCCTGGCGGCGTCTCGTTTCAGTAATGCCCGCTACGACAGCTTCAAGAGCCAGCGTGTCCTCGCCTATGACTTTGAACCCAACCGCGACTTCGAGCCGCACACCCGCGCCGAAAGCCTCGCAAACAAGCTGAGCGGCACCGTTTGGATTGACCCCGATGCGCTGGCGATAGTGCGCCTCGAGGCCCGTGTCACCGAGAACTTCAACGTCGCAGGCGGCCTGCTTGGCAGCCTCAAGCGAGGCTCCGCTGTCGTCTTCGAGCAGGAGCACGTCAACGGTGAGGTCTGGCTGCCGTCATTCGCCGACTTCAACGTGGGTGCGCGATTGTGGCTCGTAAGCTCCCTACACGAGCGTGTCATCGACCGCTTCAGCAACTACCGCAAGTTCCGCGTGACGTCGAAGATCAGCGTTACCGAGCCGGAGGCAAAATGACGGCACCCTGGCGGGGACCCGCAACCTGCGAACTTCCTCAATCCGATGCCGCCTCTCGGCTAGTTGCGGCACCCAATGGCGGCGCACTTCCGCATAAGGTTTTACCCATGCGGCTTCCGGCGTCTCCGCGGGCAGTGGGTTCAATTTACCCAAATTCACCTTACATTTCCCGGCAAACCGCTACAAGGTTCCGGGGTGACACGTCGCCCCGGTATCGGGAACTGGAGTCGGTGGTGTGGGAGGCGCTGCCCAGGGCACGCTGGTAAAGTCGAAAAACTCCAGCAAATCCGGTTGCGCCGCATCGCGGTTCGTCAGATGGGCCGTTGGGCCAATGAAGCGGCTCTCGACAAACTTGATGATGGCGGTGTGGTCCATCGGAGTGTGCGAGACGTAATGCCGGCGGGTGAAGGGCGAGACGATCATGTTCGGCAGGCGGAAACCGAGCTGCGCCGCGAAACCCTGCTGGGCGGGCGCATCGGAGGCACTGGTCCCCGGCCACCCGGCTTCCAAATCACAGTGTAGGGTAGGCGTACCCGGGGGCGGCAGACACGGGAAGAAAGTATCCGGATTTACCGCAATCGATGAGATGTCGGTGGTCACTCCCAGAGAAGCGTCGGTCAAGGCATTCGTGTGGCTGGGGATGGGAGGCACGTGATCCAAAGGACCGCCGCCCTCATCGTAGCTGAGAAAAAAGACCGAATCATTCCACGAAGGGCTGGCCATCAGCGCGTTGATCATTTTGGCAACCTGAGACTGCCCCGCCAAGATCGACTGGCCGGAACCTGGGTGTTCGTCATCAATGCCGTAAGCCGGCTCGATATAGGCAAAGCTGGGCAGCGTTCCGTTGGCCACGTCAACGAAGTACTGGCTCACGGGCGCGATATGGGTCGGGTCGATGCAAAATGCGTTGTCCGGATCGCCGACCGCCTGTCCTGAAGGAACCGTGCTAGCGGAGCAGACCCCCTTCGTCGCCGGAGTGTAGAGATACTGGTAGGAGTCGGTGAAATAAGCAAAGCTGATCGTGGGGAAAGCGTTCAGCTTCGAGGTCCCGCAATCATCCTGATCCGTACAGCCGCCGGCAGTAATGCCATAGTAAATTTTCCACGAGACTCCGGCCTTGGATAATTCGCCGAAGATAGTCGGAATTGCCAGTTGGCTCGTGAAATTGTCATCCCGGAAAGGATCTTTTACCAATCCCTGCGTGGTGCCCCCGGTCAGGACGGCGATACGATTGGGTGTGGTTTTGCTGGCGACGGGAGAGAACCAACGATCGGAGATGGCGAACTGCGAAGCCATGTAGTAGTAGTAGTTGAGATAACCCTCGTCATAATATCCCATGGCGCGCGTGCCCGGATCATTGGGGAAGTTATCGGTTAATGAACCGTTGCCGCACGGCGGCACGGCCGAGGAACAGCCTATGGCGTAACCTGCCGCTTGGCTCAAGAAGCCTGTCATGGGGGTGTTACGCGAAGTCAGGTAGTCTTCATTGTTGGTAACGTCCTTATAGCTGGCAAGCCAATCGGAACTGTCATCGTCAATGCAGGTGGTGGTGAATTTAAACGGAAGAAATGTTTGGCCGTTGTAGGAGTTGGTGAAGCTCGTCAGTTTGCAGACCCGGAACCTGCCACTCTACGTTTACAAATCTTTGCCAAAGCGTGACGATTTCTTTACAGCCGTAAATATCTCACGGATGTACGCTGATGACCGCCTCTTTTTGGTTCTAAAGTTGTGTGCACTCGAACGAGATTCTGAGGTGGTCAAAAGAATTATGACCGCAGAAGTTCTTTATACGATAGCCATTGGGTCTATGCTGCTCTTGGTTGTTATCTGGATTATTTTGAATAGGGGCTTAGGGTAGCGTTTCGGCCAATCATAAAGGGAACACCAATGTCATTCGGCTCGTTTTGGGTAGCTGACTAAAAGCAAAGAGGAAGAAATGCTAGCGGTATATCTGATCTGGCTGGTAATGACGGTCGTAGCGCTCTACTTCGTCGTGCTTGGCAGGGTTGGGAGGGGAATCCGCCGCTGACCCACCTGAGAACAAGGAAATCAAAGCCGGGTTCCACGTGTGGGGTGACGTTCTCGGCCCATTCGCCTCCCCTTCCTTCACTTCGAACTACTTTGACGAATAATATCCGTCTCGCGCTTGCACGCTTAGGTCTTTCTGTTTTGTGGCGAGATGTATTTTGTGGTAGCCAGAGGCCCCACCCTTAGCATCCGGCATATAGCCGAGATTGTATTGGTTCCGCAGTTCATCCTGAATCTGCTGGTAAATCTGATCAACCGTTTCCTTTTTCGAGACTTCGAACATGCGGCCCCCAGTCTCTTTGGAAATGCGCTCCAAAACCCTTTTGCCATCGGGGCGTTCTTGCTGAGGCTGGGGGTTAGGCGGATAACCTCCGCCATGACGTCCCCAAGGCCCACCCCCACCCCAGGGTCCGCCCATTCCTCCTCTCGAGGGCCATCCACCCTCACCGCCCTGGCTCTCCTGATCCGCAAATAAGATCGAATACACGACCGTGTTGGCCCGTTGGGCAGATTCTATGGCTTGCTCGATACTCTCTTTGCTACCCCGGTCCAAGCCATCGGAGAGAACGACCATAACCTTGCGGCTAGTTTGTTTTTGCATCAGTTCGTTCGACGCCAGGAAAATGGAGTCGTATAGCAACGTGGTTCCGCCCCTGTGCAGCGAAGGCCCTGCCCCACGTCGTCCCGAACCTGGATAGCTACTTTCGTCGCCAGAATTGCCGCCGCCAGACCCCAGATTGGGTTGCGCCGTCTGGAGCGAGCGAAGGGCCTCAGTCAGCTTCTGTGGCGATGGGGTAAGGTCTTGAAGCAGTTCGACTTCACGGTCAAAGTGAATCAAGAAAGCCTTGTCCTTATTTTCCCGGAGCACGTGATTCGCAAAGCTACCGCTGGCAGAGCGTTCCTGCTCCAGCACCTGGCGCTGGCTGGAGCTAGTGTCAACCAACAGACCCAGCGTAAGGGGAAGATCAGTCTCGCGATCAAAGTAGCGAATAGCCTGTGGACGGCCATCTTCATCGAGGGCAAAATCATCTTGGGAGAGGTTGTCAACGATCTTCCCATGCTTGTCTCGAACTGTTGCCAAGACATTCACCACCTTCACATCCGCCGAGGTAGGCACATGCTGGGCAAATATGGCGCCAGCCCAAGCCATCAGTACTGGCAGAAATAGGAGCGAGCGTGATGTCAACTTGAAAACCATACGTCCCCTCTGGGAAAGGAGCCTTATCTTTCCTCCGCGCTTGTTAGATTGCCCCCTTACACACCAAATAGGATGCCGCACTGCGTCACACCAGGATGACGAGTAAGATTAAGTCAATTGACTGCCCGCACGCTTGCGGGTCAGGTCATATGTCAGCTCGGTATCGGCACCTTGGTGGAGATATCTTTCGATTTCGATGGCAACAGCCCTTTCAAATTCGGCCATCTCCTCAGCACAGAAAAAACTGTCGAGTAGATTCTCGCAGCCCTTACCTTGGGCACTACAACTGTACGCAGCCCTGCCGTCTTCAGCCACTTGTTTTACCAGCGCCGATTGACAATTCGGGCACAGTGGGTTGCAGGTGGTCAGAACGCCGCCCTCATACTTTATACGGAAGGGAATACCGTTAAACTTTAGGATTTTCTCCATGGAAATATGCCGCTTCAGAACGTACCGAACATGATAACAAGATCGGAAGGGGGGCGGCACAGATAGAACCCCTTCTGCTGCGGTCCACTGTGGTTCCATCTTGGGCGGGTAGCCGCAAGCGGCGCAACATGTCAGGCTCTCAGGCGTAGTCAGATTCTGCTGAAGCGGAGCCTCTGCCGATCAGCCGTCGCCTACGCTGACCACACCGTCAATCAAGTTGCATCCCAGAAGATACTCACTATCGGTTGATCCAGCCGGCAAAATGTATTCAGCAATTCGACCGAGGTTCTGATCCAGCTCCAGAAGAGCATCGCGCGCCTGATCGAAATCGCAGCGTTCGAAACGTAGTTCCTGCCCCGGTCGCGTCTGGGCCAAATGACCAACGTCAGCGCGAATGACGGTCGCAATCTTCGGATATCCGCCCGTCGGCTGGCGGTCTGCCAGCAGCACAACCGCCTGCCCGCTCCCCGGCACCTGAATGGACCCGAACGCAATCCCGTCGGAGACGATGTTGTAGCCTTTGCTGGAATGCTTGAATAGCGGGCCATCGAGCCAATAGCCAACGCGATTGAATCGCGGCGACACCGAGTAAGGCTCGCGGAACAGCGTTTCCATTGAGCTTGACTCGAAGAAGTCGTCTTGCGGGCCAAGGATAAGTCGAATGCGTTTGGTGGACTTAGCTAACCACGGCGCTGCAATTGCTTCCAACCCATTTCGGGTTTCCGGCGACGTTTGAGCAATTGGACACAGGACGTCACCCGGCGCAAGGTTACGCCCATCGAGACCGCCGAATTGTGACCCCAGGTTCGTGGATCGGCTATTCAGGACCGGCGGCACGTTTATTCCTCCGGGAATAGCGACGTAAGTCCATACCCCCCATGATCCCGCCTCTACCGAGACAACGTCCCCGGGATTCAGGCGGACAAGGCCGGCGTTGGGAAGCCGCCGTTTCCCGTTGTAAGTGAATACGAAATCGCCCCCGGCATATGCGATCCTGAGCGGGGCCACCTCGCACCTCAAATCAATTCCGGAAATCGCGACCTCGATAGCCGCCGCCCCGGGTCCATTGCCCAAGACGCGGTTAGCTGTGGAATGGGCTACCCAATCCATGGGACCAGAACTGGTCACGCCGTAGCGCATGTAACCGTGGCGCCCGCCATCCTGTATGGTTTCGCCTCGCCCCGCACGAAGCACTCTCAGCTGCCCGTTCATATCACCCTACCCGCCGTATGAGCGCCCGACCCGCCGCTGCTTCTTTCGACAGAACGTCGAACTTCTGACGGTCGATTCGCTCGATTACAATCTCATCTCCAGGCTTACACAGTACAATCGGCGATCGGTTCAAAGCGAAGAGCCGTTCGGGCGTGCGTCCAATAACGTACCAGCCTGTGGGAAGTGGACAAGGATATATCCCCGTGCAGCCAACCGCCATGACAACACCGCCAGTTGCAACCAACCCCGGTCGCGGAGCGGCACGCCTAGAGATATACAATTCAGATGGATTGCCTCCCATGTAGAGGTACCCTGGCGCGAAACCATACATGTAGAGCCGGAGCACCGCCGAAGAATGCAGGCTGACGACACGCTCCACAGGCATTCTGAGCTGGTTAGCCAGCTCCGCCAGATCCTCAGCACAATCACCTTCGTAGCAAATTGGCAGCAGCCATCTGGAGCAGGTGACCGCAGCGGACGAATTAAAGCCTCCGTCTATTTCCTGCAATCGCGTGATGAGCTCAGCTTGCGAGATTTGCAGCGGATCAAAATGGACCATCAACGACCGCAAAGTCGGAGTCGTCTCAATGACGCCCTTGATCCCCGCATTGTTAACGGCAGCGTCCATCACGAGAACTTGGTCGTTCACCTTTGGATCGACGACGCTACCGTACTCCACGACTAGGGCACACTCTCCGGCCGCCAAGTATCTGGCTTTGTGCGCGACGGATGTGCTTTCCGGGGTAGTCATAAGCAAGTGTCGCTATTGAGATCAATTCTCTTCATCCAGGTTCCTATCCGTTGACGTAAGCTGCACGCCATCACTCTTGCGCCGGCTGTAGGGCCGGAACCGTCCCGCACTCGCTCAGCTCCGGCCATCCAATGATCTAAGCAGACGACGTGCCCACAAGCACATCTTCCATCGGGATCGCCATCTGTATCATGCGCACTACCAGCAGAATGACAATGAAAGACAACGGGGGCAGTATTCCGGCAATCGCGAATACCGGTACGTAGCCGCCATAGTACGTAGCTGCCATAGGTGGTTAACAGGAATCCGATCACCAAATTGAACACAACTCCGCCGAACGAACCAACTGCGCCCATCAAGCCGGCGACCGATCCCACGATCTTCGTAGGAAACATGTCTGCGGCCAGTGTCTGCAGGATCGTGGACCAGAAAGAATGGCCGAAGATTGCCATGCTGAAGAACACAATGGCAAGCGCCAGCGGCGCGGTAGCGGCGGCAAGCGTACCCGCGATCCACCAGCGGAGTTTAGGGATCTTCATTAGTTATCTCCTATCCTCATCTGAGCTCGGTTCCGACCGCGAACGGCGCACAGAGGTTGGTCTCCCTTAAGCCTTCCTGCGCACATATCCCCTGCAGCACGCGTATTGAAAAATATTGAATGAGATAAGCCATTGGAGAATACCTCACGAGCCTTCGCTGTCAACCAAAAAAAGCCTATAAAAGCCTCGGGAAAGACTCGGGAATCCGCGAGATCTGTCGCGACAAAGTGCCGTCTTATCGTGACTTTGCGTTGCCAAACGCGAGGAATAAGAGGGCATCCTTTCTAGAGGGAAGCATCGTTATCTTCGGTGTTCCTGTCTACGCGGGTCGTGTCCAAAGGTTTTGTTGGAGTACATAACAAGCGTACATGGCAACGATGGGCTTGCGATTGCGGTGGTCGGAATCGTGTGCGGCCAACGGGCGCAGAGTCGGGCGTGTACATACGTTTCGGAACCATTGGAAAGTTGTCTTTGGGCCCGATCACATGTACGTGGCAATCACAAGCGCCTTTCGGCACCTTGAAATCAGGTGATCAGCAACTCGAGCCAGCCTTCAGATGTGTGAACCCCGGTAGACCCTCGTAGTCCTGTCCGTTGACGAAACGGGCTTGGGTTGAAGGTAGCGCCTCAAAGCCAAGCCCGCACTACCCGGCTAACCGCTGTATTGACCGGAGCGGCCTGAGTAGCGGATCATGAAGAAAAACTGATACGCAAGTTCTGTTCTCATTGCGTTCCGAACTCGAGGAACCTATGCCTGACTCTGTTAAATTTTTGCTGAGCGACAGTCAAATCCCCTCTACCTGGATCAACATTCTGCCCCTGCTCAAAGAGCCGCTGGCTTCCCCGCTTCATCCGGCCACGCTCAAGCCGCTGATGCCTGCTGACCTGGCGCCAATTTTCCCGATGTCGCTGATCGAGCAAGAATTCTCGCCGAAGCCGGAGATCGACATTCCTGGCGAGGTTCTCGACATCTACCGGCTCTGGCGGCCGACTCCGCTGTTCCGGGCGCGGCGGCTTGAGCAAGCGCTCGATACCCCTGCGCATATCTATTACAAGTATGAAGGCACAAGTCCTGCTGGTAGCCACAAACCCAACACCGCCGTGGCGCAAGCTTATTACAACAAGCAGGCGGGCCTCCGCCGGCTTGCGACGGAGACCGGCGCCGGTCAGTGGGGCAGTGCGCTGGCGCTTGCTTGCCGTATGTTTGGCCTCGAATGTTCGGTTTATATGGTGAAGGTGAGCTATCAGCAAAAGCCTTACCGGCGCATGATGATGAACGTGTGGGGAGCCGAAGTCCTTGCCAGTCCGAGCCAACAGACCAACTCCGGGCGCGCGATTCTGAAACAGACCCCCGACTCTCCGGGCAGTCTCGGCATTGCTATCAGCGAGGCAGTGGAAGACGCGGCTACACATCCGGACACCAATTACGCGCTCGGTAGCGTGCTCAACCATGTCCTGCTGCACCAGACGGTGATCGGACAGGAAGCTAAGCGGCAGATGGTGCTGGCCGGCGAGACTCCCGATGTGATCATCGGTTGCTTTGGTGGCGGCAGCAATTTCGGCGGCCTCGCACTGCCTTACGTGCCCGACCGGCTCCATGGCTCTGCCGTTCGGCTGATGGCCGTGGAACCGCTTGCCTGCCCGTCGCTGACCAAAGGTTCCTTCGCCTACGACTTCGGCGATACGGCAAAGCTTACACCGCTGGTGAAGATGTACACGCTGGGGCACGATTTCATTCCCGCCAGCATTCATGCTGGCGGACTCCGCTACCATGGGGCCTCGCCGCTGGCCAGCCACCTGGTTCATCATGGCTTAATCGAGGCGCGAGCTTATCCGCAGAATCCAGTGTTTGATGCCGCGCTGCAATTCGCGCGTACGGAAGGCATTCTGCCGGCACCTGAGGCATCGCACGCCATCAGGGCTGCGATCGATGAGGCGTTGGAGGCACGTGCAGAGGGCAGACCTCGAACCATTCTCTTCTGCCTGAGCGGCCACGGCCATTTCGATCTGTCCGCCTACGACGCTTATCTTTCGGGCAAGCTCGAAGATTACGAGTACCCGGCCGAGGCGGTCCGGCGTTTGATCGAGTCTCTGCCTGTCACAGTGTGACGCGGATGGGAGCAAAAATCGCGGTAGCCTGCCACCGAAAAGGTGGGGCAAGACCGTCGGGGGCGCGTTAGCGACCCCGCACGGCCGCTTTGACCGGCTCACCAACTAAAGCCCCGGCTCTGCCGGGGGATATTTACACGAGCACTTGGTTCTTTGTCTTGGGACCGAAAAGGCCGACGATTAGCGATTCCGCTGCAAACAAGGCAGCGATATAGATGAACACGCTGTTGTAGCCGAAGTGGCCGAACAGAGAGGCGACGATAAGCGGACCGAACGAGTTTGCACCGCGTCCGGCCCCATAGGCGATGCCCGTACCGGAGTTGCGAACGCGCGTCGGGAAGCATTCCGCTGTATAGGCGAAAAAGATAGGCGTACACACGTGGAACGAGAGCGTCATTAGGCAGCCGAAGACCACAATCGATGCCTGGCTGTTGCTCAGTCCGTAGATGATCGCGAACAGAGCCTTGAGAAGCACGCACACGGTCACCAACCACTTGCGGTCCCATTGGTCCGAGATGAATCCGGCGAACATGGCGCCCAGCGGCGCGCCCAACTGCATGGCCGAGGCCCAGGTGAGGGAATGCACCAACGAGAAGCCTTTGGCGACAAGCAAAGTCGGAATCCACGCCTGTGCCCCGTAAAAGGCGAGCGCCTCGAAGAACCATGCCGAGACGAGCAGGGCGGTGACCCCCCCCGCACTGCGGGAGAGAACAACTCGCTGTATCGGCCGCGGTGAACCAGCGGCGGCGCAATCTCAGGTATGGGAGGCAGCTCCCCCGCCTGTGCGCGAACCCGCGCCTCGATACGGTCGAGCACGGCGTCGGCCTCGGCGAAACGCCCCTGATTTTCATACCACCTTGGCGATTCCTCCAGACGGGGCAGGAAAGCCAGAACCAGCATCCCCAGCGCACCCCAAACGAATACGAATCGCCATCCCCAACTGCCAAGAGGAATCACCATCCGCGCGACGAAGGCGGTCGCCGGAATTCCGCAGGAGGCGATCATCATGATCCAGCCCTGGAAGCTTCCGCGCCGTTTCACCGGGAACATTTCACTGACGTAGGTCATACCCACGACTGCCATGGCGGAAAGTCCCGCGCCGGTGAGTAGCCGTGTCAGAAACAGTCCTGCCGGGTTCCAGACGCAGGCGTTCAGCAGCGAAAATGTGGAATACCAAAGGGTAGTGACGAGCAAAGCTCGCTTACGGCCGACGCGGTCGGAAAACCACCCGCCGAGGTTCGCCCCAATCAGCATGCCCATGAAGGCTCCCGACGTGATAAAGCCAATCGTCGGAAGAGGAAGCTTCCAAGCAAGACGTAACGCAGGTGCCGCGAAACCGAAGGTATTTAGATCGCTCAGTTCAAAAAAAAACAGATAGCCCATCATCCACATGATGCCCTTGTGAAAAGAGCCGATCGGCAGTCGGTCAAGCCTTGCCGCCGCAGAAGCTCTTCCCGCCTTCGCTGTCCCAAACGGTGTGCTCGCCATCTTAATGTTGCCTTCCTCACTGCGGGATACTTACCTGATCTCGCCTTGTCATGGCGAGGTCTGTCTTCGGCCTGCCGCAGCAGTCGTTGATCCAGGCCACAAAATCTGATCGCATGGCGATTTATGGCAGCACCGTCAGCACAATTTTGCCAATGTGCCGGCTGGTCTCCATCAGACGATGTGCTGTGGCCGCCTCGGCCAGCGGAAACGTTGAATAAATGACGGGCTTTACCTTCCCTGTTTCCAACGGATGTATGTCATCTGCTGCGTAGGTAACTGGCTCATGCCGCTCTCCATGCTATTCCATTTCGCAATTCGAAACCGTCTTACCGATCTGGACGAGTCGATCCATGATCTCAAAAACCTGTTCGATGAGAAATGGGCATACCCCCGGCAAGCGTTCTTTCCCTCTCCGGAAGAACTCCCGTGGATTCGCCGCCCAAGAATTGGGGCGTCTCGCCTGCGCCATACACTTCTGATTACGATACGCAGCGGATTGCGAATCGCGATCGCCCTCTGTGTTTTCGGCCCGCGGAAAGGTTCGACTGAATGGTGGTTCGAGTGAATGGTGTTGACACCCGCTACTCACGGTACTAACATTCACCCACCAAAATAGTCGCCCGCTTAAAGTCCTGCCTAGGGCTGCGTAAAACGCTGATGGCATGGTGTCAGTCAGCGGCCTCGGATGCCGAAATTATGCGCATGTCGGCGGCGAGTTTGGAAGCGGCAAAGCCGAGGTTGTGGTGTGCGAACAAGCGTAAGGTGGTGCGGGCAGGTGTGACACCAAACGAGGCCTTCTAGATACAAGGACGTTGGTTTTAACAAGTCGGCATCTGGATACCCCCCGCAGAAGGATGCGCCATGCGGCATTTCAAACTGGATGAAGTTGCTGGCGTCACGATCAATCAACAAATTAATGAGCGCCGCATTAAGCTGCTGGCTTCGCCGGTCTCCGACGTCCGGCGCGAGCAGTTTAGCGTTGGCGTGTCGATCGTCGAGCCCGGCAAGGTCCATGAGGAGCACGCCCACGACGGCAGCGAAGAGTTGATTGTCGTGATCGGCGGAGAGGGCTGGGCCAAGATTGCCGGACAAGAGTTTGCCATCGGTTATGGCAGCGTGATCGACATCGACCGGGGCGAACCCCACGGATTCGTAAACACCGGTCGGTCGCCACTGGTTTTGCTGTGGATATACGATCCTCCCGGCGCCGAAAGAAAATTCAGCGGCGGGAGAACGAAAGAAGGGACGGCGTGATCGATCGGGAAAAAATACGGGAACTGGAACGATTTGCCACCCAGATCCGGCTGGAAACGATGCAGGCGTTTCGCGCCCTGGGATTCGGGCATGTTGGCGGGGCAATGTCCATCGTCGAAACTCTGGCGGTCCTGTATGGCGCGGTCATGAAATTCGATCCCAAGAATCCTCACTGGGAACACAGGGACTGGCTGGTGATGTCGAAGGGCCATGCCGGGCCGGCGCTCTATGCTGCCCTGGCGTTGAAAGGCTTTTTCCCCGCCAGTGAACTCCTGACGTTGAACCAGGCCAAAACTAGACTGCCCAGCCATTGTGACCGCAATAAGACCCCCGGTGTGGATATGACTACCGGTTCCTTGGCGCAAGGAATGTCCACGGCCCTCGGCGTGGCCCTGGGACATCGTCTTAGCGGCCAAAAGAACTATACCTATCTGATTCTGGGAGACGGGGAATGCGATGAGGGACAGGTCTGGGAAGGCGCGTTGTTTGCCGGCCATCGCAGACTGAGCAATCTGATCGCCTTCATCGATTACAACAAGAAGCAACTGGATGGCTACACCAGCGATATCTGCGAGCTCGGCGACCTCGCCGGCAAATTCGCCCAATTCAATTGGTTCGCCCAGGACATCGCTGGCGACAACATCGGACAGATCTATGCCGCCATAGAAAAGGCCAAGGCGCAACAAGAGCGGCCGTCCATGATCGTGCTCAATACCGTGAAAGGCAAGGGCTGCACCTTTGCCGAGAAGACGCTCCTCAACCATCACATGACGTTCACCCGGGAACAGGCGGACGAAGCTATTGCGGTGCTGGAAGCTGAGCTCAAAGGCGGTGCGACCCAATGACCATTTTGCTGGCCAAGGAAAACGTAGAAGAAAAAGTTGCGATGCGGGACGCCTATTGTCAGACCCTGATCGAATTGGCGGAAAAGGATGACCGGATCGTTGCCCTGGACGCCGATCTGATGAACTCGATGGGCATGGTGCCGTTCCAGAAGAAGTATCCGGAGCGGATGTTTAACTGCGGCATCCAGGAAGCCAATATGATCGGCGTGGCGGCGGGCCTGTCGGCTACCGGGAAGGTGCCGTATGCCCACTCCTTTGCCACCTTTGCCACCCGTCGCTGCCTGGACCAGGTTTTCATGTCGGCCGCCTACGCGAAGCTGAATGTGCGGATTATCGGCAGCGACCCCGGGGTCACGGCGTCTTTCAACGGCGGTACCCACATGCCGTTCGAGGACCTGGGGATCATGCGGGGCATTCCGGAAATCACGGTGCTGGAGCCCACCGACTCCATCATGATCCGGGATCTGGTCAAACAGTTGGCCGACGCTTATGGAGTATTTTACGTCCGGCTGCTGCGGCGGAACGCCATCAAGATCTACGAAGAGGGCTCGCGGTTCGAGATCGGCAAAGCGGTTCAACTGCGAGAGGGGAAGGATGCGACCATCCTGGCTACCGGCTTGTGCGTGGCGGAGAGCCTGGAGGCGGCTAAGATTCTGGCGGCGCGCGGTATCTCCGTCCGCGTGCTGAACGTGTTTACCCTCAAGCCCATCGATCGGGAAGCTGTGATCCGGTGTGCGGCGGAGACGGGCGCCATGGTAACCGCGGAAAATCATAACATCATCAACGGCTTAGGTTCGGCGGTGGCGGAAGTACTGGTGGAGAATATTCCTGTTCCCATGGAACGCATCGGGGTGCAGGATCTATTCGGAGAAGTTGGTCCGATCGCTTACCTTAAGGAACGCTTCGAACTGACGGCTGCGGATATCGTCAAGAGAGTGGAAAAGGCGATCGCCCGAAAACCCCAGGCTAAAGCGAAGACGCCAAGAAGACGGGCGGCCAAGGCCGCCGCCACCAACACGAAATAGGTGGGGATGACGTTCTTTCTGTCTCAAATGAGTTGGCCAGGGGAGGGGTTCGCTTTTTCCGTGCACCTGGAAGCAAAGCAAAGCGGATCCTTCCCCTTTACTATGCGGGATCGGTTACCCAAACGCTTGAGACTAGAGAAGGCCAAGTAAATCTTGGGGAAAGCGGCAGGTGATTTCCATTGTTAGCCTTAGCCAAAACCAAGCCGGGCAAGGGGTTGACCCTTTCGGAATTCGACGTTCCCGTGCCGGGACCCAGCGAGATTCTGGTTAAGATCGCCGCCGCCGGTATTTGCGGCTCCGACGTGCACATCTACGAATGGGCGCCCGGCTACGAGTGGATTGCGGATGTCATGCCCTTGATCCCGGGTCACGAAGTGGCGGGCATCGTCGCCGGCCGGGGGGCGCAGGTCGCCGGTTTCGCCGTGGGCGAGGGCGTCGTTTGTATGCCCGGAGCCGGCTGTGGAAAGTGCGCTCTCTGCCGCCAGGGATTGATTGCGATTTGTGCAGCAAAACAACAGATTGGACTGAATCGCAACGGCGCTTTTGCGGAGTATGTGGCCGTTCCTGCGGCAGCCTGCGTGAGTCTGCCCAAGAACACGAACCTCACGCTCGCGGCGCTGGCGGAACCGCTGACGGTGAGCCTGCGGGCCGTAAAACGAGCCGGCGATTTATCCGGAAAAAAGGTTGCGGTTATGGGCGCGGGGATGATCGGGCTGGGAGTAGCGCATTTCGCTGGCGCGGCTCACGCCCGGGTCTGGCTGTTCGGTAAAGAGCAGGACCAGGCCAAATTTAAGATTTCCGAATCTTTGGGCACGGAAGGGTGTGTCAACGTCGACCGGGAAAACCTGGCGGCCGCCTGGGAACGAATTACCGAAAAGCAAGGTTTCGACGTGGTGTTTGACTGCAGCGGGGTAAGCTCGCTCATTCAGCAATGTTTCGACGTAACCAGAATCGCCGGCTGGGTGGTCGCCGTGGGCATTTATCCCACCCCGGTACAGATCAATTTACGCGACCTGGTGCGGCAGGAAAAAAACCTCATCACTTCCTACGGTTACACCAGGAGTATATTCGAGGATGTTCTCACGCGAGTCAGCAAAACGAATTCCTACGAGAGTTTGATCACTCATACCTACCAACTTGAGGATGGACTGGAGGCCATGGAACTGGCGGCGCGGCGTACCGCGGGAAAGATCATCTTGCGCCCTTAAGCAAAAGTTCCGGTGGGTTCTGGGGATCGCTGTTTCTGCAGGCTGGTAAAAACCGGGCCAGGTAATGGCCGATTAAATCAAGTCGCTTAACGACAGAAGGCGGGAGGACCAATGTCAGCAAAAGGAGAAAGCTTGGCAGTACTGTGCACGTTACTGCTGGTCGTGGCCACGCTGTTGGTTGGCACAGCGATGGCGCAAACGGGCGGCACGGTCAAAATAGGCGGATTGTGGCCGTTGTCCGGAGGAGCTTCGACGATCGGAACCGAAGAACGGGATGGAATGCAGTACGCCATCGACGAGATCAACAACGCCGGCGGCATCAAGGCCCTGGGCGGCGCCAAACTGGTACCGGTTTTCGCCGATACGCAATCCAAACCTGATGTCGGCGTCTCCCAGGCGGACCGCCTGTTGGGCCGGGAAAAAGTTGTCTTACTGCTGGGGGCTTACAACAGCGCCGTTACTTTCCCGGTTACGGATGTCGCCGAAAGATATGGCATACCGATGCTGGTAAATGGTGCGGTAAAGACCGAGATCACCGAACGGCACTACAAGAACGTTTTTCGCATCTGCAACAAAGCTACCTACGATGTCAACGAAATGGTGACTTCGCTAAACGAATTCTCAGTTGCGAAGAAGATGAAGGTCACGAGCATCGGCATCATCTACGACAGCTCGGACTGGGGCGCCGATACCGCCAAGATCATGCGGGACTACGCCGTGAAAGCCGGCTGGAAGCTCCTGTTGAACGAACCGGTACCCAGCGGGCAGACCGACCTGAATCCCGTCATTCTCAAGGTCAAGAGCGCCAATCCGGACGTGTTGTTCGTGGCGTTGTACACTCCGGAGCATATCCTGTTTAACAAGGTCTATGCGGCGAACAAGATCAACCCCAAGTTCGGACTCTGGTCGGTTGGCGCGGGATCTGAGGACCCGGCATTTTACAAAGCCGTTCCCAATTCGATGACTGAATATATGTTTGTCCAGGACGACTGGGACACCGGCGGCCCTGCCCGCGAGGCATGGAAAGCCAAGCTCGGGAAGGCCTGCAAGGACAAGTACGGTTATGCCATGGGGACTTATTGGGCCCAGGGATACATCACGTCTTACGTCGCTAAAGAGGTCCTGGAGAAAGCCGGCAGTACGGACCCGGCGGCCCTGCGCAACGCTCTGACCAAGCTCGACATCACGTCGGGACCGGCCCTGCTGGTAGGCTATCAACGAATCAAATTCGACGAAAACGGTCAGAACACCTTTGCGCACGGGACCATTTCCCAGCGGCAGGGCGGCAAGCGGATTGTGTTGTGGCCTGACAAAAACAAGACACCTGGCGCCGATGTGATTTTACCCATACCCGATTGGGCGAACAGAAAGCCGGTGGCCGGCTACGCCGACTACTAAAGCGAAACCACGCGTAATAGGCAACAGGCAGCAAGCCGCAAGCAAAATGCACCTGGTTTGCTGCCTGCTGCTTGTGGCTGGCCGCTTCTCTTTCGGCGTAACCTGGGAGACTCCATGGCAGTAGATACCTTAGTGCCGGCAATCATTCACGGTCTCATCATTGGCGGGATTTACGGCGGCGTTGCCCTGGGCCTGAGTTTGATCTTCGGGGTTTTGCGGCTGACTAATTTTGCCCACGGCTCGGTCATCGTAGTTGCGGCCTTTGCCTACTACTGGATCTTCATGTTGTTTGGCATTGATCCGTATATTGCCCTGCCGATCGTGACGGCCCTGATGTTTGGGTTGGGCTATCTGCTCCAAGCGACCCTGCTCAATAAGTTGCTGCAGCGCGAGCGCTCCAGTGTTTCCGATCCGATCAGCGCCCTGCTGTTGACGGTGGGGCTGTGGGTCACGCTCGACAATCTGGCCCTCATGGTGTTCGGACCCAATACCCGGACCATCAACACCTTCATCTCGGAAAGCAATATCACGCTCGGCAGCATTGTGGTGCAAACGCCCAAGGTGATCGCTTTCATCGGCAGTTTTGTCGTCGCTGGCGGATTGGTGTGGCTGCTGAATAAAACCGAAATTGGCCGATTAATCCGCTCGGTCTCCCAGAATCGGGACGCGGCTTCTCTCTGCGGGGTGAACGTCCGCCGGGTCTACAGCATAACTTTCGGTCTGGGATGCGCGGTGGTGAGCATCAGCGCCGCATTCTTGATGCAGTTTTACTATGTCAGTCCTTCTATGGGGGCGGTTTTCGGCATTAAGTCGTTTCTGGTGGTCGTCCTGGGAGGCTTGGGCAGTGTTCCCGGGGCCCTGCTGGCCGGGCTGATCTTCGGCCTGGTGGAATCGGTCGGCGGCCAGTTCATTGCGGCTTCGTCGGCAAGCATGTTGTCGTTCGTGCTGTTCATCGTGGTGTTACTCATCAGGCCGAACGGGCTTTTCGGCAGATTCCGGGTTTAGGGGAGCCAAGTGAAAGAGTATTTCTCGTTTCGGAATACCGTGAAACTGGCCCTGTTCGCAGGATGTTTTCTGCTGCTCCTCCTTTTGCCGTTTTACGTAGACGCCTATAACCTCGGCATATTTATCCTGGTGCTGTACTACGCGTTCATGGCCAGCGCCTGGAATATCGTGTGCGGGTTCCTGGGAGAGCTGTCTTTAGGTCATAGCGTATTTGTAGGACTGGGCGGTTATACGTCTTCCTTGCTCTTCGTCAATCTGGGCTGGTCGCCTTGGCTCGGAATGGCGGCTGGGGCTTTAGTTGCCGGACTTACCGGCGTCATTATCGGCTACCCCTGTTTTCGGCTGCGGGGACCCTATTTTACCCTGACCACGATCGCTTTCGCCGAGCTGTTGCGGGTATATATCGAGAATACCGAAGTAGGACCCTTTGGGTTGCCCCTCAAGGGCGCGATGGGCCTGCTCCTGCCTTTGCGCCGGCAATCGCTGGCGCTTCTGGAGTTCCACGGCAAAGTCCCCTATTACTACCTGATCATGGGTTTTCTGGTCCTGGCCGCCTTGATTACCTACTTTATTAAGGTTCACCGGCTGGGCTACTTCCTGACGGCCATTCGCAGCGATCCGGACGCGGCGGCATCGCTGGGCATCAACGTCACGAAGTACAAACTGATCGCGATGGTTATCAGTTGTAGTCTGATAGCTCTGGGCGGGAGCTTTTATGCCCAGTATTTCCGCTACATCGGTCCGGAAAGAATCTTCGGCATCGATATCTCGGTTCAGATTGCGCTGATCGCCCTGGTGGGCGGACAGGGGACGATTATCGGTCCAATTATTGGCGCGTTCCTGCTGGTCCCCTTAGGCGAGTTCCTGGCGGGGAATTTCGGCGGCGATTTGCCGGGTCTTCACCTTTTCATCTACGGCATTGTCATGATGTTGGTAGTGCTGTACCTGCCGAAAGGCGTGTACCGGTTTCTCCTGGACATGGCAGCCAAAGCGGAACAATGGCTGGCCGGTTCCCGGATGGCGTTGAAACAGAATTAAGCTGCCGGTTTCGTGGGGTTGGAGGTGTGGGTTTGTCGATTATCAGGGTGCGGGGACTGACCAAGAAGTTCGGAGGGTTGGTGGCGGTGTCCAACTTCGCTATGGAAGTTGGAGAAAAAGAAATTGTCGGCTTGATCGGACCGAACGGCGCCGGAAAAACGACCGTCTTCAACATGATCGCCTGTTACCTGAAGCCGACGGCTGGCGAAGTCATGTTCGGCGATAAGAACATTACCCATCTTCATCCTCACCAGATATGCGCTCTGGGGATTGCCCGGACCTTCCAGATAACCAAGCCTTTCGGCGACATGAATCTGCTGGAAAACATCATGGTGGGCTCCTTTCTCCGCACCACGGATACCCGGGCCGCCCGCCGGAAAGCGGAAGAAATCTACGAGCTGTTAAGCTTCGCCGGACCCAAACAACAGAGCGCCCATAACCAGACCACGGTCGACCGCAAGAAACTGGAGGTCGCCCGCGCGCTGGCCACCGATCCCAAGGTCTTGCTGCTGGATGAAGTCATGGCCGGCTGCAACCCCACGGAAAAAATGGAGATGGTGGACCTGGTGCGCAAGCTCCGGGCCGCCGGCATTACCATCGTGATTATTGAACATGACATGAAGACCATCATGTCTTTATGCGACCGGGTTATCGTTTTGCATCGCGGCGAGAAGCTGATCGAGGGCACGCCCGCCGAGGTGTCCAACGATAAGCGAGCGATCAGCGCTTATCTCGGGGAGGAATACGCCTGCTTAGTCTAAGAGATGTACGCTCCGGCTATGACGGAATTGAGATGGTTTCCGGGGTCTCTTTGGATGTCAAGGAGACGCAGATCATTTCCATTGTCGGCGGCAACGGCGTGGGGAAGTCAACCCTGCTCAAGACGATCTGCGGCCTGATCCGGCCTTACAGCGGAGAAATTCGGTTTAACGAACACCGGGTCGACGGGCTGGCGCCGCATGAAATCGTGCAACTGGGGATCTCGATGGTCCCCGAAGGAAGGCAGCTATTCAACCATTTGACGGTGCTCGAGAACCTGTTTGTGGGCTCGAGCATCAAGGCGGCCAAGACCGCCCGCAAGCAAAGCCTGGAAGAAGTGCTCGTACTCTTTCCGCAGCTCCAGGAACATCTCGGCCAGCTGGCCGGAACCTTGAGCGGGGGCGAGCAGCAGATGCTCGCCATGGCCAGAGCCCTGATGGCCCGGCCCAAGCTTTTGATCATGGACGAGCCCTCATGGGGGCTGGCGCCCTTGCTGGTCAGCTCGATGTTCGAACGGATCCAGGCCATCCGCCAGGCCGGCACCTCCATCCTGATTGTCGAGCAGAACGTCGTTCGGACGCTTCAGATCTCCGACTACGGCTATGTCATCGAGCGTGGCCGCATTGTTTTGTCTGGCTGCGGCCGGGAATTGCTGGAGAACAAGGAGTTGAAACAGGCATATATGGGTATCTGACGGGCGAAGAGGCCCGGCAGCTATTTTTATTCAAGGTCGAAATACAAAGGAGCAAGGTGGGCTATGAAGAATACTGTCAAAATCAGTGAAGGGATCGAATTCAGGAAAATTGGCGGTTATGTCCTGCGCTTAGTCAATCCCGCCACGGTCGGATCCAAGAACATCGGCACCTCCATGTGCTACTTGAACCCGGGGGAAGAAATCATTCAGCATCAGCATGAGTACGAAGAAGTGTATTTCATCGTGAGCGGCGAAGGGACGATGGTGCTCAACGGCGAGAAAATCCACCTGGAAAAAAACCTGAGCGTATATGTGCCATCGAATGCCATGCACGGGCAGAAGAATGACGGCCAGGAGCCGCTGGTGATTCACTGCGCTCTGTCGCCCGCGCCCAAGATCAGCTAACGGTTGCAGGCATCCGGCGTTGTAGAGCGCTGTGGCCATTGGCTTTTGCGTTGGGTTCCGGTCTGGCTGCTGCCTGGTTCATGCGGCGTGCAGGGACATGGCGGGTTACGCGCGTGGCGGTTTCCTCCAGGTGGGAGTCATACGACAACCGGAATTGTCCCACCAGCTTTTGCAGATCCAGCGCCAGCGCCGACAGTTCCTGGCAGGCGCGGGCTGATTGTTGCGCCCCGGATGAGCTTTCGTTGGTAATTCTGGCGATCTGTTCCACGTTGCTGCTGACTTCCTGGGTGGTGGCGGCCTGCTCGGTGGCGGCCGTAGCGATCTGCGCGATCATGTCGCCGACTTTGTCGGCGGCGCCGATAATCTCCTGCAGCGAAACCCCTGCCTGGGATGTTTGTTCCACGCCATGCTCCACCTGCTTGGTGCCCGCCTGCATGGTGTCGATGGCGCGCTTGGTTTCCTGTTGCATGGCGCCGATCATTTCCGCAATTTCTTTAGTGGCCTTGGTGGTACGTTCCGCCAGTTTGCGGACTTCGTCGGCCACGACGGCGAAACCGCGGCCCTGCTCGCCGGCGCGGGCCGCCTCGATGGCGGCGTTCAGCGCGAGCAGATTGGTCTGGTCGGCAATGTCGTCGATCACGTTGATAATCTTGCCGATCTGGTCGGAACGTTTGCCCAGGTCGGTGATCTTGGCAGCCGTATCGCTCACCGAGGTCGCGATGGAGCGCATGCTGGTGAGCGAGGCCTCAACCACCTGGCCGCCATTCTTGGCGGCTTGGGCGGCGCCGCGGGCCTGGCTGGCGGCGTTGTTGGAGTGATCGGCCACTTGCTGGACGGAAGCCGTCATTTCCTGCATCGCGGTGGCCGCCTGGGTGGCGTGTTGTTGCTGGTTTTCGGCGCCGGCGACCGCCTGGTTAGCGGCAGCAGCGAGTTCCTCGCTGGCGCTGGCCACCTGCTCGGCAGTGCTGGCGGCCCGTGCCACCAGGGCGTGCAGTTTCTGCATGAAGCTGTTAAAGGCGGTGCACAGGTCGCCGACCTCATCGTTGGAGTGGACCGGAACCTGCACCGTCAGATCGCCGCCGCGTTCGGCATCGCTGATCCGGGAGGCGGCGTCGCGCAGGGGGCGGGCGATACGACGAGTCAGCAACCAGACCAATCCCGCTCCCAGGCCCAACAAGATGGCACAACTCAATACAATCATCCACAAGGCGTGGTCGCCACGAGCCGTAGACACCGCGTACGACTGGTCGGTCTCCTTATTCAGACTTTGCAGGAGAAGATCCACATCGCTCTTGAGCTTGACCGACCAGGTAAACGCATTCTTCTGCAGTTTTTCCGTGACCTTCTGATAATCTTCCTCGTTACTCTCCATCATCCGCATACAGCCGGTTTGCTCGGTCTGATATTCCTTCACATCGGTAGCCAAATCTGCCGCAAGTTTTTTCTGTTCTTCGCTAAGGTCGCGGCTGTTCTCCGTAAGCTCCGCCGCCAACTTGGCGAGCTGCTCCCAATTGACTTGTATGACCTTCTTGAGTCTGGGGTTTTCGGTGGGGGAATGTATCGAGATATAAAAGTTCCGCAGACAGGCGTTGCCGTAGTTTCCTGCAGCCAACAATTGGTAGGTGTACCGTCGCGCGGTGACATATTTCCGCTCTTGCATCTGGCTGCCAATAAGGCTCTTAATGTTGGCGAATGCGATCGCCCCGATGATGACGACAAATGCAGCAATACCGCCAAATCCAAGCGCGAGTTTTTTGCTGACCGTCCAGCGCATTGCGACTTTCTCCTTAGGCACAGCTACTGTAGGCAATATCGGCAGGTCATGCGCCGGACTTGAGAAGAAAAAAGAAGAACTGCAGCCCAATTCAAGTCACCGATGGGAAGGATTAGGTCAGGCCGGTTTTGCGTTCCAGCCGCGCCAGGCGATGCTCGAATTTAGCTTTGTACTGGGCATATGCGCCGGCGGCGAGTAAGCCCAATCGGCTGGCGCGGCGAAGTTCGGCTAGGGCCTGGCGCGCGATCTCGGCGGCGCGCTGCGGTTCGCGGGCACGGTGTTCGTAGTAGATGGCCAACTGCTCGTAGGCTTCCAGCCCTTCTCTGGAAGTTCCCACCGTGGTTTCCCAAAGCTCGCGCGCCACGCGGAAATCGCCCTCGCGCTTGGCCAGCCGGGCAAGCGATCTTCGCGCCGCGCGGTCGGTTTCCGCGGGCAGCGACGCGGTGATCGACTGTTCGTAAAGTTTACGCGCCCGGCTTACTTCGCCGCGCCGCTCGCACAGGCGCGAAACTCCGTACAGTTCCAGCGCATCCTGGCCGCAGGTCTCGGGTTCGGCCAGCAGCGCGAGTACGCGGCACGCCAGTGTGGCCAGGCCGCGCAGGTCCATCTGGTTGTGCCGGAAAACGGGAAGCAGCAGCTCGGGAGAGCCTCCACGCAGGAACTCGTGATAGATCCGCGGAATCAGATCCGACATCAGATCTTCCCCACGATCCCATCCCAAGACCTGCCGCTCCAGTTCCGCCAGGCGCACCGACCCCAGCCGCAGCCGCCAGAGATTCCGTGCCGGATGGAGCAAATCCAGATGGGCGCATGGCGCCGGAGCGGCAATCGTGCGGGTTATGCGATAGCGGGTTTCCAGCAGAGGCCAGTCGAACGATTTGCCATTGAAGGTAACCAGGACGCTGCGCTTTTCCAGCCGCTCGGCCAGCGCCGCCAATACCGGCCACTCTTCGTTCAGGTCGCGCATAAAGAACTGCTCGACCTCCAGGCCGCCCGCTTCCCACCAAGCCAGGCCAACCAGAAAAGCGTAAGTGCCCGTTCCGCCCGCCAGCCCGGTCGTCTCCGTGTCCAGAAAAAGCCATTGCCCCAGATCAGTCACCGCCGCCGGCGCGGCGGGTGAAAGCAGGCGCAGCGCCCGCGTGTCGCAGGCAATTTCGGCAGGCTCGGGAAAGGAGTGCCGCACCGCCAGGTATTCGCCAAAGCGATTGCGCTCTATCCGCGCGCCCAGAATCTGCGCCTGCCAGTCCGCGCATTCCGCAGCTTCCGGACCCATGCGGCCCGGCAGCGCGACCGGCTCCAGCACGATCCGGCGCTCCGGAACTGACGGCCGGGCGGCAGGACGCTGCAGCGCCTTCAGTCGTGCGAATCGGTCTGGCGGGGTATAGGTCATTTCAACAAGAGGTCGGCGTTACCGCAAAGCCGCTCCAAGATTGCCAGCGCCGCTTCTTTTGTTCGTTCACTCTTTTCGCCGGCCGGGCCGACACACGACGGGCATCCCTGCTCGCACGGACATCCCGCAATCAACTCCCGCGTGCGCCGCAGAAGCTCGTCGTGGGCGTGGTAGAGAGGCTCGCTGAAGCCAATGCCACCGGGATAAGCGTCGTAGAGGTACAGGTTGGGCGAGAAAAGTTCCGCCGTCCCGTCAGGATCGTATGGCGCCGGCGGACCCCAGTCCCTGCCCGCGCCCGGCGCCGGCGGGCGCTCCCCGACGGCAGTCCCCAAGTCGCGGCGATCGCACATCAGCAGCAGGGTTGCCATGGACTCCAGGGCATAGAGCAGGCCGATGATGCCACTCTGCCGCTCGGAAAGGGTGAACGGCAGGCTGGTCAGCAGCTCGTGCTCGAGATTCAGCCAGAAAGCCGTGGTGTGCATCTCGTTCTCCGGTAACTCGAGATTGCCGGAACCAACGTTTTCATTGGTGAAGAACTTGATCTTTTTGAAGCCCACCACCTGGGACCGCACCAGCACATCGCCATGCGCGCGGGCTGCCGGACCGGCGATGCGCGCCTCTTCCGCAATTTCCAGAATTCGCACCTGGGTGTAGCGGATGGCGTCGGTAAAGTAATCCACGTTTACGCGCCGCACGTAAGCTTTTCGCTGGTCAAAATCGAGCCGGTCCACGTGGTACTGCTGGGCCTGATGGAGGTAGATGGCTTTGGGGTGGACGGTGGTAAGAGCGGAAGAAAAGTCTACCTCCCCAATCACCTCCGGCTTGCCATGCCGCTCACCGCCGGTGTGGATGATGACAAAGTTGTCGGAGGTGATCGAGCGCAGGCTGACCGTGTCCGCCGGGTACGCCTCGTGCACCCAGTGCCAGTGTCCGCCGCTGCGGTGCAGGAAGCCCGCTTCCGTCAAACGCGCGCACAGATCGGGCAGGTCGACGTCGCCAAAGCGCTCCTCGGGAGAAATCGGCAGTTCGAAGGCGGCGCATTTCAGATGGTTCACCAGGATTTCCAGATTGTCGGGTTCCACGTAGGCATGTTCCGGCGATCGCCCGAAAAAATAGTCCGGATGCTGCACGATGAACTGATCGATGGGCGAGGACGAGGCTACCAGCACGGCACAAGAGGTTCCGTTGCGGCGGCCGGCGCGCCCGGCGCGCTGCCAGGTGGAGGCAATGGTGCCCGCATAACCGGCCATCACGCAGGCATCGAGCGAACCGATGTCGATGCCCAGTTCGAGCGCGTTGGTGGTAACCACACCGCGTATCTGTCCCTCGCGCAATCCGCGCTCGATCTCGCGCCGCTCTCCCGGCAAGTATCCGCCCCGATAACCGCGGACCGGCTCGGCCTGGCCCGGCTGAGCCGGATTGGTTTGCTGCAGATAAGTCAGCAGAACCTCCGTGGTCAGCCGGCTGTTGGCAAAGACAATGGTCTGGAGCCGCCGGGCCAGCAGTTCTTTGGCGACGCGGGTGGTTTCGTGCAGATAACTGCGGCGAATGCCCAGGTTTCGATTGACCATGGGCGGGTTGTAAAAGACGAACAGCTTCTCCGCAGCGGGAGCGCCGTTTTCCTCCACCAACGCCGTTTCGCTTGCAATCAACTGAGCAGCCAGCTCGCCGGGATTCGCGATGGTTGCCGAGGAGCAGATGAATTGCGGTTTGGAGCCGTAGAAGTGCGCAATGCGCATCAGCCGCCGCAGCACGTTGGCCAGATGGCTGCCAAAGACCCCGCGGTAGGTATGCAACTCGTCCAGCACGATATAACGCAGATTTTCAAACAGGCGGGTCCACCGGGTGTGGTGAGGCAAGATGCCGCAGTGAAGCATGTCCGGATTGGACAGGATCACGTGCCCGCGCTCGCGGATCGCCTTGCGGGCGTCGGTCGGAGTGTCCCCGTCGTAGGTGAACACCCCGAAGCAGTCGTCGAGCCGGACGGCCAGGTCATGCAGCTCCGCCAGTTGATCCTGGGCCAGCGCCTTGGTGGGAAACAGGTAGAGCGCGCGGGTATCGGGATTCTCCAGCACGGCGTTGAGGATCGGCAGGTTGTAGCAGAGCGTCTTGCCGGAAGCGGTCGGCGTTACCACCACCACATTCTTCCCGGCACGGACGAGTTGGGCGGCAGTTTCCTGGTGAGAGTACAGTTGGTCGATTCCTTTGGCGCGATAGGCCGCCGCCAGTTCGGCCTTCACCCAGGCCGGCATAGGCCGGAACTCCGCCTGGCGCGCCGGGATGTGCCGCACCGCGGTCAATACTTCCTCGCCGCGAGAACGGGCCACCAACGTGCCCAACGCATCTTGAACCACGTCCAGGGTGGTGCAAGTGTCTCCTCCGATACGCGCGGGTTGAGAACTCAAGCGCCGGGCCAGCCACTGCCGTAATGCGGTCACAACGTCCTCCGGGAGTACAACGAAAGAAGCGAACAAACAGCGTATACGCTTTTTCTTCGCCAGACAGCCTAGCACGGTTGTGTCCGAAGGCGCAACCGCCCTGTATCGTTTGAGTTAATTTTGCCGATTGGCAGACTTATGAAAGATCAAAAACTGCAGGAACGGCAACGGCATGTAGAGACCGTAATTGGTAGGAAGGGGATTATCAACATTTACGCAGCTTTCACATGGACGGCGATTCTCCTTCTAGCTATCATTGCGACGAATGAAGAGACGCACCGCAATTCGGCTATACCAATTCCTTTTCGTCCTGCAAGTCGGTGCTTTATTCGTTGGCTCATTGCGGCTAATTTCCGACGTGGTTTCCGGCGTATACAGATCCCTGCTGCCCTCCTTAGTTGGGGCGCCGGTAGGCTCTGGCTTGGCCATCCTCTGGTTTCGCCAGTTGAAGCAGGTCAAGGCCACGTCAGAGGAACAATGGAATCGAGCGTGGTTTATTCGCCCGTCGAAGAAATCCTAAACACGTACAGTTTCACGCTGGCGTAGACAGCCCGTTACACCACTTTGGCCGACGGCTGGCCCACCATTCCCCTGACCGGCGGGTGGCCCACCATTTCCCCGACCGCGTGTTTGTTTCACTTCCCGATCGACCGAAAACGTCGGTGCCCCATCCTTGCGCCCTTGGAAAGTTTGCACCCAAGAGGGTATTGGCGGCGCAAGAGCTTGCCCTGAGCTTGGCGAAGGGGTGGGACGGAACGCCGCATGAACAACCGCTTTTTGTTTCCTCTTGCTCCCGGCGGCGGAAATACACAACCCAGAGGAAAGGTGAGCCGCCCGCCAAGCTCGGGATGACTCAGGGCAGCGGTGCTACAAACCCGGCTTTCTCGAATCCATGCAGCAGTGGCGCCCTAGCGCTCATCTGAAACAACCAACAAGCGGTTGCATTCATCGTTAAAGGCAAACTGCGGCCTGCGTAATTCGACCGCGGTGCTGCAGGGTGAAAGGAATCCCGTGGACAAGCACGATATCTCACCTCCGAACGATCCGGACGAATCCACAGAAGGCCGCCGGCAAGATCAAAGCGACGATCCAACGGACGCCTCCACCGCCCCCGGACTTACCCGCCGCTCGTTTCTTGGCGGGTTGGGCGTGAGTGGCGCCGCCCTTTCGGCAGGTTTATTGCTCCGCTCCGTTCCTCTGGAGGGGATCGAGAAACCTCCGGACGCGGCCGCCACCGGCAGCTCCGGAACGGTGCCGATCGTACTCAAGATAAACGGGCAGGAGCATCGGCTGGTGGTAGAGCCGCGAGTCACGTTGCTGGATGCGCTTCACGACCGCCTGCATCTGTTCGGCACCAAAAAGGGTTGCGACCATGGACAGTGTGGCGCCTGCACGGTGCACGTGAACGGGCGGCGCACGCTTTCCTGCCTCACCTTCGCGATCATGCACCAGGCCGACGAGGTCACCACCATCGAGGGGCTCGCTAAGCCGGGGGAACTGCATCCCGTGCAGGCCGCCTTCCTCGAGTTTGACAGCTTCCAGTGCGGTTATTGCACTTCCGGCCAGATCATGTCGGCCGCGGCCCTGCTGAACGAACCCTGCGGGCCCGGCGATGACTCGGTTCGGGAATGCATGAGCGGAAACATCTGCCGCTGCGGCGCGTACCCGAACATCATTGCCGCCGTGCAGTCGGTCCGCAAATGAGATTAGCCGGATAGGAAAGGAATCTCCATGCAGGCATTCGACTACAGCCACACGGACAGCGTCGAGGGCGCCGTACGCGCCGGATCGGCCACCGGCGTCAAATACGTGGCCGGAGGAACTACGCTCATCGACCTGATGAAGCTGGACGTGGAACGGCCGGCCAAGATCGTGGACATCAACGGCCTGCCGCTGAACCGGATCGAGAGCACGCCGCACGGAGGAGTCAGAATCGGCGCCCTGGTGCGTAACAGCGACCTGGCCCATCATGCGCTGGTGCAGCAACGCTACACCGTGCTTTCCGAAGCGCTGCTCTCCGGAGCGTCGCCGCAGATCCGCAACATGGCCAGCACCGCGGGGAACCTGTTGCAGCGTACCCGCTGCTACTACTTCCGCGACATAGCTTATGCCTGCAACAAGAGAAATCCCGGCAACGGCTGCGCGGCGCTCGACGGATTCAATCGGATTCATGCGATTCTGGGAACCAGCGAACAGTGCATCGCCACGCATCCCTCGGACATGGCGGTGGCCATGATGGCCCTGGAGGCGCTGGTGCACATTCAGGGAGAAAAAGGGAGACGCAACGTCCCGTTGAACGACTTCTACCTGGAGCCGGGTTCCACTCCCGATCGCGAGAACGTGCTTGCTCCGGGAGAGCTGATCACTCACGTCACCCTGCCGCCGCTCGCGCCGGGCACGCGTTCGTACTACCTGAAGCGCCGCGATCGCGCTTCCTACGAATTTGCGCTCGCCTCCGCCGCCGTCGTGATGCAGATGCATGGCCGGCGGATACAGCGCGTGCGCATCGCCTTGGGCGGGGTCGGCACCAAACCCTGGCGGGCAGTGCAAGCGGAACACGCATTGGAAGGGCGCGAGGCGGGCATGGAGACGTTTCGCGCCGCGGCTGAGGCGGCGCTGCAGGGAGCGAAACCGCTGCACGACAACGCCTTCAAAGTGGAACTGGCCAAACGCACTCTCATCCGCACCCTGAAGGTGGTGACGCGTGCCGCCTAGAATACAAAACCTCTTCACCGCAAAGGACGCAAAGGTACACAGAGGAATGAGGACAATGAAAAGTAATGGACATAGATTCCCCCTGCGTCCTCTGCGTACTCTGCGTACTCTGCGGTGAGAGGTTTTTTCACACTTTCCTAGGCCAACAAGGATTAAGCAAGCGACAGGAGCAAGAACGACATGAGCGACTCAGTCATCGGCCAACCCGTGACGCGCATCGACGGCCGGCTCAAGGTTACCGGCCAGGCAACGTATGGCGTAGACTATGCGATCCCGGATCTTGCCTATGGAGTGGGCGTGGCCAGCACCATCGGCAGCGGCCGGATTATTCGGATCGATACCGCCGAAGCGGAAAGGATGCCAGGAGTGCTGGCGGTTCTGCATCATGGCAACATCCCGCGTCTGTTTCGTCCCGCGGGATCTCTTGAAGATATGAGCCGCCCGGGCGAAAGCCGCCCGCCGTTTGAGGACGAATATGTCTACTACTACGGGCAATTCGTTGCCCTGGTAATCGCCGATACCTGGGAACAGGCCCAGGAGGCCGCCTCGCGCGTACACGTCGAGTACGAACCGGGAACCCTGCGGGTCCGGCTGGAGGAGCTTTTCGTCTCCGACCAGCCTCCCGAGGCGAAGACTTCGCGCGGCGACGCGGAAGCTGCCCTCCAGCAGGCTCCGGTCAAGATCGAGGCCACCTACATCACACCGGTTGAGACCCACAACCCGATGGAGATGCATGGCACGATCGCCGTTTGGAAGCAGGACAAACTCACGCTGTACGAGACCACGCAGGGCGTGGTGAACCACCACAATGTGGCATGCCAGGTTCTGAACCTGCCCTCCCGGTCGATCGAGATCATCTCGCGATTTGTGGGATCGGGCTTCGGCGACAAACTGTTTCCCTGGCCGCATTCCTGGATGGCGGCCGTGGCCGCCCGGCACGTGAAGCGGCCGGTAAGGGTGACCGTGCCCCGCAGCCTGATGTTCACCACCGTAGGACATCGTCCCCGCGTAGCGCAGAAGGTGCGCTTCGGCGCCACATCAGACGGCCGCCTGATCGCGGCGACCAATGAAATCCTGCAGCACACCTCGCGGGTGGATTCCTATCTGGAGAACTGCGTCGAACCGTTCGCCATGCTGTATAGCTGCCCCAATGTTTCCGCCCGGCAGCACGAAGTGCCGCTCAATGTCGGCACGCCAACGCCTATGCGCGGACCTGGCCGGACTCCCGCTTTGTTCGCCATTGAATCCGCCATGGATGAGCTGGCGGTCAAGCTCAATCTGGACCCGCTGGAAATACGCCTGCGCAACTACGCCGAGCAAGACGAGAGTTCCGGGCGTCCCTGGTCAAGCAAACATCTGCGGGAGGCTTATCAGATCGGCGCGCAGCGGTTTGGATGGAGCCAGCGCAAACCGGCTGTCGGATCCATGCGCCGGGGCAACGAGATTCTCGGCTGGGGCATGGCGACTTGCACCTGGCCGGCCCGCCAGCGTCCTGCCGAGGTTCGCGTTTCGCTGCTTCGCGATGGCACGGCGCAAGCTTCTTGCGCCACCCAGGATATCGGCACCGGCACGTACACGTTGTTTGCGGAGATCGTATCGGACCGGACCGGCGTGCCCATCGACAAGGTAAAGGTGCTGCTGGGCGACAGTTCCCTTCCCCCGGGGCCTACCTCGGGCGGTTCAACGGCAACGGCCAGCGTTATCCCCGCAATTGCCAAGGCAACGGACAATGCTGTCAAGGCGGTTCTGAAAGCGGCGACAACCGGGCCCGCGGCGGCTTTTGCCCATGTCGATCCGGCCAAGCTGAAAATGAGCCAGGGGCGGGTGCATCTTCGCGACAAGCCGCCGGCCGGCGGTGTCCCTTTTCCGCAGATTCTGGCCGCATGGAAGCTGGCGAGCCTGGATGGCCAGGCTCGAACCGAGGCCACATCTGAACAAGAGAAATATTCCCTGCATTCTTTCGGCGCGCATTTCTGTGAAATTGCGTTCGACCCGGAAATCGTGCGCCTGCGCGTGACGCGCTGGGTGACGGTAATCGATGCCGGGCGGATGATCAATGCCAAAACCGCCCGGAACCAGATCATCGGAGCCGTGGTGATGGGCATCGGAATGGGCTTGCTGGAAGAAACGGTCTATGACACCCGAACCGGCCAGCCGATCAACAATAACTTCGCGGATTACCTGGTGGCCGTGAACGCCGACGTCCCGGAGATCGATTGTGTCTTCCTGGATTACCCCGACACCATTCTGAATGAATATGGCGCCCGTGGCATCGGCGAAATCGGCTTGACCGGATGCGCTTCAGCTTTGACCTCGGCCACCTATCATGCGACCGGCATCCGGATCCGCGAACTGCCCATCCGGATTGAAAAGCTGATGGGCAGTTAGAACCAAGCAGGCGGTGCGCGCCGGAGACTTCCCGCAAGGCAGGATTAGCGCCGCACTTCAGTACCACTTCAGTGTGGGGAATAGAAAGCAGCATCAAAGATTTTTGAGTCGCGTAGGGACGGAGCATCCTTTCCGAATACGTACCGCGGGTCGTAATTGATTCCGCAAAATCCCCACCCACCCTGCCGCGCCCCAAGAAGGCGCGATCAGGGTGGGGACACCCGCGGCTGAAACGCACAGTTAGTCGAAGCTGACGATTTCTACCCAGTTCGAGTCTTTGCCCGTCGGGTACTTCTTGAGCAGCGTAAGCGCGCCGTTCGCACCGATCGAGTAGACGGAAATCGTATCCGACAGCTCGCCGGTGACGATCATGTACTTGCCCGTGGGATCGATGGCAAAGCCGCGCGGCTGCTTCTCGGTGGTGATGCTCGAGAGATAAGTGAGCTTGCCGGTGGCCGTGTCGACGCTGAACGCGCTCATCGTGTTGTTGGTGCGCTCGGCGGCATAGAGGAACTTGCCGTCGGGTGTCAGGTGCAAGTCGGAGGCCCAGATGTCGTTGGTCACATCACGCGGTTCGTCCCCCTGGCCGGCGGGGAGACGCGGCAACCCAGGCTTAAGTTTGCTGCCCGGCGGCAGTATGCTGACCTCGCTCACCGTGGTGAGCAGACCAGTCTTGTCGTCTAAGGACAAAGTGGTGACCGTGCCAACCAACTCGCTCAGCAGATAAGCGAATTTATTGTCCGAGGAAATGATGATGTGGCGCGGACCGGTGTTGGCCTTCATCAGGACCAGCGGCGGCGTGTTGGCCGTCAGCTTGCCGGTTCTCGCATTGAAGACAAATTGGAAGACCTCGTCGCTGCCGAGGTGCGGAACAAAGACGTAATGGTTAGTGTTGTCGGTAACGATGGAGTGGGGATTGCGCGCGGTGGGAATCACCTGGATCGGCTCGGTCGCTTTGCCGTCCTTGCCGATGCCGTTGACGCTAACCAAGGCTCCGCCGTAGCCGGCGGCAAAGAGATACCGTCCCGTCTTGTCGGTACGGATATAGGGTGAAGTCTCGGGGAGCGGCGCCTTCGAGAGCAGCGTCAATCCACCGGTCTTGGGATCGATAGCGAAGGTGGCCACCTGGTACGGCTTAATGCGCAGCGCGGCATAGAGGAAGCGCTTGTTCGGGCTGACGCTCATCGGCATCACCAGCTTGCCGCCGGCCTCGACGCGCGGGCCTGGCGTCAGCGTACCGTCGGCGGCCAACGTGTACACCCCGATGTTGTTGTCCTCGGCGTTCGAGATGTAGACATAGGTGGTCCCCGCATACGCGGCGCTCGCCAATCCGATCACTGTCAACAAAGCGATCCCCGCGACTAGTTTTGTAAACGCTGTCATGGAGTTCTCCTTTTGCGATGAAAAAGCTTGGACGGCCAAGCCTCGGTAAGGCGGGACCGCTGCCGCCCGGGGCGTCCCGCGCTAGATTCTGAACCATACCGCCCCCCTCGGCAAGAAGTTCCGCAAGCGCGGCGAAGGACCCGGGGAGAAGCCTTTTCACCGCGGAGTACGCAGAGGACGCAGAGGGAATTCTATATCCATTGTTTTCATCGTCCTCATCCCTCTGTGTACCTCCGCGTCCTTTGCGTCCGCTGCGGTGAAGAGGTTCTTTCACACTTTCGCAGCGAGGGATCTGCAGTTCGCCGGACAGCTTGACAGCATCGAGGGCGAGGTTTGTAATGGGTGAGCGATTAATAACCAACTGTGAGGTATTAATTGCAGCTTCCTGGGCCAACCCGGCTCCGCCGTTACAACCGCGCCCGCGTCCTGCGCGAAATCCAAAGAACGGAATCCCCCTCCCGGACCCAGATCGCCGAGATGCTCGGCTTGTCCTTAATGGCCGTCACCCGGATTGTCCGCGAACTCATCGCCGCCGGACTGGTGCGGGAAGGAGAAAAATCCCAATCCAATTCCCCCGGAAGGCGCAGGACTGTGTTGAATTTGCCCGCCGACGGGGCTTATGTGCTGGGCGTCAGCCTGAACGCTTATGATTCCTCGGTCTCCCTGGCCAATATCCGCGGCGAGATTGTCTCCCGCCGTTCCCTTGCCCTGAACGGCTTGAGCGACAGCAAACGGGCCATCGTGAAGTGCGGCGACCTGGCCCGGGAGTTGATCGCGGCGGCGGAAATCGACCGGGAGCGTCTCCTTGGCTTGGGGGCGGTGATCGCCGGAGTGGTCGATCACAGGCAGGGAACGGTGATCGCCGCTCCGTTTTTGGGTTGGAAATTCACGGACATTGGCAGCCTCTTGCGGCGCGCCGTAGATCTGCCCGTTGTCGT
>Ga0326727_10004564_pt1 | contig 41319 bp, 38 predicted proteins | sample MB2enrmetagenome_FD_207643 | JGI IMG/M metagenome (GOLD analysis project Ga0326727, IMG submission 207643) | Lab enriched peat soil microbial communities from McLean, Ithaca, NY, United States - MB29MY | ecosystem: Environmental > Terrestrial > Soil > Wetlands > Peat | place: USA: New York...
AGGGGGTCGTGCCTGCGCTGCGCAAAGGAATGCTGTGCCTGGCGGACCGGTTCTTCCCCAGCTACAAACTCTGGCAAGCCGCGGCTCGCAGCGGCGCGGATTTACTGTGGCGAACCCGCCAGAATGCGTGGGCCATGAGCAGGCCCCAGAACTCCTGCTCCACCAACTCTGGCGTCTTGCTGCGCAGCACGATCTGGGCGCCGCGCAGGTGCGTCTTGAGTTCATCCAGGGCGGTTTCGATCTCCCAGCGCTCATGGTAGAGCGCAGCCAGGTCTCTGGCGGGAGCTTGGGTGGGGTCCAGGATGGTGGTGATCAACCGGTAGATGGGCTCGGCGCCTGGGACGTCCTTCAGGCGGTAGTCGATCACACGGACCACAATCCCCTTGAGATGGTGGCGGCGATCCGAAGTCGAGGCGTAAATGCGACTGAGATAAGAACCGTCCGGCAAGCGCCGATCAAGGTCTAAGCGTGACGCCATCCGCGGCCTGATGCACGAAGCGGCATTGAGCACCGATATAGACCCCGACCAACTCTCCTTCCTGCATTCGGTGCGCGTGGTCCAACGGCGGATGGCCCGCTACGCCGCTATTCCCCCCTCGGCAGAGGAACATCCTGCATGAGGCGATTTTGCGGGAGATCCTGCAAGAGCGCGTCGTCTCCAGCAGAAACCGGGTCAATTTCCGCGGCGTGAAGCGCAAGATGAGCAACTACAATCTGCGGCCTCGGAAGCGGCAGCGCACGCGCCGCATCGATGTCTCCGCGCGGATAAGGATTGTTAAGTGAACAGTATTGAAGCTAACCCGACTTTCTCACAGACACTCGGCCGTGACAACGTGTCGCACTCGTGCGTGCCGCGTCGGCACTCATGCCGACGCGCCGTGCCGGGAGTCCGGGCGCTCGCGATGGGGAAGCCGATGATGTATGCTCAATTGCATGGCTGCCTCAGGTGTGAAGGAAGACCTGCCGTTTCGCCACTACACGCTGAAGCACCGCGTGACCGCCTGGATCAGCACGCACCTGTTCCATGCCGCAACTTACACCGTTCGGCACGGTTTACTGAAAGGCATGAAGCGGAAGGGCGGACTCGGTTGGATTCCAGCGATGTTCTCGCCTGGCATGGTCACGGCCGAACAGCAGTTCTGGCGCGGCCTCACGCTCAGCGGTATGACCGTTTACGACATCGGCGCCTTCCAGGGTTTGTTGACTTTGTTCTTCGCTTCGCGCGCCAAGGCAGTGGTCTGTTTCGAGCCCAATACCCAAAATCACAAGCGCCTGATGGAGAATCTGACTTTGAACGGAATCAAGAACGTCGAGGTGCGCAAGGCCGGCGTTGGCTCCCGGCGCGAGACGCGTAGGATGGTGGGGTTCCCGCTCATGCCGGGCGGCGCGAGCGTGGACGGAGAGACGGTGGCGCAGTTGTTGCGGAGTGGGGTGGGAACGGCGATCGAGGAGATATCGATCGTCACGCTCGACGAGGAGATCCCCCAAGCCGGTCTGCCCGCGCCCGATTTCGTCAAGATCGACATCGAGGGGTGGGAATATGAGGCGCTCCAGGGTGCGCGCAACACGCTGGAGGCGCACAAGCCGGCTCTATTTCTCGAGATGCATGGCGAGACGATACGGGAAAAAAGGCGCAAAGTGGCCGAAATTGTCGACTTCTTGTGGCAGATGAACTACCGGCATATCCGTCACATAGAGACCGGAGCCGCCATAACGCCGGAGAACGCTTCAGTGGCCATGGAGGGCCATCTGTACTGCCGGACTTACTGACCGGCCTGTGTTTCGCGGGCTGAAGCGCCTGCCAATTTGCCGGTATCATGGGTTTAGGAGGCGCCCTCCTCACGCCGTCAATGTCCGGTCCGGAGTGTCAGCCCGGCGGCCCCGCGGCTCCCCTTCTTCCGCCAGCTTTCGATGTCCACAAGCTGAAGAGATTTTCCTGGTCACAAGCGTTCTCCTTTTCTTTCACGCCTGATTTCAGTCACTTGAGAGTCATGGCCGGCTTCAGCGCCAACGGCCGCGCCCTAGGATGTGGCTAGAAGATGCCTGCCGGTTGGCCCGGCGCATCTTTCCGAACTTACCATCATGAAGCTACAAACGGTCATCCTGTGTTCGCTGGCGGCGACACTCGCGGGAATTGGAGATGCGCAGACGCGCGTCGATTTGCGCACTCAAGCCAAGAGCATTGACTTCTCATCGGCCAATTCGACTTTGCCGTCTAAGACCGGCGCACTGTTGCCGGCGATCTGCCAGACAGGGGAGACCTTCGTCAAAACCGGTGCGCCGCCCGGGAGTAACTGGTATGTATGCACGTCCACGAACCTCTGGACCGTGCAAGGCATCGAACTTCCGCCGCAGGCTGGAAACGCCGGCGCGGTCCTGTCAACCGACGGAACGGCGCAACTCTGGAAGCCTCTGGGCGGGGATATAAGCGGTTCCCCGGGTTCGGCGCTCGTGAATCGGATCCTGGGACGGGCGCTAAACCCCACGGCGCCGGCGACGGGGCAGGTGCTGGCATGGGACGGGGCACAGTGGTCGCCATGGACGGTGATAGGCGTATCGAGCGCGTTCGGACGAACCGGCGCGATTACGTCACAGACCGGAGACTACGCGTTTCCGCAGATCGGAGGGACGATTCTGGGAAGCCAGTTGCCGGCCGCGGGCGGCGACCTGTCGGGCGGTCTCACGGCGGCGACGGTGGCCCGGATTCAAGGCATGCCCGTCGGTTCGACGGCGCCGACGACCTCCGGACAGGTGCTGGCATGGGATGGGACGAAATGGGCGGCTTCCAGCCTGACGACGAGCATTTCGAGCGTCTTCGGCAGAACCGGCGCGATCACGGCGCAGGCGGGCGACTATTCCGCCGCGCAGATCACCAACGCGGTCGACAAGACCAGCCTCAACACCTTCTCCGCGGGCGCGCGGCAGACGTTTTCGGGGAGCACGGCTTCCTCCGGCATCCAGATCGCCCCAGCGCCACTGCCCAGCGCGGCGCTGGCGGGAGACCTCACGCTGGACGCGGGCGATTCCAACCGGCTGAAGTTATACGACGGAGTCTCCTGGCTGACACTTACTCCAACTTCATCCAAAGCCAATTACAGCGCTTCTTTCCTTAGCCAGACCACAGTGACCATACCGGGTAGCCTCCACCAATTGGGGACAGCCAACCTGATCGTCGAATGCTACGATAACGCGACCCCGGCGAACCGTGTGGAACCAAGCGCGATCTCGGTTGACCCGAGCAGTTATGATGTCGCCATCGTCTTCGCAATCCCGCGCAGCGGGATCTGCGTTATCAACGGCTACAACGGGGGCGAAGGTTCAAGCGGCAGCTCGGTCTCTAGCGTGTTTGGCCGCACCGGCGATGTGGTGGCGGCAAACGGCGATTACGCCTTCTCGCAGATTGCCGGCACGGTGACGGATTCGCAGATTGCGGGAGGAGTTAATGCGTCGAAGATCGGCGCGGGAACGGTGGCGAACCAGGCTTTCGGGTTTCTGGCGAACGTCACCTCCGATTTACAGACGCAACTTAACGGAAAAGCGGCGCTCGGTCCTCTTGGCGGAGACGTGGCCGGCAATTTGGGAAGCACGACCGTGGTGGCCCTGCAAGGCCGGGCGGTGGCGAACATCGCGCCATCCGATGGGCAGGCCTTAGTGTGGAGCGCCTCCGCCAACCAATGGCAGCCGGGCGCGGCGAGCGGCTCCGGCGGAGGAAGCGGCGGGGCGAGCATGGCTTCCCAACTCGGTGATTTCACGGTCGCGAGGACGAGCGGGACGGTGCTCTCGATCGGAGCGAATTGTTCCGCGGCAACTCCGTGCAACGTCCGGTTCGGTAACCAGGTATACGCGCTTACAAGCAGTGCGACCGCCACGCTTGCCGGTGGAAGTGGAACGGCATACGTCTATACGGACTCGTCGGGGAACCTTACGGTTCAGACTACTCTATCGCTCAGTTGCTCGGGCGCGTGCATTACGACTTCCAGCGGGACGGGGTTCCCGGTGAATTCGATTCCGCTGTATACCTGGACGGCCACAACCGGCGTGTGGGATGCCGGCGGGGGCATCGACCGAAGGGGATGGCTCAGTTCGACCAATCTGCTGGCCGGCGCAGGCATTATGACCGTACAGTCGGGCGGGCAGACGACCATCGCGGTGGATGCCGCGGTGACGCCGACGTACCTCACTGGATCGGCGACGCTCGATTTCCCGTCGATCCCGGCGGGCGCCTGTTCCGCCGATTTGACGTTCGCTCTGCCGGGCGCCAATGTGGGCGATGGAGTTGTTCCGGGCTGGCCGGGCGGACTGGAAGCGGGCCTGAGCGGCTTAATGCGCGTGAGCGCGCCGGGGATAGTCGCGGTGCGGTTGTGCGCCGGTTCGCCCGCGGCCATTGACCCGGCGAGCGCGACCTTCACGGCAACCATCGTACGAGGATACTGAGGAATCGCAATGAAACGAGCTATCTTGTTCTGGTGTTTGGGAACCACCACGCTATTCGCCCAATCGACGGCCATGGGCAGCCGTACCATGGAAGGAGCCTGGGACGCCTCGGGCGCGCAGACGACCAAACCGGCAACGACGGGGACCGCGCTGCCGGCGGCCTGTTCCTCGGGCGAAGTCTTCTTCCTGACCGGCGCACCGGGAGGGCAGAATCTGTATCTGTGCATGCCAGATAACGCCTGGACCCTGGCCGGCGGCGGGGCCAGGTCGATTTCGATTACCGACATGGCGCCCGTGGCCGCCGATTCGGGCCTGATCCTGGTTGTCAATCCGGCGGCGCCGATTCACCTGACCAGGTCATACTGCGCGGTCCAGGGAAGCGGCAACGTAGTCCTGAATCTGGACAAGCGCGCGGAGGGAACCATCGGCGCCGACAGCGGAGCGCATCTTTTGGGGGCGGATCTCACCGCCACGGCCAGCGGCGCGAACACATCCACATTTCTGAACCTGAATAGCCAGTGCGGCGGTACAACGAGTTGCGCCGTGGCGGCGCACACCCCGGTGGTGATGACCTTGACGAGCGTCACCGGCGCTCCCACGGCGCTCAACTGTTCGGTGGACTACACGGTGGACTGAGATGAAGAGATCGCTCCTTTTCCTGCTCGTTTGCCTGCCCTCCTGGGCATCGTGGAGCTACTACTACCCGCTGTCATATTCCGCCGCGTCGTGCGGGAGTTCCACCTCGTCCAGCTTCCCGGCGTTGGCCTATTTTTCGGCAAGCGCCATGAAGGATGCGGGTCACGGAGGCGACGTCCAATACTCTTCCGGCGCGGACATCCTGTTCTTCTCGGACTCCGCGCTAACCAGCCAGGTTCCGTCTGAGTTGGATTATTACGACAACGTGAACGGCATCGGCTACTTCTGGGTGCAGATCACGTGCAACTCTTCGACCGCCGCGCCGTACTACATGGCCGTGGGGAACGCCTCGCCGCCGTCGCGGATGACGGACCCGTGGGACTCCAACTACGGATTGGTTTTGCACGGAGGGAACGGATCGACGCTCAGCCTGACCGACTCGACCACGAACGGGAACAATGGAACCAACGTTTCCGCTTCGGCGGCCAGCGGAAAGATCGCCGGCGGATTCGAAGGCCTGATCGCCACCAATACTGCCGGCAGCGACAACCCGGCCTCGATGGGGACGTTCGAGCTATGGTGCTCTCCGGCGTCCGGCGATCTGGGCGCCGCCGCCGCTTTGCTGACGAACATGAACTCGGCTGGTGGTGGGTCATGGTATGCGCCGGGCGCCGCGTTGGCAGTGCGCTATGGAAGTTATTATATATATGTCGACAACGCATCTTTACATGGCGGGGATTCAAGCGGCGGCACGGTAGCCACCGGCTGGCATCACGTCGTGGGAACGTGGAACGCGTCGAATTTTGTTCTGTACGTGGATGGCGTCGCCTACACGCAGTCGAATGTCTGGGGCGCCGCGGCGGCTGGGACGACCGCGCTTTCGGCGACGGCTTACTCCGACGGCAGCTACAACTTTCAGGGACCGGTAGACGAGATCCGCGTGTCGAGCGTTGTTCGCGGGGCCAACTGGATCAAGGCCGAGTACAACAACCAGAACGCGCCCGGCAATATCGGCTCGCCGGGGTTTTGGACTTTCGGGCCGAAAACGGCGTTGGCGATTGCCCGAAGAAGAATGATCGTGGTGCAATAGGAAACGTATGAAAACGGTCGATTTGGTTGTTGCCGCCGCGCTGGCTATTCCGACGATTGCGGTTGCGCAAATCACAGTCACCGGAGTCGAGACGACCGCAACGCAGGCAATTCTGCGATATGACTCACCGGTTCAGCAAGCCTGCAGCGTGAAGGTGGCGGACATGAACCGGGCCATCGCGATTGCCTCGGGAGCGCAGTCTGGCGGCATGGTCACGATTACGACCAGGGCCCCTCACGGCCTTCTGGCCGGAGCAGTCGTCTACCTGGAAGGATTGGGCGTGGGCGCTTGGGACGGCTGGCAGACCGTCGTCTCGGCGCCCACGACGACCACCCTCGCCTTTGCCAGCGGCGTTGCGGGAAGTTCTACGGGCGGCGTGATTGGCGTGTTGGTCGACGACGTGAACGCAACTCTTTACGCCGGCGCGGACCAGGACTCGCGCACGGGGAACATCGTGAGCGGCCGCAACCGGGCCTTTGTCCTTGGGCGTCGGGATGCGCCAATCGCGTTGGACGGCAACCGCTACACGCGAGCGCTTCAGGCCAACTCACGGCATCATTATACTCTGACGTGCGGATCGGACGCCGCGTCCGGTGATTTCTCGACCCGCAACGCGGCCCTTGGCAATACGCACAACGACGGCCTCCCGATTGACCCGGGCAATCCCGGCCAGTATGCCTATCCGAACATCCAGTGGTCCAATCCTAAGCAGACGCTGATCGATCCATTGACCGGCCTGCGCTCTTTTCGCTCGTCGGGACCGGCTGGAACGCCCTCCACATCCCAGACTTTCGTAACGGCGCTGGATCTAAACTCGGCCTGGAAGAACCCCAGCGGGCCACTGGCCAGTTGGGGAGGCGCCGCCACGTTTACGGGCCCATGCTCCGGCGGAAGTTGCGCGCTCCTTTTGCGGGCGGACAATCTTGCACTGGCAGGCGGAAACTCACTCGATTGGATGGCGGTTACCGTGTCGAACGCTTACATGGCCTCCCCGTGCTCGGGAGACGACTGCAGGATTGTCGCATGTCTGACAGTCAATGGCGTATCATGCGCCAGCGCCGGACTCGAGGTCGCGCTCACTACCACGCCGGCCACTTACGCCCTGGGAACAAAAGCTCTCATGGATCTATGGCAAGGCTCCGGCCCTCCGGCCATTACGTCGGTGGACGTGTCGCAGGCTTCGGGGACCGTGACTTATACCGCGTCCTCCAAGCAGGTCGCGCTGGTAAGCGGGAGCGCGTTTAATATCAAGTGGGGGGCGGGCAGCCAGATTAATGTCGCAGGCTCGTGGTATACGATCGCCGCAGTGCGGAACGAGAACCAGTTGACCCTTTCGTCCGGACCGTCCTCGAGCCTCGCTGGCGTGCCGTATTCCGCCAACAACTTCGGCGTCTTGATCCGCAAGAAGATCTCCACTGCGAACACCGTATCCATTGGGTACACGACCTTTCAGTACGGCAGCAGCGGGATGGCCGGAGCGAGCACCATTCTCGCGGGCGCCTGCTCTACGTCACTCGTTTCCGTGGGCGGCGTGAATGGCTACAACTGCATTTCAGGGACTTCACTAAGCCCGTGGTCGGCCGGAGAGCTTTTCTGGATCGCGGCGGACGGCAGCGACGTTCGGGATCTCGGGACGATTCAGATCAACTATGGAGAGGGGATACCGTACGACTCGGGGACCTGCGGATACCCCGGCAGTTCCTTTTTCGACCGTCTGAATGGCGACGTCTGGTATTGCATGGCGACGACCGGCGACAATCTGCACAACGACATTCTGCAGGTTCGGTATTTCGGCGCTCACACATCTAACCCCGCCCAATTGTTGCCGAATTGCGCAAACAACGGGAAAACACCGCCATGCGTCGCGTTTACGCCGCTGGTGCGGGTGGATACCACCGCCCCGGCGTTTTCCCCCGCTTTCCGGGCCAGCGGGTACCAAGTGGGCTACTGGTGGTGGGGCGGCAGTAGTGGGGCCAACGATGACTTCGCCATCTACACCCGTGAGGGAAGCCAAGACACCAAAGGCTGGATATTCATTTACACTTTGGGAGACCGCACGCCCAACGGGACCGACGCAAATAGCGTACGGCCCATCGCCGCCGCTTCCAGCTATCAAACCCCCCCCTTGTCCTGGTGTACGATTCATAACTCCGGGCTGCCCGATGCCGGATGGATCAACGTCAGCAGCAACAATTTCAGGCAACTGGAAGAGCTCGGGACGAATGTAACGACCCTCACGAGCCCGCTTCTGAATACCACGGTGGGCGTCGCCGGGGGCCTCAACACGTGCCCCACTAATCCATTTGGCGTGACCGGACAGACCTGCACGGAGATCGCCACCAGCGGCGAGCCGTCTCTTCAGCCCACCCAAGTGGGAGACGTGATCGCAATCGACCGCGAAATGATGCGGATTCTGGTCAAAAACAGCGCCACGGACCTATGGGTCCAGCGTGGATACGACGCCATCAATGGATATTATATTCTCCAATCGCATTCCGGCACGGCGCTTACCATGGCTTGCGGGACCATCCAACTGTCAGCTACAGGTTTGTGGAACTACCAGGCCGATCCTTATGAGATGAATGCCTCTGGGACGACGGTAGTTTCGGACACGTATTTTCCGAACGCGCACGGCTCGGATTCCGAGGGTACCACCGCAATAGGCCAGGTCGAAATTAGCGATGGAGGGGGCTGGTCTCCCGAGTGTGACAGTTCCTTATTGAGGGGCGGAGCCTGTTACCAGGTGCGCTATGGCCATCAGGGGCAGCTTCCGACGAGTTCGAGGAGTTATATGGCGGTTGACCCTCCTTTCGCCGGGGCAATTGGGTTTGGCAATCCGAATGCCGTCGACAGTCATCCGGGCTTCTGCGCGCAGACATGGTGTTTGGACTCCAGGCCGATGCTGGGCAATGATGGCGCGAGCGGCGTGATGGTGGGCGCTGCAGGCGCCCCATTTCTGAACATCACTGGGCAGTTGTGGAAGTACGCGGGCGCGAGTAGCCTGTTGAATCGGAAGATTCTGGTCACAATGGCCTATGTCGGCGGTTTTCCATTGGTCGATGTCAGCGGACCGGGCAGTTCCGTCCCGTCGGATTCGACCGGCTCTTACGAGTACTGTTATGCGTTGGCCGCGGGCGAATGCCACCCAGGATCGGCTGCGGGTGACGTGTATGTGAATGCCCCGTACGTCAGTTACCCATATTGCTACTATCCTGGAATCGGGAACCAGCCAAGCGCGAACGGTATCTGCATCGGCGACCTCGGGGCATACACCGGATATCTGACGCAAGTGGGCATCGGGCAGCAGGATTTGTTTGGGGCATTGACCCGCCGCATTGGGACGAATTACTCCCGATGGAACCAGATGAGCTGGTACTGGATTTCGTACGCTTCGCCGGGAGGGGAGGTGTTGTTCTCCAACGCGCCGGGGCTCGATGGGGTGCGGACCGACAATCTGGTTTCGGTCCTTCCGCCATTTCCAGCCCCGGACACCGCGCCCCGGGGCGGGTTCATCCCGGTAACGGCGCAAACCGCCCCCCCGGCGGGCCTAATGGTGCACGACGTAGTTGTCGAGTTCGGGTATGCGGAGAATGGCGCCGCGAACAGCTTCTTCTGTACCTCCAGGCGGGAATCATGCGTAGCGGTGAGCGGCGCCATCGGTTCCTCGGCGCCATTCTTCTACGAACAGACGGAGACGTATTCCGGAGCCCCGTGTGCGTCTGGATGCACAGTTGCGATACCGGCGCTGTCCCAGCGCATCCTTTACTACCGCTGGAAATACAGAGACGCCTTCGGCAACGTGATTGCGACGAGTGACCTCCGGGCGACTGCCACGCCCTAACCCTTTCTATTCAGGGTGTCATCGGAGGCCAGGAGCGTGCGGACGGCTTTTGAGCGCATGGCCGTCAAATTCCTTGCCTCGCCATAAGCATGAGAACCTAACCTGTGACATAGCGCATCAGACGGAAGCGCTCGTTGTAGTAAATGGTTGGGAATCGCGCTGGCGCCAGTGCGATCGCCTCCGCCAAGCGGCGCTCATCGGCCGGGAAACCGTCATCCAGCACGACGTACGACGGACGAACCCGATCAAGATAGCGCAGCACAGCCTCAGCCGTCACATCGCTATTGTCTCTCAGCACGCGGGGATAAGAACTGACGGGCCGGTCGCTGGCCAAGGCCAGCACGCGCGCGTTCCAGAAGACCGTCAACTCACGTTCACCCGTGTGTAGCCGCATATATTCGCTGAGGCTCTGGAAGGAGGGTTCCGTGATCAGGGTATCGGGCTGGTGTCTAATGGCGACGGCGTTGATGGTCGGCGCCACCAACAACACTGCAACACCCGCCGCCTGCGCCGCGCGCGCTACGCGCCGCGGCAGTCGCCCAGCCAGCCACTTCAAGCCGAAAGCCACGTAAAGCAGGTAAATCGGTAAGACCGGGGCCAGATAGCGCGCGTTCGGAACCCAATACAGGCCCAGTACCCCCAGCATCGCGGCTGAGTATAGCAGCGGCAGAGGGTCGATGGCGCGCAGCGTTGTTAGAATACCCGCAGCGGCCAGCAGCGTCGCGCCCGCCCAGAGAACGTAGCGCAGCCCATTGCTGGATGGGTTGACGAACAGGTAAGAGGACAGCTTAACGTAGGTGAAAAGGTGGCCTGCTGTTTTTGGGATGGACAACACGAACTGCTCGGCGTAGCTGACGTCTTTGTAAGCCAGCAGATTATTCAACACAATCACGGTGAGAAACGCCGCCACATAGGCAACTGCAAAACGGGTGAGTCGCTTGTGCCGCAGGACTTCCCTGGCGACTACCGCGACCACTAGCGCGAAACCGACGGGCCTTGTGATAGCGGCGGCCGCGGCAAGCAGGCCGGCGAGCGAGCCCCAAAGCCAGGGACTCCTTTCATCCTTTCGCTTATCGTAGATGCCGAGCAGCGTTACCATCGCAGAGAAGGAAAGGAGCAGATAGAGTCCGTCGGAGCCAAGCTGATCCTGCAGCGCCGTAAACGGAAACGAAAGGCCGAGCACTATTGTGAATAGCCAGCCCGCTGGCGCTCCCAAGTGTCGCCGCGTGTACCAATATATAGGAAGCAGCGACAGCGCCAACACCAGGTCGGTGACGATCTTGAAGGCCCTGAAATTGAGGCCGAACGCGGCATACACCGGCGCCAGCAGGAGCGAGTACCCAGAAGGGTAACTCGCCGCGCCATACATGGCTGCCTCTGGCTGGTAGACATACAGGGTCGCGCCATAAGGGGCCCCCCTGAGCAGGTTACGCGCGTGCATGACGTACATCGCCCAATCGGTGCTGCCGGCGCTCACGCCGCCGGTGATCAGCGTCAGATAGAACAGAAACAGTCCGGTTAGAATTGCGGCTAGCACCGCGTATTCGAGCCACCATCCGGGCGCCGAGTCCCAGGCAGGAAGCCTCCACCGGGGTTGCCGCGGAGCGGCGGGACCTATCCTCACCGTCATAGGAGAATAGATTATCATACCCCAACTGGCGCTGGCGCATTACCCCCTGGCCGGTATCTGTGTCCTGGCCGGTTTCCAAAGGCTGCTAACCGCACCGCGCGGCGCATGAGGCGCCTTGCCCAGGAACCGAGAATTTACCGGTGGGAGTTCGCCGCCCCAGTCCGGCGACAACTATGCGTCGACCACCCCGCCGGGGAGAGGGTCGCGGCCTTTGCAGAGTACATCGGGGCGCAACTGGCTAATCACTTCTAGCGGTCTGTCATCGCCGAACACCACCACTGCGTCGGCGGAACGCAGTGAAGCGAGCGCGATTGCCCGAGGCACTTCGTCTTGTACGGGGTGGCCTGGTCGCTTCAGGCTTCATGTTGGCGCTCTCACGCCAGCCTTTCCTCGTCATTCACGCCCCCGCGGCCCGCACGGGCTTCAAATCTCTTGCGGAAAACCTGCGGCGCCGATACACTGAATGGCAAGCAAGATATCTAATCTAATACGCCGCAGACGGCGGACGAGGGTGTCGCATGAGCCTCAAGCTCAAACTACTGATCGACTATTATGTAGGCGGACTGGCGCACGCGTTGTTGAAGCTGCCTACCATTTTGCTGGGAATGATCATGCGCCGCGACCACGATCTGGCCCACTGCTCGTCCGTCACGGTGATCAAGATGTTGGGTGGAGGCAGCCTGGTTATTGCCTATCCCGTGCTGCTTGCCCTCAAGCAATTCGGGCGGGTGCGTCGTCTCCGCCTTGTAACCAGCCCTGCCGGCCGTCCCTTCGGTGAAATGCTGGGAGTGTTCGACGAGATCATCACCCTCCGCGACCAGTCGCTGGCGACATTGGCGCTCGATTCGCTCGGCGCGATCCGCCGGCTGTTCGGTTGCGATGCCATAATCGACCTGGAAATCCATAGCCGCCTGACTACGGTCTTCTCGCTTTTCACCTGCGCCCGCAACCGTGTGGGCTTTTACACCGGTATGTCGTTCTGGCGCCGGAATCTGTCGAGCCACCTGCTGTTCCGCAACGTCTCCAACGGCATCTACGATTCTTACGACCAACTGGCGACGCTGTTTGGCGCCGCGGTGCCAGAGTTTCGCACTTGTTCGAGCACATTCCGCTCGCATTTGGCGCTTCCCGCGAGCCACCAGGCCGCGTCGCCTATGCGGCTGGGGATCGCGCCGTGCTGCTCGGGCCTTAGCAGTGAGCGCACTTTGCGCGCGGCGGAGTGGGTGGAGGTGCTCGCTCGCGGCGTAGCCGACGGCGACATCGCAACGCCGTGCCAAGTGCATCTGTTCGGAGCTCCCTCGGATCGAGAGGGCCTGGACGAATTGGGGCGCCTGCTGGTCGGGGCGTTACCCGGGCTCGCGATAGTCAATCACGCCGGCGAGAAACTGCGCGATTCGGTGACGCTGCTCGATACTCTCGACCGGGTATACTGCATCGACTCGGCGTTGCTGCACTTCGCGCGTCTGCTGGGTAAGCCAACGGTTTCCTTCTGGGGACCGACGGACCCGCGGGTGCAGCTTCGTCCTTCTGCGGTCGCGTTGGAAACGACGAACTACGCTAAGCTGAGCTGTTCGCCGTGCGTCCACGCGGTGGACCGGCCGCCGTGTAGGGGCAACAACCTGTGCATGCGCCTGGCGGCCAATCCGCGAGCACGGGAAGGCCGCAACCCGCTCTGGGTGATTCAATAGCGCCGGCGCCTCCGTCGCCTTCGAATTCGCGGCGAGGGTCGCTCAGAGGGACTCTGCGGGTCTCGCTCGTGCGGGCTCGTGAGGCCGCGATCCGATGCGCGCGTCGTAGCTACCCACCGGACGCCGGGCGGCAGGACAAAATCCCGGTCCCACTTTTGTGTCGTGCGCCCCACGGAGAAGGACGGAAAGACCGGCGGCCGCGGCGATGCTGCTACAATCGCTGCATGGCCAACCCGATCTATGCTCTTTTCGACACGACGGAGGGGAAGTTCAAGGTCCGGCTTTTCGCCGATAAGGCCCCGCTGACCGTCGCCAACTTCGTGAGTCTGGCGGAAGGAACCAAGACCGGCAAGCCTTTCTATGACGGCACCGTCTTTCATCGCGTGATTCCCGGTTTCATGATTCAAGGGGGGGACCCGGAGGGTACCGGCCGGGGCGGCCCGGGTTACCGCTTCGCCGACGAGTTCCACCCCGACCTGAAGCATTCCGTCCCGGGAACCCTCTCGATGGCCAATTCCGGTCCGAACACCAACGGCAGCCAGTTCTTCGTTACCGTGGCCCCCACGCCGTGGCTCGATAACAAGCACAGCGTCTTTGGCGAGGTGCTGGAAGGCTACGAGGTGGTGCGCAAAATCTCCGAAGCGCCCCGCGGCGCGCAGGACCGGCCGCTCAAGGAAGTGAGCATCTACTCGGTCACCATCGAGCGCACAACATAGGGACCCGCAAGCTGTGAGAGAATCGGGCGGACTCTCGGGAATGGTGGGGCGGACCCCCTGGTCCGCGCGGGTCCTCCTGGACCCGCGTCCCGCCGACGAAATCGGCTTCATCCATGCCGCGCAAGCCGGCCGAGGCGTCGCCTGATGAGACTGGCCCTGTTCGGGGGCACCTTCGACCCCATCCACGACGCGCACCTGGCGATAGCGCGGGCGGCCGCCGAACAGTTCCGCCTGGACCGCGTGCTGCTGGTTCCGGCCGCTCACCCGCCCCACAAGGCGGGAGTTACCCACGCGTCCTACGAAGACCGCGTTCGAATGGCGGAGTTGGCGTGCGCCGGCGAGCCGCGCCTGGAAGTATCGCGCCTGGAGGAGGGCACGGCGCGCAGTTATTCCATCGACACCATCGAGAAAGTCCGTGCGGGGATGGCTCCCCAGGACCAGTTATTCTTCATCATCGGCGCGGACGCCTTCGCCGAGATCCGGACCTGGCTGCGCTGGCCCGCCGTGGCCCGCGCGGTGGAGTTCCTGGTGATCAGCCGCCCCGGCCACGTCTACGACGCGCCGCCGGGTGTCCGGATGGCGCGGTTGGACAAAGTGGAGTTACGGATCTCTTCATCGCATATTCGCGCGGAATTGGCCGCCGGAAGCAAGCCGGCTGGCGTTCCGAAGCCCGTCCTCGAATACATTCTGCGCCACGGACTGTACGGGGCGCGCATTTTGGCGTAGGACGCGGTTCCAGAATCGGTTCGCGAAACCGCCCTTCCGCGAACTTGGGCGCGACTGACGCGTTTTGTAGAACGCGGTCTCGCAGGACATTTCCGCGCCACGGGGGGCGGGCGGGTGTATAATCGGTGCTCGATGACTACCCGGCGCGGGGGTTGGATCTATCTATTCTGCTTTTCGCTGCTCTCCGGATTCGCCCAGCGGAATGGGCCCGCGGAGCAGTCCGAACCTCCCGCATCGGTTCCGCAGGTTAGTGCGAATCGCAACATCTCGCTCGATGTGGCGGTGACCAACAAGTCTGGAAAGCCGGTCACCGGCCTGCAACCGCGGGATTTCACGCTTCTAGAGGACAAACAGCCGCGGAAGATCGCGTCTTTTCGCGAAGTAGAGAGTGGCGCCGCGGCGGCCGAGCCGCCCGTGGAAGTCATTTTCCTGGTCGATGGAGTCAACACGTCATACGCCAATGTAGTGATCGAGAGCAACGAGATTGGGACGTTTCTTCGGCAAAACGGCGGGCAGCTTTCCGGCCCCGTATCCATCGTGCTTTTTTCCTATTCGGGAACAACCTTGGGGGGAGCGTCCGCCCGAGATGGAGCCGCTCTGATTGCAGCGCTAGGTCAGGGACGAACCGTTCAACGCACCATGGGCGACTCGCTGGAGTTCTACGGCCCCGATGAGCGGCAACAGTTCTCTCTCCACACGCTCGAACACCTGGCCGACTATGAAGCTGCCAAGCCGGGACGAAAACTGGTGGTCTGGATCAGTCCGGGCTGGCCCCTCCTTTCCGATCCGGAAGTGGGGCTGACCGCCAAGGAACAACGGGGGCTTTTCAACTCCATTGTCGCTTTTTCGGAGAAGCTGCGGCTGGCTCGCATTACGCTTTACGATATCGATCCATCGGGGCTGGCGGACGCGGACGAATTGAGAACGTCGGATTACGGCCAGTTCGTAAAAGGGGTGAAGACGGCCAAACAGGCGCAGATTGGAAACCTGGGACTGCAGGCGCTTGCGTCTCAAAGCGGAGGCCGGGTTCTCAATTCAAGCAACGATCTGGCGGGCGAGATCGCAACTTGCGTCGGGGACGCGAACGGCTATTACGTCCTCTCCTTTGACGGCTCCGCCGGAGACGGTCCAAACGAGTACCATACGCTCGATATCAAGATCGACAAGCCCGGACTAACGGCGCGTACGCGGTCCGGGTACTACGCCCATCCGGAGCTGGCGCCAGTGCGCTGAGACGCCGCCTGCCGTCCGAGCGCGGGGGCGCTCCGTCGGGGAGAAACGGCGCCGCGCCGGGCCACCTTACCCGGCGCATGCCGATTGGTGGTAAACCCATCTTGGAGGTGCAAAGCACCATGGGTCTCACACGCGCATGCGGTTGGCTGGCGCTTTCCTCTTTGATTTTGATCGCCGCTGAAGCTCAGACGGCCGCGACGACGATGCAGGAAGCCGCCGCCACCGCCAGCTTCACCTACGTGACCGACGACGGTTGCGTTCAGAACGAGGTTACGGTGTTCGCCAACCGAACGACGGCAGTTTCGGCCAAAACGCCGAATGCGACCGCGGAAGTCACGTATTTCCGCTACCGTTACGACTATTGCGAGGATTCCGATCTGGGTACGGACCTGGGCGCCAGTTCGCGGCCGGTGTTCTCGGGTGATTTGAACTCGGCCTCGCTGAATGCCAGGATCGATGGGCGTACGGCCTCGGGTTCGGTGGTCACGATTTCGTTCGTACTGGAGTGGGAGGGCAAGGGCGGCATCGCGCGCCGTGCGGGCCGCCGGCAAGATACTCGCGCCGGCGGCAAGTCGATTGGCGGCGAGACCCTGAGCCGCAGCGCGGTGGTCACCGGGACCGTGGACGAGCGGAATATTTCCGACGCGACAGTCGACGCCAGCCTGCACACCACCCGGAGGACGATTCCCCGTTGATTCCGGGCTGAGGTCTCGGCATTTTCTCGTGGCGCAGGCTCTCAGCCTGCCGACTCGACACTCGTGTCGAGTCTGGCGCTCCTCCCGCCGCCATGCGTCGAGAAGAGTCAGTCTCGACGCGGCGCCTGAGAGGCCGCGCCACGGGAATGGGGCGGAGATTCAGTGAAATGGCCTAGCCGCCGGATTGCCTGGCTTGAGCGGCCTTTTGTTGAGCCTTCTTCTCGCGCCGCGGCAGGCGGGATTTGTTCTTCTTGGGCAACTTCGGAATCTTCGTGGACTTCATCCGGGGCGCGGGTTCGCTCGCGGCTTCCGGGGCCGCGGCCTTTTTCCCGGCTGCTTTGTCAGCCGCTTCCGTACCGCTCACCGAGCCGCCTTCGGCGGTTTTCTTCTTGTCTGCCATAACGTCCTCTCGTCCGGCGAATATCCGGAGATCCCTGATATGAGGGTAGCATCTTCGCGCCAACCGATCCGTTGTGGGCCGGCGCCCGTTCTTTCACGGTCGCGGAGCGGGATGCCCGCGCAATAGGTTAGAATCGGAGTTCATTTAGACGAAATTCCCGGCTCGTGGTTTGCGCCGCGCGGAATCTCGCGGGAAAAAAGGACGGACCATAACGATGAAACAGGAGACTCGTGGCGGGCTGGCGCTGGCCGCCGTTACCGCCGGGCTGCTGGCTACCCTGGCTCTCTCGCCGGTGGTGGCGCAGAGGCCGCAACCGGCGCCCAAAGGCCCTTGGATGGACAAGAATTTGCCGCCCGACCAGCGCGCGGACATGGTCGTCGAGCAGATGACGCTCGATGAGAAGATCCTGCTGGCCCACGGCGCCGGCGGCTTTAACGCGGCCGGATCGGAGTCCAATGGCGGCGCCGGAGTGATTCCGAGCATCGCCAGGCTGGGGCTTCCCGCCGTCCAACTGGCCGATTCCGCCTATGGCGTGCGGGACTCCGCGCCGCGCGGGCGCTACGCGACGGTGCTGCCCTCGGTGATGGCGGAAGCCGCCACCTTCGACCCCAAAATGGCCTTCGCGTTCGGCGACGTCATCGGCCGCGAACTGCGCTGCCAAAGGTACAACTCCTCCATCGGCGGCGGCATGGACCTCACCCGCGAGCCGCGCAACGGGCGCAACTTCGAATATCAGGGCGAAGATCCCATCCTGGCCGGAAAGATGGCCGCCCAACTGGTCAAGGGAGTCCAGAGCAACAACGTGATCGGGGACTTGAAGCATTACGCGTTCAACGACCAGGAGACCGGCCGCAGCATCGTCAACGCGAAGCTGGACAAGCGTACGGCGCGTGAAACGGACCTGCTGGCGTATGAGATCGCGGTGACCGAAGGCCAGCCCGGCATGATCATGTGTTCGTACAACAAGTTCAACGGGGACTGGGCCTGCGAGAACAATTACCTGCTGACCGACGTCCTCAAGAAAGCCTGGGGCTTCAAGGGCTTCGTGCTTTCGGATTGGGGCGGGACCCACAGCACCGCCAAGGCGGTGATGGCGGGCCTGGATAACGAGGAGTCCGGCGATCGCTTCCTGGGCGCGGCGTTAAAGACCGCGGTCGAGAAGGGCGAGGTCCCCATGGCCCGCCTGAACGACCTGGTGCATCGCATCGTGCGTACGGAGTTCGCCCACGGAATCGTCGACGATCCGCCCAGAGGGACAATAGTCGATCCGTTCCGCGGGGCGGACACCGCGCAAAGCATCGAGGAGCAGGCCGCGGTGCTGCTGAAGAACGTGAACAGGCAGCTTCCGTTGAACCGCGCATTGGTGAAGTCCATCGCGCTGATTGGATCCAATGCCGACACGGGCGTGCTCACCGGCGGAGGCTCGGCGCAGGTGGATCCGATCGGCGCCGGCCCCGCCCGCTACGGAGGCCCCGCGGAATGGGCCCCCTCTTCACCGCTCAAGGCCATTCGCGCCAAGGTTCCCAAGGCCAAGGTGGAGTACAAAGACGGGACCGATGTGGCAGCGGCGGCGGCCCTGGCCAAGGCTTCCGAAGTGGCCATTGTTTTCGTCAACGAGCCCACCAGCGAGGGGCGCGACATGGCCAGCCTGACGCTCACTGGTAAGCAGGACGACCTGGTGAACGCGGTGGCGGCGGCCAACCCCCGCACCGTAGTTGTGCTCGAAACCGGGGGCCCGGCGGCGATGCCGTGGATCGGCAAGGTGAATGCCGCCCTCGAAATCTGGTATCCGGGCGTGCGCGGGGCCGAAGCCATGGCCAATATTCTGTTCGGGGATGTGAACCCATCCGGCAAGCTCCCCATAACCTTCCCCGTGAGCGATGCCGACCTTCCGCATCCCACTATACCCGGCGGGCGCGGACCCAGACCGGCGTCCGAAGGCGCCTCCGCGATGCCAGTTGCAACGCCCGCCCCGGCTCCGGGTGGAGGGCGCGCCGCGCCTCGCGATTTCGACGCCGACTACATGGTGGAGGGGCTGAACGTGGGCTACAAGTGGTTCGATGCCAAGAACATAGCCCCGCTGTTCCCCTTCGGCCACGGACTTTCGTACACCACCTTCGCGTATTCCGGGCTCAAGGCCTCTACGGACACCGTCTCGTTCACGGTGCGCAATACAGGCCGGCGCGCCGGCGCCGAGGTGGCGCAGGTTTACGTGGGGCTGCCGGCAGCCGCCAAGGAACCGCCCAGGCGGCTGGTGGCCTGGGAGAAGGTGCAGTTGGCGCCGGGCCAATCGAAGACCGTCACCCTCAAGCTGGAGCAGAAATTCCTGTCCATCTTCAACGAGCAGAAAGACGATTGGGAATTCCTTCCCGGCGATTACAAGTTCTTCGTGGGAGGCTCGTCGCGCAACACGCCGCTCACGGCCACGGCCAGCCACTAAGCGGTTTTTCGGCCGGCGGCGGGGAATCGGTCTTACGGTTCCCCGCCGCCGGCCGCGTTGTCTGATGCCAGCCATGACCGTATCCCCTTTTTCTCCCTCCTTGTGAAACAGAGTGCTTGACAATGCACATAATGTAATGTAAAGTTTCCTTTAAGTAATTTTTGACTAACATCATGGAGACTTTTGCATGTCAGACTCTGAAAAATGGGGTTGGTGGACCCTTGGCGTGGTGGCGCTGACCATTGCCGCTTATGTCGCCTTCGTCGCATTCCTGGGGCACGGCCCCGCCACATCTTCGGTTTTCGCGCTGTTGGCGCTGACCGCAATTCCGGCGTCCAGCCGGCGTTATTTTAAGAGCCAAAACTTCGACGAACGGGAACGCCAGATTGCCCACCGGGCGGGCGCGGCGGGTTTCAGCGTGTTCTGGCTGGCGTTCGTTGGGCTCGTCCTCGGGATCTACTTCATCAAGGGATGGAAAGCCACCCTGACCGTGCCGGTATGGGTGCTCGAGGAGACTCTCTGGTGGGCGGCGAGTCTCGTCATGGGCGTGCAAGCCCTGACGACCATCGTGCTCTACCGCGGCGTGCCCCATGACTAGCCGGACCTTCTCACGGGTGTTCAGGCGTGACGTGGCGCAGGCACTCCTGCCTGCCGCGTCGGCACTCATGCCGACGCTTGGCTACGGCGCTTTGTCGGACACGCGAACGCGTGTCGAGACGAGTCTCGACACGGCAGACAGGAGTGTCCGCGCCACATCGGAGAGTCGGGTGTGAGATATGCAGGCTAGCCGGGAACCGGAAATCAAGAACCACATCCGCCGGCTACGGTTCGACCACGGCGAGATGACCCAGGATCAACTGGCGAAACAGGCGGGCGTCACGCGCCACACCATCATGGCGCTGGAAGCGGGCAAGTATTTCCCCTCGCTGCTGCTGGCCTTCCGCATCGCGCGGGTTTTCGAAGCGCCCATCGAGCAGGTCTTCGAGTACCGCGCCGCAGAATCGAACCTCTGATCGTGGCGCCGAGCGCATCGATGGCCGCGACCAAATCGAACGCCGACCGGCGCAAGTCGACCGGTCAAATCAAGGTTGAACCGTTGTTGTCACGGTTTCCCTCCGGCCCGCCGCTCGATTTCGGCGACTGCCCGGGGCAACTGGCCGGGCGAGCTCATGAAGAACGTCTTCCCCCTCAGCTTGGCGACCGCGGGGCGGATCTTGTCGCGGCCCCTGGGCGGCGGGAAAGGGGAACCCGGCCCCTGCGGCCGCTGCGGGGGCAGAGTACGCGCCGTTCCATTCGGCCGTGGGGACGTGGATTGGCCGCCCGGGAAGCCCCGCCCCGTTCGGTATTGGGAAGCTGCGGGACCGCCGGCGGAAGGCCCGAACTGCAAGGCGAAAAACCGCGGTCTGGCGCCGCGCGGTATCTTTATCGCTTTACGAGCGCTTTTGTCGCGGAAGCGGTCCCAGGACCCGGGGTCCACAAAGACCACCAAATCGGGCGGCGGATCGGCCCGAAGCTGTTCGTTGATGAGAGCGGCCACAATATCCACCGCGCCGGGATCCTGCTGTAACGCGCGGTAGTCCACCGGTCCGAGCTTCCACTTTTCCACCGCCGCGTTCACCTGCTTCAGGTCGTCCAGGGAGAAAGATTCGAAGCGCAACAGCTCGTGCTGTCGGTCGGCGTCGAACACCACCAGCTTCACTTCGGCCGCCCTGTGCGAGAGCGAGGAAATCGCGGCGTACATCAGCGTGTGATCGGCCCCTCCCGAAAACGCTCCGTCGTGAAGCAGCACCGATCCGACGTTGAGGAGCAGCGTCAAGCGCTGCCCGGAGGTCGGGCCGTCCGCCGTTTGCGCAAGCGCCGCCCACGGCAGAAGAAGCGCGGCGATTACGGCCGGATACATGCGCCTTCATTATCTTGCAATACGGTTGCCACGCCAAGGATTCCCCACGCCAAGGGTGCGCGAAGCGACGTCCGGCACCCAGGCTCCGCCCTTTCGATCTCACCGGAAGGTATAGGGATATATCGACTGCGACGCCTTCCCCGCGAACTCCAGCACCCAGGTGGGCAGGATGCCCAGAAACAGAGTCGCCAGGGCGGCCACACCGAGCGACAGGCGCAGACCAAGAGTGAGTGGTTCGGCTTCACAGGCCGCTTCGCCCGGTTCGCGGAAGTACATCATCACCAGGAGACGCAAGTAGTAGTAGGCCGCCACGGCGCTGTTGAGCAGGCCCAGCACCGCCAGCCACACCAGATGCGATTCCAGGGCGGCTTTGAAGATATAGAACTTGCCGAAGAAGCCGCCGGTGAGCGGGACTCCGATCAACGACAGCAGAAAAATGGACAGCACGGCCGCCGTCGCGGGTTGTTTCCGGCCCAGGCCGGCGAAATCCTCCACGTTCTGATACCGTTCGCCCTGGCCCGAGAGATGCCCCACCACGGCGAAGGCGCCGAGGTTCATGAAGGCGTACGCCGCCAGGTAGAACATGGCCGCCGCAATGCCCGTTTCCGAGAGCGCCGTCAGGGCCACCAGCACGTAGCCGGCGTGGGCGATGGAGCTGTAGGCCAGCATGCGCTTGACGTTCGGCTGCATGAGCGCGGCGAAGTTCCCGATGGTCATCGAAGCCAGCGCCGAGATCCAGACTAGAGGCTCCCAGGCCGCGCCGATGGGCTCGAAGGCGGTCATGAAAATGCGCAGGAAGATGGCGAAAGCCGCGGCTTTGGGACCGGTCGAGAGAAACGCCGTGACGGGGGTGGGTGCGCCCTGGTAGACGTCCGGCGCCCAGATCTGGAACGGGGCGGCCGAGACCTTGAAGCCCAACCCGACGAACATCAGCGCCGCCGCCACGGCGATGAACAGCGGCGAAGGCGCGGGCCCGGTAATGCCGCCCACCACGCCGCGCACGGCGCTGAGATTGACGGTTCCCGTGGAGCCGTAGATCAGCGCCACGCCGTAGAGAAAGAACGCGGTGGCGAAGGAGCCCAGGAGGAAGTATTTCAGCGAGGCTTCATTCGACCGCTTATCGTCGCGGAAATAGCCGGCCAGCACGTAGCTCGAGATGGAGGAAATCTCGAGCGCGATGAAAATGACGATCAGATCGTTGGCCGCCGCCATGAGGCTCTGGCCGGCGATGGAGAACAGCAGCAGCGCGTGATACTCGCCGGCTTCGGCCCCCTGCCGCCGCAGAAAGCGATAGGACGAAAGCACGGTCAGCAGGCCCACCGCCATCACCAGCACGCGGAAGAAGGTGGCGAAGCCATCGACCACCAGCATCCCGCCGAAAGCCGTGCCCGGCCTGCCATTGGCGTACACCGCCGCCGCCAGGGCGGCGGCCAGCGAAAGCAGGCCGATGTGCCCGAAGGCATTTGAAAACCGCTTGTGAATCAGGGGCGTGAGGACCATCAACAGCGTGCCCATCGCCGTGAGGATCATTTCCGGCAGGAAGCGAACCAGCTCCGCCGCTGAGGGCACGAAGTTAACGGGCATTCGAGGCCTCACGTGGCAAGAAACGGCTGACAGACGAAAGCGTCTGCCCCACCTTGCGGCCGGCTTGTGGGGCAGGCGCTTCCGCCTGCCAACCTCTTCCCAGGGTCAAGAATGCCGGCATAGCAGGCTGGAAGCCCGCTCCACGGGGCGGCCTGGCATTCCGCGCGCTGAAGGGCACGTTGACCTCGCTCTGCGTCAGCACGCGGGCCGTGGTCTTGCCCACCGGCGCCAGGAAAGACTGCGAGTAGACCCCCATCCACACCATCAAGACGATCAGCGGAACCACCACCGCCCATTCGCGCAGGTTGAGGTCGGGAACGTGGGCGCGAACCTCCGGCCCGGTTTCGCCGTAGAAGACGCGCTGGTAGAGCCACAGCATGTAGCAGGCGGAGAGAATCACGCCGATGCCGGCGTAAATCGCCCATTTGAAATTGGCGATGGCGGCGCCTTGCAGCACCAGGAACTCGCCCACGAAGTTGTTCAGCAGGGGCAATCCAATGCTGGCGAGCGTGGTCACCAGGAACGCCGTGGAGAGCCAGGGCGCCGCGCTCGCCACCCCGCCGTAGTCCGCAATCTCGAGCGAATGGCGCCGTTCGTAAAGCAAGCCGACGATGGCGAACAGCGCCCCCGTGGAGATGCCATGGTTCAGCATCTGGTACACCGCGCCATCGAGGCCAAGCTGCGTGAACGAGAAGATTCCCAGCACGACGAAGCCCAGGTGGCTCACCGAGGAATACGCCACCAGCTTCTTCATATTGGGCTGCACCATGGCCACGAGCGCGCCGTATATGATGCCGATAATCGCCAGGATGGCGATCCACGGGGCGCACGTGCGCGCGGCGGCCGGAAACAGCGGCAGGCAGTAATGCAGAATGCCGAACGTGCCCATCTTCAACATCACGGAAGCCAGCATCACCGAGCCCGCGACAGGCGCTTCGACGTGCGCGTCGGGCAGCCAGGTATGCAGCGGGAAGAGCGGCACTTTGATGGCGAACGCCACGAAGAAGGCCAGGAACAGCAGCATTTGCTCGCCCGGCGCGAAGGTGAGCCTGCCGCTGGCCAGCAGCTCGAGGATGGCGGAATAATCGAAAGTCTGCGCGCGGTTGTAGAGGTAGATGATGGCCACCAGCATCAGCACCGAGCCCGCCATGGTGTAGAGAAAGAACTTCACCGCCGCGTAAATGCGGCGCTCGTGGCCCCAGATGCCGATCAGGAAGTACATGGGGACCAGCGAGATTTCCCAGAAGACGTAGAACAGGAACAAATCCTGCGCCAGGAAGACCCCGATCAGCCCGAACTCCAGCAGCAGCAGGAAGGCGTAGAATTCCTTGACGCGATGTTGAATCGAGCGCCACGAAAGAAGCACACAGATGGGCGTGAGGAAGAGGGAAAGCAGCGCCAGCCACAGGCTCACGCCGTCGGCCGCGATGTGGAAGTGAATCTCGGGCGTGGCGATCCACGGTATATCCACCGTGAACTGCGGGCCCGCGGCGCCGCGATCGAACCACCGGAACAGCCCCAGAGCCGCCAGAAACGTGGCGAGAGAAAGCGCCAGCGCCCCCATGCGGCTCAGCCCCGGCGCGGAACGGGGAACCAGCAGCAGCAGGAAGAACGCAGCCAGCGGCATGAAGAGGACCACGGTGAGGAGGTTCATCGGCTGCCCTCCACAAAAGCCACGATCACCACCACGCTGCCCAGCACGATCCAGGTGGCATAGCTCCGTATGTTGCCCGATTGCAGCAACTTCAGCACGCCGCCCACGCCCTGCGCGCGGGCCCCCACGCCGTTGACCGCCCCATCTATGAGGCCCGTGTCCACGCCCTTCCACAACACCGCGCGCGAGCCGCCCACCAGCGGTTTCACCACTGCGGCGTCGTAAACCTCATCCACGTAATACTTGTTGTAGACCAGCGTGTAGAGTCCCTTCACGCGGCCCGCAAACGCATCGGCCATGCCGGGCCGGGCCACGTACATCAGCCAGGCGAAAAAGATTCCGATCAAGCCGGCCGCGATCGAGATGGCCATCAGCGTGGAGTTTTCCTCCACCTTCGGCCCTTCGAACGCGGTTCCCAGGAACGCCGGTACCTTGAACAGGAAACCGCCGGTGATGGAAAGCAGCGCCAGCACAACCAGCGGAACCAGCATCACGGGCGGCGATTCGTGCGGATGCGCGTCCCCGCGGTACTGGCCGAAAAAGGCCAGGAACATGGCGCGGAAGACGTAAAACGCGGTCATGCCGGCGGTGACGGTGCCCACCCAGTAAATCCACGGCGCATGTTGGTGCGCGGCCAGCAGAATGGCGTCCTTGCTGAAGAATCCGGCGAACGGCGGTACGCCGGCGATGGCCACCGCGGCGCACATCATGGTCAGGAAGGTCCACGGGATTTTGCGCCGCAGGCCGCCCATGTTGCGCAGGTCCTGCTCCCCCGCCAGGGCGTGGATCACGCTGCCGGAGCCCAGGAACAGGAGGGCCTTGAAGAACGCATGGGTCATCAGGTGATAGATGCCCGCCGAAAACGCGCCGCAGCCCACCCCCACGAACATGTAACCCAACTGCGAAACCGTCGAATAGGCGAAGACTTTCTTGATATCGTTCTGCGCCAGGCCGATGGTGGCCGCGAAGAACGCGGTGGCGATGCCGATGATGATGATGGTGTCCATGGCCGCCGGCGCGTGGATGTAGATGGGGAGCGAGCGCGCCGTCATATACACGCCCGCCGTGACCATGGTGGCGGCGTGGATCAGCGCCGAAACCGGCGTGGGCCCGGCCATGGCGTCGGGCAGCCAGACATACAGCGGAAGCTGCGCGGATTTGCCGCAGGCCCCCACCAGCAGCAGCAGGCCGATGACCGTCAGCATGTGCTCCGGCTTGGAGGCGGCGTTCCCAAAAACGGTCGCGAAATCGAGCGATCCGAAGTTCTTGAAGATATAGAACATCGCCAGCGAAAAGCCGAAATCGCCGATCCGGTTGACGATGAATGCCTTGTTGCCGGCATCGGTGGCGAACTTCTTGTCGAAGTAGAAGCCGATCAGCAGGTAGCTGCACAGGCCCACGCCTTCCCATCCCACGAACAGCACCAGGTAGTTGGCCGCCAGCACCAGCGTCAGCATGAAGAACATGAACAGGTTGAGGTAGGCGAAGAACCGGTAATAGCCGCCCTCATGCGCCATGTAGCCGATGGAATAAACGTGTATGAGCAGGCCGACGCCGGTCACCACCATCAGCATCACGGCGGCAAGCCGGTCCACCGCGAAGTCGCAGTTCACGGTAAGCGCGCCGCTTTGGATCCAGGTAAAGTAGTGCTCGACGTAGGCGTGGTCGAGATCGACTGCCAGGATGGCCCGCAGCGCCCAGGCGAAGGAAAGCGCCACGCCGCCGATGGCCACGGCGCTCACCAGGCTCTTGGAGAACCGCCGGCCAAACAGGCCATTGATCAGAAAGCCCAGCAACGGAAGAACGGGTATGAGCCAGAGTTGCATCTAGTTTTCAGGCCTTCTCTTAAGGTGGGGCGGACCCCCTGGTCCGCAGCCGGCCCCCTGGCCGGTTTGTCGGGAACGGCGGGGACTTGGCTCGTCAAGAAAAGAGCGGGTCCAGGGGGACCCGCGCGGACCAGGGGGTCCGCCCCACCACGCGTGCGAATCTGGCGCCATAGGTCCTCAGTTCTTCATCGAATCCACGTCGTCGATATTCAGGGTCTTGCGGTTCTTGAACACCGTCAGGATAATCGCCAGCCCCACGGCCGCCTCCGCCGCCGCCACCACCATCACGAAAAACGCCAGCAGGTGCCCGTCCACCTTCTTGAGCTGGTAGGAGAACGTCACGAAACTCAGGTTGACGGCGTTGAGCATCAGCTCGATGGACATGAAAACGGTGATAATGCTGCGCCGCAACAGGAAGCCGGCCACGCCGAGGGAGAACAGCACCGCGCTCAGCGTCAGGAACCAGGAAATCGGAACCGCGCCCATGTCAATCCATCTCCTTGCGCGCCAGCACGATGGCGCCGACGATGGCGATCAGAATCAGGATCGAGGTGGCCTCGAAAGGCAGCAGGTAGGTGGTGAACAGCGCCATGCCGATGTCCCTGGGCGAGCCGCCGGTGAAGCCGCCGAAATGCACCGAATCGCCGCGCGGGAACAGGCGCTGCACGAAGTAGGCCAGCAGCCCCAGCAGCATCACCAGCGCCGGGAGCCCCAGGAACCGCACCATGAGCGAGCGGCCCTCTTTGGCCTCCGCCCCGGCGTTGAGCAGCATGATGACGAATACGAAGAGCACCATGATGGCGCCCGCGTAGACAATCACCTGCGCCGCGGCGATGAACTCGGCCCCCAGCAGCAGGTAGAGCACCGCCAGCGAGCCCATTACGCCGATCAGCGAGACGGCGCTCGATATGGGATGCGTCTGCACCACCACGTTGATGGCGCAAACCACCGCGACCACCGCGAAAACCAAAAAGAGAATGACATCCATTTCAGGACCACCAGGCGACCAGAAAGCCGGTCACCAGCAGATTCAACATCGCGGCCGGGAAAAGCCACTTCCAGGTGAAACCCATCAGTTGGTCGTAGCGGAAACGCGGCAGCGTGCCGCGCACCCACATGAACAGGAACAGGATACCGCCGGTTTTGGCCGCGAACCAGAAAAGCGGCAGCAGCCATTCCTGCGTCATGGGCAACAGAAAAGCCCCCGCCATAACGAAAAACACCGCCGCCACCACCGGCAGCGAATACTTATCCCTGCGCCGTCTGGGATTGAGCCCGTGATAAAGCGCCACCAGGCCAGCGGCCACGAAGATCGCGGCCGGCACAAAGCGCGAGCCGTATTCCGCGGGCCAGGGCGCCACCCAGCCGCCCAGGAACAGCAGCGTCGCCATGCAACTGACCGTGATCATGTTGGCGTATTCGGACATGAAGAACGAGGCGAACTTCATGCTGCTGTATTCCACGTGGAAACCGGCCACCAGCTCGTTTTCGGCCTCCGGCAGATCGAACGGCACGCGGTTGGTTTCGGCGAAGGCCGCAATCAGGAAGATGACGAACGCGAAGACTTGCGGGAACGGCCCGTGAAACACGTTCCAGTTCCAAATGCCGCCCGCCTGCTTCCCCACCAGCTCGCTCAGGCTCAGGGTGTTGGAAACGAGCAGCGGCGAAGCGATCGCCAGCGAGAGGGGCAGCTCATAGCTGATCATCTGCGCCGAGCTGCGCAGCCCGCCCAGCAGCGCGTACTTGTTATTGGAGGCCCAGCCGGCGAAAACCACGCCGTATACCCCCATCGACGTCACCGCCAGCACGAACAGCACGCCGATGTTGAGGTCGGTGAGCTGCATGGCCGTGCGCACGCCACCCACCGTTATCACGGGGCCGAAGGGAATCACGCAGATGGAGAGCAGGGCCATGGTCATGGCCAGGAACGGCGCCAGGAGATACAGCGGCTGGTTCACGAAGGGCGGAGTAAGGTCCTCTTTGGTGAGGAGCTTGATGACATCCGCCACCGGCTGGAGCAGCCCGTGCGGGCCCACGCGGTAAGGGCCGGGCCTCACCTGAATGTGCGCCAGCACCTTGCGTTCCACCCACTGCAAGTAAGCGAGAGTGGTCAGCAACACCGCAAACACAATCGCCACTTTGACTAGGCTGATGACGAGGAAGGAGTCCATTAGCGGGTCACGCGACCTTCCAGCACGGAATTCAGTACCTTAGAATAGCGCCCGAGCGTTCCCGACGCGAAAAGCCCGTTGTGATCCGAGTGCGCCTGCGGCCCACTTCCCGCCGCCGGGATGCGCCCGTTCACGGCGTTAGTCTGCACGGCCCCACCGGCGGCGAGGGTGGCCACCGGCAAATCGTAGCCGCGAACCCGCGCGCGGATCTCCTCGAAAACGGCGGCCGGCGTCCAGGGTCCCAGATCCGCGGCCACGCCCATCTCGCGCGCCAGGAAGCCCATGATCTCCAGGTCCGTCTTGGGGCCCGTGGCATCCACCGCGCGCGCGAGGCGCTGCGTCTCGCCGGTGACGTTAGTGACGGTCCCATCCTTTTCGTAGGCGCAGGCGGCCGGCAAAACCACGTCGGCCAATTGCGCCGTTTCGGTGAGGAACATGTCCTGCACCACCAGAAACCGGGGACTGACACCAATTCCCGCATCGGGAATTGGCTGTCTGTCCCCGGTTTGCGTCTCGGAAACGTCTCGTCTGTCCCCGGTTTGCTGCTGCGTGTCCCCGGTTTGCGCGCGGTACGGGTTCGCCCCCACCACCCACAGCACATCGAGATTCGCTTCCAGCATCTCGTTCAGCCGCAGCCCCGGCTGGCCGGATGGCTCATATCCCGGCAGAAACTCCGGCGCCAGCCCCATGTCGATGGCCCCGCGCGAATTCGAGTAATCGAGCAGGCAGACGTACCGCACCGGGATGCCCAGCGATTCGCCGAAATCCACCAGCCTCGCAATATCGGCGCCCTGGAAGGAATCGTCGAACAGAACCACCAGCTCCGGCTCGGCTTTTAGTTTGTCGCGCAGGTGTTCGAGCGCCGCGAAGGAATCCGCGGGATCGGCTACCCGTATGCTCGCTGCGGCGTACTTGTCTTCGCGCACCGCCTTCGGCGTCAAGGCGTAGATGCGTGCCTGGTGATGGCGGTAGTTGGCGCGAATCTGGAAGGAAAGCAGCGGATGCTCCAGCGCCAGATCGGCCCCCAACACCAGAATTGCCTTTCGCTGGTACAGGTCGCTCACCGTGGCCAGCCTGGCTTCCTTGCCACCAGGTATTGTAAGGCGGGGCACCGCTCCCTCACGGTCGCGGCTCGTTAGACCGTTATCGAGCCGCGCCACGTCGTTATCGAGGTTCGGGTCGCTCACCGTGGCCAGCCCGGCTTCCTTGCCACCAGGTATTGTGGGGCGGGCCACCGCTCCCTCACGGTCGCGGCTCGTTAGACCGTTATCGAGCCGCGACCGTAAGGGAGCGGTCGTGTCATAACGCGCCCCGAGCGCATCCAGCAACCCCGCCACATCGCCCGTGCGATGGTGATCTATGTTGTTCGTCTTTAGCGCCTGGCGGGCGAATTTCTGGAGGTAGTAGTTCTCTTCGTTGGTGGTGTGGTTGGAGCCGATCACGCCGAAAGAGCCGCCGGCCGCCAGCGTGTCGCTGAACTTCTTCGCCACGGTTGCAAGCGCCTCGGCCCAGGAAACTTCCTCCAGCTTTCCGTTCACCCGAACCAACGGGGCGCGCAAGCGCTCGGGATGGTCGTAGAAATCGAACCCGTAGCGGCCCTTGATGCACAGGAATTCGCCGTTCACCCCGGAGCGGTCGCGGTTGTTCCCGCGCAGGATGCGGCCGTTGCGCGTCCCCAGCGTGGTTTTGCAGCCGTCCGCGCAATGCGTACAGATGGCGCCCGTGTGGGTCATCTCCCAGGGGCGCGTCTGGTAGCGATAGATGCCGCTGGTGAGCGCTCCCACCGGGCAGATATCGATGCACGCGCCGCATTCGTCGCACTCCAGGTGGTCGCCTTTGTTGGGCGCGATTTCCGAAACCGCGCCGCGGTTAATCACTCCCAGCGCGCCCACGCCCAGGCCCTCGTTGCAGATGCGCACGCAGCGGTAGCACAGGATGCAGCGCGGCGCATCGAAAAACACCACCGGGGAATATTGTTTTTCCGGAACGTGCACCTTCTCGTCGGCGTAGCGGCTTTCGCCGGCGCCGTAGCGGAAGGTCATGTCCTGCAGCTCGCACTCGCCGCCTTTGTCGCACACCGGGCAATCGAGCGGGTGGTTGGTCAGCAGGAACTCGAGCATGTACTTGCGGGCCGAGTGAACCTGCGGCGTATCCGTGCGCACCACCATGCCCTCGCCTACCGGAAGCGTGCAGGCCGTCATCAGCTTGGGCATCTTCTCCACTTCCACCAGGCACATGCGGCAGGCGGCCTGCAGCGTGAGTCCCTCGTAGTAGCAGAACGACGGGATCTCGATGCCGGCGGCCTTGGCGGCGTCGATCACCAGCGTGCCCGGGGCGGCCTCGATCGGCCGGCCATCGATAGTCAGCTTGACCGGATCAGCCATTCAAAATCCTTGCGCCGCTCGAATCGTCGGGAGACAAGCCGGAAGGCTTATCCCAGCCGGGAGACAAGCTGGGAGGCTTATCCCACTTGTGGTCCGCGTGCTCAAAAGGACACGGCTTCCCGTCCAGGTGGTCCTCGAACTCCTGGCGGAACTTCTCCACAATCGAAATGGTGGGCATGGCCGCCGCATCGCCCAGTGGGCAGAAGGTGCGGCCCAGCATGTTCTTGGCGATGTCGCCGATGAGATCGATGTCGTCGCGCGTTCCACCGCCCTCGTGAAACCGCACCAGGATCTTGCGCAGCCAGGTTGTGCCCTCCCGGCATGGAATGCACCACCCGCAGCTCTCATGCGCGTAGAACCGCATGATGCGCATGGCGGCTTTCACCATGCAGGTCTGGTCGTCCATGATGATTACCCCGCCCGACCCCAGCATGGTCTTGCGCGCGGCCATGGAATCGTAGTCCATGGTGGCGCCTTCGCACTCCGCCGCCGTCAGCGCCGGGCACGACGAACCGCCCGGAATCAGAGCTTTCAACTTCCTGCCCCGCGGGATGCCGCCGCCCACCTCCTCGATCATCCGCATCACCGGGAAGCCCAGCCGCAATTCGTACACCCCAGGCTTGTTGACGTTGCCCGTCAGGCAGGTCATCTTGGTGCCGCCGGCCCTGGGAATGCCCAGCGCCGCGAACGCCGCGCCCCCATCGCGAATGATGGCCGGCACGGCGCAGAAGGTCTCCACGTTGTTCAATACCGTGGGGCATTGAAACGCTCCCGCCACGGCCGGGAACGGCGGGCGGATGCGCGGAATCCCGCGCTTGCCTTCGAGCGATTCGAGCAGCGCCGATTCCTCGCCGCATTCGTACGCTCCCGCGCCGGTGTGCGCGTACAGGTCGAAATCGAAGCCCGTTCCCTGAATGTTCTTCCCCAGCCAGCCGCCGGCGTAGGCCTCTGTGATGGCCTTTTCCACGATCTCGATGAGATAACGGTATTCGCCGCGGATATAGATGTAACCGGCGTGGGCGTCCACCGCCAGCCCGGCGATGAGCACTCCCTCGATCAACTGGTGCGGGTCGTTCTCGATCAGCACGCGGTCTTTGCACGTGCCCGGCTCGCTTTCGTCGCCATTCACCACGATGTACTTCGGCTTGGGAGAGTTGCGCGGAACGAAGCTCCATTTCATGCCCGTGGGAAAGCCCGCGCCGCCGCGCCCGCGCAGGTTCGAGACCTTCACCTCTTCGATGATCCGCTCCGGCTTCATGCCCGCCGCCTTCAGGAAGGCCTGGTAGCCTTCGGTGGCCAGGTAGGTGGCGAGCGAAGCCGAATCCGGCAGACCGAAGCGGCGCGAGAGCACTTTGGTTTCGAGCGGGCTGGGTTCGTTGTAGAGCATGGGTTAGGCCTTTTTCCTCAGGCTTTCCAACAACTCGTCCAACTTCTCGGGCGTCACGAAGTGTTGAAAATCGTAATTCACCTGGACCGCCGGGGCCCAGGAGCAAGCGCCCATGCACTCCACTTCCTCGAGCGAGATTCGCCCATCGGCGGTAACCTCCTTGTTGCCGATCCCCAGCTTCTCGCAGGCGTGTTCCCAGAGTTTGTCGCCGTCGTTGAGCAGGCAACTGATGTTAGTGCAGATTTGCACGTGATACTTTCCCAACGGCTTGCGGCGCAGCATGGAGTAGTAGGAAACCACTTCGTTGACCTGCGACGGAGTGAGGCCCACCCGGCCGGCGATTTCCTCGATCAGCTCGTCGGTAATGGAGCCGACCTCATCCTGCGCGTAGAGCAGCATTGGAACCAACGCCGAGCGCTCCCGCCCCGGAGGATAGCTCTTCAGCAGCGTTTCGAACCGGGATTCGAGCTGTGGCGAAAAAGTCATCTCAGTGCTGAGCCTTGCGCTCGCGGGCCAGGCATGCCTGGCCCCTACGACGGCGCGATGTAGGGGCCGGGCATGCCCGGCCCCCACTAGGGAATAGCCTCACCTGTCCGTATCCCCCAAAACAAAATCCATGCTGCCGATCGACGCGATCATATCGGCGATGAGCACGCCCTCCACCATCCTGGGCGTCGCTTGCAGGTTGCCGAAGCTGGGCGTCCGCATGTGCACCCGCCACGGCTTGGTGGTCCCATCGCTCACCACGTAAAATCCCAATTCCCCGCGGGGCGATTCGATTACCTGGTATACCTCGCCCGCGGGCACGCGGAACCCCTCGGTCACAATCTTGAAATGGTAGATCAGGGCTTCCATCTGGGTCTTCATCTTCTCGCGATCGGGCAGCACTACGTGCTGGTCCGCCGCCTTCCAGGGGCCCGCGGGCATTCCGTCCATCGCCTGCGTGACAATGCGCGCGCTTTCCCGCATTTCTTCCAAACGCACCAGGTACCGGGCATACACGTCCCCCTCGGTGCGCGTGGGGACCTCGAAATCGAACTTCTCGTAGCTCGTGTAGGGCTCGTCCTTGCGCGCGTCCATCTTCAGCCCGGCGGCGCGCAGCATGGGGCCGGTCACCCCCAGATCGAGCATGTCCTCCAGCGGAATATAACCCACGCCTTTGGTGCGGCCCATCCAGATGCGATTGTTGGTGAGCAGGTTTTCGTATTCGTCCACCTTGCTCGGGAAATCGTCGATGAAGGTCTTGATCCGCTTGTGCCAGCCGCGCGGCGGTTCGAGCGCCAGCCCGCCGATGCGGAAGTAGCTGGTCATCATCCGCTGTCCGGAGAACATCTCGAAAATGCGCAGGATGTTCTCGCGCTCGCGGAAGCAGTACAGGAAAACCGTCATGGCGCCGATATCCAGAGCATGCGTGCCCAGCCACACCAGATGGCTGTTCAGCCGCGTCAACTCGGTGAGCATCACGCGCATCCACTGCGCCTGCGGAGGGATCTCCAATCCGAGCAGCTTCTCTACCGCCAGGCAATAGCCCAGGTTGTTGGAAAGCGGCGCCAGGTAGTCCACCCGGTCGGTGAGCGTGACCCCCTGCTGGTAGGGCTTGACCTCGAATTCCTTTTCGATGCCGGTGTGCAGGTAGCCTATCTCCGGGCTGCACTTGACGATAATCTCGCCGTCCAGTTCCACCGCCAGGCGCAGCACTCCATGAGTGGAAGGGTGCTGGGGGCCGATGTTGAGGAGCATGCGGCGCGGGCCGGTTTGCGCCTGCTCGTCCTCCGGAACGGTGATCCCCGGAACCTCGGTTTCGCCCATGGCTATACCCTCCGTCCCGTGATGGGATAGTCCTTGCGCAGCGGATGGCCTTCCCAATCGTCCGGCAGCATGATGCGGCGCAGATCCGGGTGGCCGGCGAAGCGGATTCCGAAGAGGTCGAAAACCTCGCGCTCGTACCAGTCGGCGGAACGCCATACGGAAGTCACGGATTCGATCTCGGGATTCTCGCCCGAGAGCCGGCACTTCAGCCGCACGCGCTCATTATGTTCAATCGAATGAAGATGATAGACCACTTCAAACCGAGGCTCGGAAGGATAGCGATCTACCGCCGTAACCGTGCTCAGCCGCGCAAAGCCCCGATCATGCTTCAGAAACCCGCAGACCGAGACAATCCGCGCCGGGGCAATCTCCAGCGTCAGCTCGCCACGGTCGAACTTCCCGCCCGTGACGGTGCCGGCGTCGAAAGCCTCCACCGCCGCCGCGGTGGCGCGATCTCGCAGATTGTCGGGTAACATTGCAGCCGTTAGTGCCTACGCCCCGAGCGGCCCGAATCGGACCAGTCCAGGGCCCCCTTTTTCCAGATGTAGAAAAACCCCGAAAGGATCAAGACCACAAAGACCAGCATCTCGCCAAACGCGACCCGGGCCATGCCCGGCTCCCGGTACACCACTACCCAGGGATACAGGAAAATCGCTTCGATGTCGAACAGAATGAATAACATGCCCACCAAGTAGAATTTCACGCTGAAACGCTCGCGCGCATTGCCGGTGGGCGTGATCCCGGATTCGTACGGCATGTCCTTGATCCGGTTGCGGAAGCGTTTGCCCAATATGGCGGAGGCCGTAAGCAGTCCGGCGGCCAGGGCCATGGCCAGGAGCGCCTGCAACAGAACCGGGAGATACAATTCCGTGTAGGATTTAGGCATGCCTCTCCGGGATGGGGCGGTTCAGATTTGACTATAATGGGTGGAAAACAGGGGTGTCAACCGAGCATGCCGATTCAAGCGGACCGAGCCACCGTTTTCTTGACGCAGAGACGCCGAGACGCTGAGAAAACCGAGAGGAAGGAGGAGAGAAGAACAAAGCGAAACGAAATGGTCGGGTCCTTCTCCATTCTTACCTTTCTCTCTGGCCCATCCTCCGCGTCTCCGCGTCTCCGCGCCAAGGAAGGGCTCCGGACGCCTCTCCTACTCTCTCAAATCCTCTCTCGCGCATCCTCCGCGTCTCCGCGTCTCCGCGCCAAGGAAGGGCTCCGGACGCCTCTCCTACTCTCTCAAATCCTCTCTCGCGCATCCTCCGCGTCTCCGCGTCTCCGCGTCAAAAGGCTGTTATTGGGTCCAGGCCTATGGACATCGTAGTCAACGGCGACGCTCGCTCCACCTCCGAGGACCAGACCATCCTCGGATTGCTGCGCGAGTTGCAACTCGACCCGGAAAGGGTGGCCGTGGAACTGGAACGCCGGATCGTCAAGCAACCCCTCTGGAGCGCCACCGTCCTGGCCCCAGGCGCTCACCTCGAAATCGTGCAGTTCGTGGGCGGCGGGTAACGCCGACGGTCTTGCCGTCGGCGTCCCACATCAATCGTCCGTCGCCCCGAGCAAAGCCCGGGTCATCCCCCTACGAGAAGCTGCGAACCGCCGATAATTCGGTCTCGTGCACGTCGAAAACCGTGTAGAGTTTGGTGATCTGCAGCAGGTCCTTGACCCGCTTGGTCAGGTTGAGGAGCTTCAATTGGCCGCCGCTATTGGTGACCGTGGTGAAACCGGAAACCAGCTCGCCGATCCCCGAGCTGTCGATATACGATACCTCCCCGAGATTGAGGAGGATCTTCTTTTGACCTTTGGTCACCAGCTCGCGAAGCGCGTCGCGCAGCGTGCTGGAACCCTCCCCCAGGGTGATGCGCCCCGACACGTCTATTACGCTCACATCCCCCACTTGCCGAGTATTCAACTTTACGCTCACTGAATATGCCTCCTGGCCGAAGCCGCCGAATCTACTTAGACACCATGTACTTGACCAAAGTTACTTCCGTGCCGGCCGGTTCCAGCCGCCGGATCTGAAACTCGTCCACAAAAGACCGGATGAGGAAAATGCCGCGGCCCGAGGTCCGCATAATGTTCTCCGGCGACAAGGGGTCCGGCAGACGCTCGAACTCGAAACCCTCGCCCTCGTCGGCGATCCTCACCGTGAAACGCCCCGCGCCCGCAGCCACCGATAAACGGACCTTCTTGTTGGAATTGTACCGGTTGCCGTGCACCACCGCGTTTACCATGGACTCCCGCACGGCCATGCCGATCTTGACCAGGTCGTCCTCGCCGAACCCCGCCTTCCGCGCCATGTCGACCGCGAGATCCTCGGCGCTGTCGACGCTATCGAGCGTCGAATCGAGCGATTGCGTAACGGTCCTCGCAACGGGGCGCGAATTATCGGGCATACGCAAAACAGCCAAACCGTGGCCAAGTCGAATGGTTAGAATAAATTACACCGCTTCGGAAAGTCAAGGACAGGCTCCCGCAGATCCCCTGGAGCGGCCTTCCAGGCTGCCTCCTCGCCGGCATTCTTCAACCCTTCACCACCCGAAGTTCCGCGCGAATATCGAGCGCCGGGAAAATCCACGCGCAGTGCCGCTCGTACCACCGCTGAGAGCGCTTCGCGATCCACCGGCCCGCTCCATCGAGCAGCAGGTTGCCCCCAAAAGTCAGCTCCACCTCAACCAGCTCGAATCCGCTTCCGGGAGCCAGGAAGGTGGCGAATTGCCTGCCCGTAAAGTACTCGAAGCTGGCTGCCGCCAGGTGGTGACGGTGGGTCGGATCGGTATAGGAATTGTGGGAGCTGAAGTGCGGGGTGACCAGGAACACTTGGGCCCCGCGCCGCGCCACGCGGTGCACTTCGCGCATGCCGGCCACGATGTCGTCCAGGTGCTCGACGATGTGGGAGAGGTGAACCCGCGCAAACGAGTCGTCCGGCAGCGGCCAGGGGCGCCGGTTGACGTCCCACACCACCTCCGCCCCGGATTCGGCGACCCAGTCCATGCCGATGGCGCCGGGCTCGGCCCGTTTCAGGCCGCAACCCACGTCCAGCGCGATGTCCTCGCCGCTGGCCAGACGCCCGCGTATGATCTCCCCAATCTCTTGTGGCTCCATGAACCCGCTCGTGGCGCACGCTTTAGCCTGCGGCGCCGGCATCCTTGCCGGCGTTCTTTCCCAGCCTACAGCCACCTTATCACGCCTCTGTCACCTTTCATTGCGGATTGCATCTTCGTCGATGGATATGGAAATCACGGTCAAGCATCTCGATAACGTCAGGTTCGAAGCCACCGCGCGCGGCCACCGCGTGGTGTGCGACCAGCCGCCCAGCAACGGCGGCGCGGATGCGGGCATGACGCCGCCCGAGTTCCTGCTGGCATCGCTCGGAACTTGCGCCGGTTTCTACGCCGCGGAGTACCTTCGGACCCGGGGGCTCGCCGCCACCGGTCTGGAAGTCAAAGTGACGGCCGAAAAGGCCAAACAGCCGGCGCGCCTGGCTGCGTTCCGCATCGAGGTGACCACGCCGCCGCTCGATGCCCAGCACCAAGCCGGCGTCCTCCGCGCCGTCAAGGCCTGCCTCATCCATAACACGTTGCTTAACCTTCCAGCCATCGAAACCGTGCTCCACGCGGCGGCGCTGGTCTAAGCGCAATACTGTTCACTTAATCGCTGCTCGCTTCCGTGGCGCAGCCTCTCAGGCTGCCGCGTCGAGAATCTTCTCGACGCTTGGTGGCGGACCGAGCGCCAGACTCGACACTAGTGTCGAGTCGGCAGGCTGAGAGCCTGCGCCACGGAGGAGCAGACGTGCTAAGTGAACAGCATTGGGTCTAAGCGCACGTCTCACACTCGATAAGGCCGCTGCGAACAGCGATGATTCCGCCTGCCGGCGTTCTTCCGGCCCAAGCGCTCCGAACTGCCGGCTTGCGACATTGTGGGGCAGGCGCTTCCGCCTGCCAAGCGCGAGCGAAACTCGCGCTACGCGGGCATAAGCCGACAGTTGGCAGGCGAAAGCGCCTGCCCCACAATTCCGGAGTGTGAGAGTTTCGCGCTGAGCGCACGTTACAATTGGGGTGTGGAAAGACCCGCCGAAGCCGACCTTGCGCGCGCCGTGCTGGCGGGAGAAGACCAGGCTTTCGAGCGGTTTGTGGAGCATTTTCGCTGCAAAGTGTTTCACTACAGTTGGCTGATGTGCGGCAAACCGGAGGACGCCGAAGAGGTGGCCCAGGAGACCCTTTGGAACGCCTTCGAGCGGTTCGAAACCCTCCGCGACCCGGAACGCGTCCGTTCCTGGATCTTTCGGATCGCCAAGAACGCCTGCCTCATGCAGCGCCGCAGGAGCATCTTTGCCCCGGCTCAGGAGGTCTCGCTCGACGATCTGACTCCCGCGGCCGAGCCGGCGGAGCAGTCCGAGCCCCCCGACGCCGGGTTCCTGCGTTCGGAGCTGCGCGCCGTGCTCGACCGGGTCATTCTGGAGCTTCCGCAGCCTTACCGCGCGGTGGTCCTGCTGCGGGATATCGAGGAGCTGTCTACCGAGGAGACCGCCCAGGTTCTGGACCTCGGTGCGGACGTGGTGAAGACCCGCTTACATCGCGGCCGGCTCGCGTTGCGCCAGAAGCTCGATTGCTACCTCAACAACCACTGCCTGGAGGACCAGCCCAGCCCCAATCCCCAGCCTCTGACCGCGGCGGAACGCCAAAAGCTGTATTCGGCGTGGCGGCGGACCCTGCCCGCCAGGACCCCCTGACCGCGGCCCTTCAGTATGGCGCACGCTTCAGCGGGGGCCTTCGCTGAAGCGTGCACGGAATGCCGGTTACACCGTCTCCAGGGCCGCCTGCAGCATGGCCCTGGTGTAAGCCACGCTGTAGGTGATGCCCGTCGGGCCGCCGCCGCCGGGATATCCGCCCAGGCGGTTGCCGGGGCCGACGCGGTCCCGGTCGTTATCGAGCGCGCGCGGATGTTCGGGGTAAATCGTCCCCGTATACTTGTTCCGCACCAGCGCTTTCATGACGCCGAACATGTCCCCCATGCCCATGTCGATGAATACCTCCTGGTACTTCTCGTAGGGCTTGACCACCTGCACGTTGCGGTAGTGTACGTGGTTGATTTGTTTGCGCTTGGCGAAGTAGTCGGCCACTTCCACCGGGTTTTCGCCCATTTCCCTGGTGACTCCGCTGTCGAAGGTGATGCCATTCGCGGGGCTCTTGACGATATCGGCGAATCTCTTCCAGCCCGCCAAGCTTCCCATGATCTGCTGGGATCCGCGGCTGATGGGGGCCGGAGGATCGTTGGGATGGAGGGCCATGCGCACGCCCGCTTTCTCGGCGGCGGGAATCGCGGCCTTCAGGAAGTAGGTGACGTTGGCGAACATCTCCTCCAGGTTGTGCGCGCCCTCATTGGGCATCGGCGGCAGGTCCCGGAACTTCACCTTCTTGGCGTTGGGGAATGCGGCCAGGGTTTCGGGCGTGATCTGCCCTTTCTCGTCGCGGTAGATCGGCCCCACCACCGAGCCGTATTCGTCCACCAGCAATTCCAGATCATAGTCGAAACCGGTGTAACCCGCCCGGGCTCTGCCCACGGTTTCGTAGTAGCCCTCGATGGCGCGGTGCGCGTAGAAGTTGTACTCGATCACCGGCAGCCCGCCTTTGCCGGCGGCTTCGATGGATGCGATCACCATCTCCATGTCCTTGGCCTTGGTGTCTCTGCCATAGATGATGCTGGGCGGGATGCCCATCATGGAGTTGTAGGCCACCAGTCCGGCCGCCTTGGCGGAGTCGACAACGCGACGCACGTTCTCTTCGGTCCAGGGATTGCCCCCTATGTTCACGCCCAGCAGATGCGTCACGCCAAGTTGCAAGATGCGCTGCGCGTTAGCGAACGGATTGCCGCCGAAACCGCCCCGGCCGCCCCGTCCCGCCGCATCGGCGGGGACCATTGTCGCTCTCCCGCCTTCCTGGGCCGGAGCAGGAGCAGGCGCGGGCGCCGCGCTGGGCGCCAGAAATCCGCCGTAGCCGCCACCGCCCCTTCCTCCGCGGCCCGCCGCGGCTCCGGCGCCCGCCGCGCCCGGCGCAGCCGCGGCTCCCGGCGCAGCCCCGCCGGGAGCAGCCCCGCCCCGAGCAGCCCCGCCCCGACCACCCGCGCCCCCCGCCGGAAACACTACTCCGGCCGGCAGAGGGCTGCCGGCATCTCCCGCCGACAGACAGATCTTGGGCGTGTCCGGACCTTCCAAAATCGGCCACGTGCGCGGCGCAGGCGCGGCATTGACAGTCTCGAGGGACTGCGCGAAAGCGGCGCTGCCTACCCCCTGCATCATCCTTCGTCGTGAAAATCGAAATACCATGTCGGAAATCCTCCCCTGCGAAAACTCTTTGCCGCGCACCCACGCCCCGGAATGGAGTGACGGCGCCGTCGCGACTCTTCGGGGCCACTTCGTTTCCTGGCGCCAACCACGGCCCGCGGTCTGCTTCCTATTAAACACTACACCCAATTGGGCGAAGCTCGTATCTCCGATTGCGGACCCTGTCCGGTTGTATTCCGTTTCGAAAGTCAGAAAGAGCGTGGGCTGCCGGGACGCCATATACAGTTTCTTCCTCGTCCAGCCGATGCATCAGTCATGGAAAGAAGGCGCGAACCCCGCTTCGCCGCGGAACAGCCCGTCGTGGTCACCCTGCTAGGCGTTCAGGAAATCCGTCGCCCGGCGCACGTCAAGAACGTTTGTTCCTGGGGCATGGCGATCGAAATGCCCTGTCCCGCTCCCCCCGGAACACTATTGCAAATCGAGTTCGATGACGGCGTAGCGCTGGGCGAATCCATACATTGCCGCGAAGCGGCAGGCTCCTACTACGTGGGAATCACTCTCGACCAGGCCCTGAAGAGCCTGGCCAATCTCGCCCTCGCGGTGGATCAACTCTCCGGTGGCGCTCAAAAGGAAACGCCGCAAACAAGCTGAATGTGGGGTAAGCCTCCTGGCTTGGAAGCGTCGGGATAAACCGGCATGGAGTCGCGAATGAAAGAGTCGCACAGGAAAGGAGTAGCGAACCATCCTGGCCCCGAGTCGTGCGTAGGCGGTCGTGAGGCCGCACGCGAAGCGTTG
>Ga0326727_10004567_pt1 | contig 41314 bp, 39 predicted proteins | sample MB2enrmetagenome_FD_207643 | JGI IMG/M metagenome (GOLD analysis project Ga0326727, IMG submission 207643) | Lab enriched peat soil microbial communities from McLean, Ithaca, NY, United States - MB29MY | ecosystem: Environmental > Terrestrial > Soil > Wetlands > Peat | place: USA: New York...
GGTTTGTCGCCGATTACTCCGGAGAGCCTCAATTCCGAATGCTGCTGACCTCCAGCTTGAGAAGCTATGCGAGACGGGTAGCGGAGAGGTATCGCAAAGATTCCGAACCCGTGCAAAGTGTTCCCCCGCAATCCGCAACGAACGAGATGATTCCCCTCCTATGGGACGCCGTCAACCTTACTGACGTTGAGGGCGAAGTAGTTAAATGCGTGCAAATGATGGATCCTAGAGTCACCGGTATCGCGGTTATTGGGGTGTCTAAAAAGCGCGCAATCCAAAGGGTTCAAGACCGACTTCCTGTCGTGCGTGTAAGCGATTCTAATGAGCGCATACCATTAAAGAGCATGGGCGATGGGATGTTGAGGCTCTTCCATATCGTTCTTGCGCTGGTCAATGCCAAAGACGGCTTCTTGCTGATTGACGAGTTCGAGAACGGCGTCCACTGGTCCGTGCAGCCGAAGCTTTGGGAAACGGTTTTCCGATTGGCAAAGGAATTAAACGTTCAGGTATTCGCTACAACCCACAGTCGGGACTGCGTTAAGGCATTTGCTGAGGTTTGGCAGAACGATCCGGAGACCGGGGGCTTCCAGCGCCTGGAGGCTGACGCTGAACACGGAGCCATTAGTATACCATATACTATTTCGGATCTCATCGACTCTATTACCACCGATGTTGAGGTGCGCTGACAATGGCTGATTCCACTCAAGAGTATGATGGGCCGAGAGTGCTGCTGGTTGAGGGTGTGACGGATTTCCATGTCGTTAAACATCTTCGGAACGCCTACAAGATGCCGGAGGAAACGTTTGGACCATACCAATGCGGCAACGATGAGAAGGTTCTGGCCCGCGCCGGCGCGTTGATTATAGGCGCTGTTCGCCCAGAAGTTATCGGCATTATGTTGGACGCGGACAAGCCGGAAGGGAACCCTAGCGTTGGCGCGCGTTGGGATAGCCTCAAGGGAAAACTGGAACCGCACGGATACGTCTTCCCGGATCAGCCGGACGCGTCGGGAACGATACTCCCCCGGGTTCCGGGAAAGCCTTTGGTGGGAATATGGCTGATGCCGGACAATCGCGAGCCGGGCATGCTCGAGGATTTCCTGCTCGGTATGGCGCCTCAAGCAGGAGTAGAAACGGCGGAGAAATGCATAGCCATCGCCAAAGATGAGGGCGTCACTTCTTTTAAGGATGTTCAGTACAGTAAAGCCAGGATCCACACGTACCTCGCCTGGCAAGACGAACCTGGACGGCCCCTCGGATTATCCATAACATGTCGGGTACTTCAGCCCGGCACTGAGTCCGCCAGGGCGTTCGCGGATTGGCTCGCCAGACTGTTTGGTGTGCCGGCGGCCTTATAGCAAGCAAACAGTACTATGAAGAAAACAGATGAAGAGATAGACGACATGCGTGAGGAGTACGACGTTTCCAAGATGGCGGGGGTCGTACGAGGCAAGTACGCCGACCGATATAAGGAAGGTACTAACATTATCAAGCTTGATCCTGACGTAGCTCAGGCTTTTCCCAGCGAGAAATCGGTGAATGACGCGCTTCGTCTGCTCGTGAGCACGGCCAAATCGGCGACAAAACGGACAAGTTAGGAAACAAGTGCCGGCCATACCCATGGTAGTTAGCGCGAGCGAAATGAGCATATTTGATGAAGCCTCCGAGTCATTAGGACTCGGAGGCTTTTTTCGTATGCCGGGCGTTTGGTTGACAGATTCGAGGCATTGGAATAAACTTGACACATTACAGCAAATTGATCGGTTACCTGATCCATAATGTCCGGAAAGATTATTGGAGGAAGTAACATGAGCACAAACCAAGAGGAAGAGGAAATGCGAGTTGCCATCGGCAGGCAGAGCGCGGACGGCCAGTTGCCGCGTTTAGTGCCGGCGATTGTCTTTCGTTACGTATGCGTCTTCCTGTTAGGGCCATGGCTTGCTGTTGCGGGGTTTGGGTTAGGGATCGTAAGCAGTCACAACAGTGACACTTCGGCGGTTTCACTGCTTTTTCTTCTCAGCGTGATAATCGGGCCTGCGTCGATCTTCATTCTGGTAGGGCTTTCCAGAGGAAGACGCTGGGCGGCACGGTTCGCGATCTTGATGGACGTGGTGATCCTGGTTGTCATAGCTCTGTTCTTCTCGGATTCCTCGGCCCGAGAGGGCTGGGGGCCAATGTGGCCTGTGTACATGTTGTGTTCGGCTTTTGTCTCCGAAGCCACTTACCTTGTGATGGTCCTCAAGGCGACTTCGAGTGCGGGTTCGGACGGGGAGGAACCACCAGCACAGCCGCCGTAGATCGCCCCGCCAGGAGAGAATAATGGCACCATTGGGAGCTTTTTTCTGTTTGCCGGGCGGTTGGTTGACAGATTTGAAACATTGGAATAAACTTGAGGCATTAGGTATTGATTGGCGGGCCTGCTGATTGCCGTCGCCGGAATCGTAAGACATGGAGGAATAAGGAATATGGAACGCAAAACAATTGCCTGGATAATAGGCGGGATTCTCGGTTGGGTTGTTCTATGCTGCGCGGTGTTGTTCATCTTCACCAGGCAGGCAATCCACGACATCGGAACCGTGCAACCTACGTCATTTCCATCCGCACGTCGGGTTATGGCCACGGTAAGCGGCCCGACGATCCCCAATGGACCGGATGTTCGCACCCAGAAAGACATGCACGTTGTGCTCAAGAAGTTCTACAGGCGAACCATCGTGGATTCGTACAAGGAGCACGGAACACACAGCCCGAAATGGGATAAAGCTGCCATCCAATTCCTCACACATTATGCAGACAGCCGTATTCCGGTTCCCTGTCCCTGCGCGGCTCCCCCTAGCAATTTGCCTGCTGAATGCAAAGCTGTTATCGCCCTCGGATGCATTGATCCGGAGGTCGGGTCCTGTTACGGAATTCTTCTGTGTGGATCTGGAAAGAAGGATGAAGGCATCCGTTTGCTTAGAGAATCCCTTTCACGCTACGAAAAGAGCGCTTATCCGAAATGTCGGATGCGAACCGTGCCGATTAATCTCATCTACGAACTGCAGGAGTTTGGGAATAAAGGAATTTCCAAGGAAGAATTGGCTCGATTACGGGAGCTTGTGTTCAAATGGACGGTAGATTCGTTTGTGGACGGAAGCTACCGCCCTGGGGATGATGAGGCCATCATTTACACCGTAGTGCCCGAGCAGGGTGACGGTTCAGAGGGCTTGTTCGGGGGAAGGTGGATCGATCTATATGCTGCTATTCAAAATAAGGCTGGTGCCTTCCCTTACGCCTCCGATTATATCGGCGGCTACTGCCATATTAGCCATGCCTGGGAATTACGAGGAAGCGGCTATGCAGACACCGTTACCAGGGAGGGTTGGCGCGGCTATGAAAAGGAATTCGGACTTGCTCGAAAGCTCCTGACAAGGGCATGGAAAAGGAATCCTGGGCTCCCAGAGGCACCGTGTGAAATGATTGAGGTGGCGACCGGCGATGATCGCGGACCGGATGATAATCTGGTCAAGTGGTTTGAGAGGTCGGTGGCGGCTCAGATTGACTACGATCCTGCGTATATGAGAGGCAGGTTTGGGCAGCTCCCGCGTTGGGGTGGCGACTACCCGCACATGTACGCGTTGGGGGTGTCCGCTCTAATGACCAAGCGATTCGATACCGGAGCACCGTGGCAATTCTATCAGACTGTGGCTGAGATCACGCACGATGTCCACGGCGACAGGAGCTATTGGAAGTCGCCGGAAACCACAAAGTACCTCAAGATACTCTTCGACGGCTATGCGAAGTCGGGCTATGAAGGATCGCCGGAACACATACGCTCGGTGGAAGCCGCCATGGCCTTCTATTGCGGTAGGTTCGATGATGCCCGGCGAATTCTGGATCAACTGGGAAACAAAGTTGAGAAAAACATGTTTCTCCAGATGGGAACTCCGTACTCGCTTGCCAGAAGACAGATTTATGGGGAGTCGCAAACCGGACATTAGTCGATCTTCATGATGAGTGTGTACTAGAATATCGATTAGGCTGGAGAATGTCGGGGGCTGTATAGTACAGCCCCCCATCTCACGTGTAAACCACAACTGTTCCGGGGCAATGCCTATTAGTTCACGTCATACAGGTGTTGGAATAGGTCGGTTGACCACGTTCCTCCGGAGACGCTACCGGTACCGTCCGATTTTCCGAAATCCACGGGATACCCCGGAGGGCTGAATACCGTGCCCCAATTCTCCATGGCCACGTGTCCATCCAGGAAGAGGCAGTTCAGCATGGAGCTCGGGTCAACATCGGCCCACTCGCTGCCGGGTGTGGTATCGAACGGATCGTTCTTGTTGAGGAAATGCGCTATGTGCACATAGTGATGCCACGGGTATAGCTCGTAGAAGGCGACGATCCGGGATGGATGGACGAAGAAGCCGCTGGGAATGCCGCCTGGCTGCAGGTTGTCATAGCGATACCATAGGGCGCGTCGATAAATATAGGAAGATGCTCTGTGGTAAATTCCATTCTGCATATCGGCGATGAGCTTCGCGTAATTCGTGCAAACTGGAAAGGCAGTTGATGCCCCCATGGCATCGGTGGGACAAGCCCAGATGTTGTCGTTAGAGTTGTACTTGCTGAGCAGGCCTCTCGAGCAGGTAGGCTCGAATGAGTTGGTAATCCAACCAGGGTTGATATAGCCATACACCTGTGCGCTGAGCGGAGTGTGCATGTCGCACCATCCACCGCAAGTTGTGTTGCAGGGATACGCCCCGTAGTCCTGGACGTACATTTGAAAAGCGACGGCAATCTGTTTCAGATTGGATTGGCAGGTCGTCGATCTCGCGTTTTCCGCTGCCTTGAAAAAAACGGGATACAGAACAGCGGCGACATTGGCGAGAACAGTGACAATGATAAGTGCTTCGAATACGGAAAAACCACCGGTCGCGCGAATTCTTCTCATTAGAATTCATCCTTTCATTGATTTGTATTTCTGCTACCCCGAAAATGCCGTTATTACGCGCCAAATACGGGCTAGTAGATGAATCCAATATATACCACATTCGCCTTGCTGTCAAGCATTATTTCGCATTCAGTATTGTCTCACTTGCATTCTTTGACTTGTTGTTCAGTAGTGTGGTTCCCAATAACGATGGAGTTGCGATGAAACTGCCATTGAACTTCGAGTACTTTTGCGCTAAACTGACTGAAGCAAGGGGAGTGCAAGGAGTAGCAGGAGTAAAGGGAGTGCATTCCGGATTCCGGATTCCCTTGTTTGGAAATCCTAAATCCTACGCCATGGAGGCGATGCATATGAAAAGATGGTTCACGGTTGCCTTGTTGCTTAGCGCTTCTATTGGAGCCGGCTGCAGCCAGGCCGATAAATATGCGATTGTGGGAACGGGGCAGACCAAGTGCTATGACAACCTTAACGTCATTACCGCGCCCGCGAGGGGCGCCGCGTTTTACGGGCAGGATGCCCAGTTTCCGGGCGCGAAACCGAGTTATACGCTCAGTGCGGATGGACTGACCGTTTATGACAATGTCACAAGTCTAACCTGGCAGAGAAGCCCGGACACGAACGGCGACGGCTCCATAAACGCTTTGGACAAGATGACGTGGGCGCATGCGAAGGCGCGTCCTGCCGTTTTGAACGCAGTTCATTTCGGCGGGTTCAGCGATTGGCGTCTGCCTTCGATCAAGGAACTCTACTCTCTAATCGAGTTCAGCGGCGCCGATCCGAGCGGTCCCAATATCTCAGGCAACCGATGGCCGTTCATCGATATCGGGTATTTCAAGTTCGCGTATGGGGATATGGCGAGGGGCGAGCGGACCATCGATTCGCAGTACGCATCCAGCACCAGGTACGTGGGTAAGTCGGTCATGGATGCGGGCAAGGTTTTCGGCGTTAACTTCGCCGATGGTCGAATCAAAGGCTATGATCTTCGGATGCCGGGCGGGCGGATGGAGAAGACCTTCTTCGTGATATGCGTCCGCGGCAACACGAGCTACGGCAAGAACGATTTTCACGACAACGGCGACGGCACGATCACAGATCGCGCCACCAACCGGATGTGGTCGAAAAGCGACAGCGGCTCCGGCATGAATTGGCAGGCTGCGCTGGCGTGGGCTCAGGCGAGGAACGCCGAGAACTACCTCGGCCACAATGATTGGCGCTTGCCGAACGCCAAGGAGTTGCAGAGCATAGTGGATTATACTCGGGCGCCCGAAACAACCGGGTCTCCGGCTATCGATCCGGTGTTCAGTTGCACCAAGATCACTAACGAAATCGGGCAGGCGGATTATTCGTTCTACTGGAGTAGCACGACTCACGCATCGATAAGGGCGGGTGGAAACGCCGTTTATGTGGCGTTCGGACGAGCCGCCGGTTGGCCGACCGGAATGCCGGGTCAGGGCGGCGGCCCGGGCGGACCCGCTCCCGGTGGTCTGGGATTCGGCGGACCACCTCCCGGAGCGCCGGGTTTTGCTGGCCCTCCGCTCGGCGGTCAAGGCTTCGGCGGCCCTCCCGGGTTCAGCCCTCTTGGCTCCGGTTCAGGCACGTACCATTACTCGGATGTTCACGGTGCGGGCGCTCAGCGTAGCGACCCCAAGACCGGCAATCCGGCCTACTACCCTCATGGGCACGGCCCACAGGGTGATGTGATTCGCATCTTCAATTACGTGCGGCTCGTGAGGGGAATGTGACGCGACCGGACGCGGAGTAGCCGAGTAGTGGCCGGAATTCCGGATGCTGGTCGCGGCTTTGAAAAATAAGATTAAGAAGCCATCGAGTCACAATGACTCGATGGCTTCCTTATGGGTCGCGTTATGGCTGAATGGGAACCCTCATCCCTCGTTTTTGGGCAGGGATTCTGCGATCTCCGCCAGACGGAGTTCCAGCTTCAGCAGCCGCTCCCGGGTGTTCAATTCCGACTGCTCGATCTTGGTCAGCACCAGTTGAATCGCTCCGAAAAGAAGGAAAACTAGACCAAAGAGCACCATGTAGATCGATCTCACCGCGTCCGGGCGCTGACCGGTGACCAGCAAGGTCACGGTAATCATTACGACCAGGAATGCCCACATCCAACCAACCTGCTTGACCGGATCGGTGCGGATGTTCATCTTGCCCTTTTTGGCGATGGTCCCCGCAAGAATCGCGCATCCTATGCTGAATATGATACCTACCAGAAAACTCATTCGTGCAATGACGGGCGTGCTCCTCGGCAATGTAAGGGCAACGTAAGCGAATAACCCTGCTATTGCCGACGTCAACACCGCCGAGAGTCCCCATGCCCATCTTTGGGCGGGAGATAAAGTCTTTTCCAACATCGCGGTAATCTCCTTTTTGTATTTCTCCGGGAGGGCCTTGCCCCCTCCGTCCAGTTCCAGCAGGCGGTTAGAAAGATCGTCGTTCATTACGCTGCCTCCTCCTGCTCTATTACGGTTCGCAGAGCCTTCTTCGCGAAATGAAGCCGGGATTTCACCGTTCCCCCCGGCGCCCCCAGTACCTCGGCGATGTCGTCGATCGAGAGGTCGTCCAGGAAGTGGAGGGTGAGCACCTCTCGATGAGGCGGCGATATCTTCGCCAGTCCGTAGTGGATCTGCTCCGCGTCCTCGAACGATAGCGATTCCGAGGGTTCCGGGATCGTCTCGAGGCCGCTGTCTTCCTGCTGAATAAACTCGCGATCCGAGTATTTCCCCCGCAGCTTCGTCATCGCCCGATTTCTCGCGATCCGATAAAGCCATACCGGCAGGGTTCGAGGCTCTCTGAGCGTCTTGATCCCTCCGAACGCCGTCACCCAGGTCTCCTGAAGGACGTCCCAGACGTCGTCCTCATCGCCAAGCAGACGGCGAAGGTAATAGAGCAGCCGCCGTTCCCAATGGCGCACCATCTCCTCCAGGGCGTCTCGGTCGCCCCGGCGGCATCTCAGAACCAGGAGTTCATAGTAGATGAGGTCTTCTTCGCTGCTCACGTGTGATTTCTCCCCGCTTCATGTATACAGTCGCACAGGACGCCGCGAGGTTCAAATGGGAGGCGTTAGGTTTTGGGTGTTGGGCGTTAGGGTCGGAGCCTGGACGATGTGTTTATGGTATGCGAATTCGGAGCCGGGGTCAATATGTCCGGCTGCCAGGGAGTTCAATGGCGTTGAAAGTAAGTGGTGACAATGCAGAAGAATGAAGCGACGAAGAAGCATGCAAAATGCGCCTGCGCTCAAGCTAAAGCATGAGTCTCAGGAATTGAAGCGAGCTAAAGCAGGCTGCATCGCGACCCACCAAGCTCGCTTCAGCTTGCTTGCATTCCATAGCCTCGTGGATTTATCCCGAGGCGCTTCTGGGGACTTTGGAGTGCGACCGCGGAGCAAGGCGAAGCTGTCGCATCCGGACGCGACGGCTCAGTTACCCTCACAGTCGCACTCCATACCGGCGTCATGGCTACAAACCGTTCCTCCGTCCGGAGTTTATATGTCCGGCGAGTCATTCCGCGTGGGTCGAGCCGGAATGGGAAGAGGTCGCGATGCCCTTTTTTAGCAGGAGGAGGAGCGGAAGGCCGGCGAGGAAGACAATGGCGACTACACGAAAGACATCCTCGAACGCCATCACGGAGGCCTGGGCGTTGATGATCCGGTCGATGATCGCGAGGGCCTGCTGACGGGCGACCGCGAAGGATGCTCCCTTCGCCATCATCGCACCCTGAAGCGCGTGCAGGCGCTGGAGAGCTTCCGGGCTATAGACGTTAATATGCTCCACCAAGGACGCTCGATGGATTGTGGTCCGGTGGTCGATGAAAGTGCTCAGGATAGCGATGCCCAAACTACCGCCGATCTGCCTGGACAGGTTGAACAGCCCCGTTCCATCCGCTATCTCCCTGCCTTTCAGGATCGTCAGCGTGGCCAGCGTGAGCGGAAGGAAGTTAAGGCCGAGAGCGGCGCCTCGGATAATTAGCGGCCACCATAGATCGTTCGGGCCGGTATCGAGAGTTATCCGGCTTAGCATAAGCATGGACACGATGATTCCGCCGGAACCGATGAATACCAGGGTTCGCGCCGGATATTTGTTTGCGATTCGGCCCGCGATGGCCATCATGATCGCGGTTGCGATGGCTCCGGGAAAGAGGGCGAATCCGCTCTGCTCAGCGGTGTAGTTTCGAAGCTGCTGAAGGTAGATCGGCAGCACGAAGGTCCCGCCGAACAGCCCGAAGCCGACCACCGCCGTGAAAACCACCCCCGCGGAGAACGCCTTATTCTTGAGGATGTGCAGGTTCACCGCCGGGTGCTCCTGCCGCAGTTCCCAGATGACAAAAGTAGTGATTCCGATCAGCGCCGTGATGAAGAGCCACACGATCAGCGGCGACTGGAACCAATCTTCGCGATTGCCCTTCTCAAGCAGCGTTTGCAGCGACCCCAGCCCTATCGCGAGCAGAGCGATGCCCACCAGATCGACACGGTTGTTCGTCCTCTCGAACCTGGAGTTGTGTACAAACGTGTATGCAAGGAACACTGCAAGTGCGCCTATCGGAATGTTGATGAAGAACACCCATGGCCAACTGTAGTTGTCCGTGATCCATCCGCCGAGGGTCGGGCCGATTGTCGGCCCGACCATTATCCCGATCCCATATATCGCCTGCACCATCCCTAGTTGCTGAGGCGGGAAAATCTCCATCATCGTGGCCTGGGCGGTCGAAACCAGCGCCGCTCCTCCGATTCCCTGGAGGACCCGGAAGAACACCAGAGCGTTGAGCGACCTGGACGTTCCGCAGAAGAAGGAGGCTGCTGTGAACAGGATGATGGACGCGGTGAGGTACCGTTTGCGCCCGAACGTGGATGAGAGCCAGCCGGTGAGCGGGAGCACGATCACACAGGAGATGATATAGCCGGTCGAGACCCATCCGATCTGATCGACGGTCGCGCCCAGGTTTCCCATCATGTGTGGGATGGCGACATTCACGATGCTGGTGTCGATAACCTGCATCAGCGCCCCGAGCATGAGGGCAGCCATGATAGTCCATCGCTCGACGGTACTGTAATCCGCATACTCGGCGTGGTCTGGTTGAGATGTTGTGGAGGCCATGGGTGATCGCGATCTAGTGAAGTATTGCTTAAATGATACCGCCGGCCGTGCTTAGTCGTCAAGGTCACGCGCTTGCAAAATGCAAGCTCTCCAAGTATAATTGGGTAATACATGTTCGGAGGTGAGTATAATGGCGACTTTGTATGTCAGGAATTTCCCCGATGATCTCAGCGAAAGAATCAGGACTCTGGCAGCGAGGCGGCGTCGCTCCGTAAGCCAGGAAGTTGTAGTCCTCATCGATGAAGCTGTTAAACGCGAGTTGAGTTTGGATGACAGGGCAGAGGCTCTGCAAAGGATTGCGGCCAGGCGGAGAAAACAGGTCGTGCGGCCGGGAGTCGTTGATACGCTCACGCTATTGCGCGAGGATCGAAACAGATGAATGGACTGCCAATGACTTGCATGGTTGATGCCAGTGCGGGGATTAAGGTGCTCGTGAATGAGGATTTCTCAGAGGAGGTGCAAGGGTGGTTCGAACGAAGCGTCGCCGACTCTGATGACTCCCTCCTTGTGCCTGATCTGTTCTTCATTGAGTGTGCCAACATCCTATGGAAGAAGGTGCGGAAAGGCGAATATGATCAGGCTGCCGCTCTGGAAGACATTGCCGATCTCAGGACTCTCCACTTGTCTTCCACCCCTACTGTCGACCTGATGGACAGCGCGCTCCAGATGGCCCTCCGGTTTGGGATTACGGCGTATGACGCCTGCTATGTGGCCCTAGCGGAGAGGAACAACATTCCTATGCTTACAGCCGACAAGAGGCTCGCGTCAGCATTGAAAGACAGCGCATGTATGGTCATTTTGTTAGGCACAGAGTGATTAAATGGGAAGAGTGAGCATAGTTAGAACAGACGGCGGCGTGACTGAAGGTCTGAGCCGGGCGATTGAGTTCATCGGAGGGTTGGGGCGTTTTGTCCGACAAGGCGAAAGCGTGCTTTTGAAGCCGAACCTGAATGGCGCGGACGTGTATACCAACAAGGAGATGGTCGTCTCCCTGATCGAAATGCTCAGGGATATTGGCGCCGGGAGAGTGTTCATCGCGGAGTCCACCTTCGGGAATGCGGCCACCACCCGAATGTTCTTCGAGAAGACAGGCTACGCTGAGCTTGCGTCACGATATGGCGTTGATCTGATCAACCTGAATGAATCCGAGGCCGTGGAAGTTGAGGTCGCGAATCCTCTCATTCTGGATAAGATTAGAATTGCGAAGGAGGTTTATGATGCAGACAAGATCATCAACCTACCGAGCATGAAGGTGCATTATGCGACCGGCGTTTCTCTGGCGCTCAAGAACCTTAAAGGGTTCCTTGTCGGCGCTGAGAAGCGGCATTTCCATGAAATCGGGCTGGATAAAGCGATCGTCGATCTGAACAACACGCTCAAGGTCGATCTCAATATAGTCGATTGTATCACCTGCATGGAGCGAATGGGTCCGCATGGCGGCGATCCTTTGGCTCTCAACCTCCTAATCGCCGGTGAGCAAGCGGCGGAGGTCGATCACGTGGGCTGTCAGGTGATGGGCTATGGTCCCGGCGAGGTGAAGCACCTGGCGCAGTATGTTGAGATGAACGGCATCGAGCTGAGCGCCGTGGAAGTGATCGGCGAGAAGATCGCCGATGTGGCGCATCCGTTCAAGAAAGTGATGATGCAGGATCTGATCCCGGACGGGTTCACCGTTCATGATGTCAACGCCTGCTGCACCTGCATGAACGCCTTCCTTCTATCATGCCGTGTGCTCAAGGGCACACCGACGCAGCCGGTTGAAATCCACATGGGATCGCTTACCGAAGAAGATGCCGCCTCAATCAATTTGAAGGTAGCGTTCGGGAATTGCTGTGTAAACCACCTCAAATCCCTTAAACCGATCAGAGGCTGCCCGCCGTATCCATTTGCGCTCGGCGAAGTGCTGTCGGAGATGTGTGGGTAGGCTTTCGAGGCTATGCGTGGCATCGAAAGGGAGGGCACGGCGGCCCTCCCTTTCGATTCAGGACTGTTATCCTTGCATTAGACCGTCATGGCTTCGGTGTGATGTCGGAAAGCTCTTTTTGTATCGGGCCTTCCAGCGCTCCCTGGGTTACGCTGCGCTTTTCGTAAGTCCACCTTCGCCCAAAGAAGTCCACGCCGGGGCCATTGACCCTCAATTCGACATACGGTTGAACCGACGGGTTATCCATCGGTGAGAAGTATCGCTGTCCGGAGAAATCGCGCAAGTCGCTGGAGCCTGTCCCGACCCCACCGATGTTGCCGACCTGGTCGAATCCATTCCATTGCCCCAGAGCCGCAGTCCACTGCGCCCCGATGCTAGCGATCGGCTCGTTCACGCTTGTGCAGTGAAGGTCCAGCTTCATCAACTGGCCCTCCGTGACGGTGAGGGGTGGTTCGCTCCAACTAAGCGTGTTGGAGAAGCTCTTTCCCGACCAACCGCTTCCCGGACCGTAAGTCCCGGATGCCGTGAGTGTAGTTCCACTCACCTGCATATGCGGGTGGTTCCCGGAGTCCTCGGATTTGCTGCAGACCCAGACCGTCTTTCCGGCAGTCCCGCTCTTCTGCTGCGTAACCGTGAATTTGGCGGTTATCGGGGCCGGCGTCCAGGCGTTGTCTGCATATAAAGCGTCTTTGAATGTGTACTGGCCGAGCTTGGTGACTCGAACCTGGTACAGCGATTTCTGAGTGCCTGGGAGTCTGCTGAGCATTCTGTAGAAGGCACCCTGGTTCCCATCCGGTCCCAGGATGCTGACATGCTCCTTCACACTGAGATTCACGCCAAGCATGTGCGGGCAGGAGAAATCCACGGTGAACCGGATCGGCTGGCCCGCTTCGACCGTGGCGGCATCGGCGCTGATTCCATTAAATTCCAGAAAGTTCTTGGCATTCTCGGCGCTGACAACCTGAATCGCCGCCCGGATATCCAACGGCTTAGCTCCTTGGCATGTTGCATGCAGCCAAATAGTGTAAAGGCCGGGTTTTGTGAATTTCAGCTTTAGTTGAGGGTTCTGTTTGTCGGAACCGGCAACGCCGGGGATGCTGATGTCCTTGGTGATATCCGGGAATATGTCCGATCCATGCACCGCGCCAGTAACTCCCATCGTCTGATGGATGCTGACAGTAGCGGCTTTGTCTCCATTATTCTCTACCAGATAAGGCAGGGAACAGATGTGTTCCTGGTTTACGACTAACCGTCCGACAGCAACCTTGAGATACGCGGGAGTATCGTCCAGCAGCTCGATCTTCTCCGCTGCCGGCTTGACGTCGATTTTCGCTCTCACGTCAACATAGGGAGCATTCTTACCGCCAGTCATTGCAGAAACAAATACGCTTACATACGCTTCGTCTGAAACATTCTGTGCGCTCAGCCCAAAATCCTTGGAAAGCGCCAGCGTATACCGGCCGTTTCCTTTGTTTTCCAGCATTACCGGAAATGAGCGGTATCTGGGCTCAGAGGTCCACTCGTTTTGAAACAGTTGTGCGACGGCCAGGAGTGTGACCGCCTTGGAAAACCCGGATAATGTGATGGTAACCGTCCCGGCAATCGGATCGTTCTGCTCAACAACGGTGTCGTTCAGCTTGAGTTGAGCCTTAATGGTCGGCTCGGCGCTCGCGGTTCCGGTCAAGAGCATCGATCCGGCGACAAATACTGCGGCAACTAAGAGCACAAGGCGAGGAAGTCTATTGAGCATTGCACTTTTTCCTTTCCATCCCAAAGGTACCCGGTTTTCCTATTGATACGGAAAGCCATGAAGCTATAATACCACCACCTGGCGATTTCCACAAACGGTCGGGAGTGTTGCTCGCAATCCCACGAACGACTCGCAAAAATCCTTGATTTTTGCCTTATGGATATGGTATACTTCTATGCTGTATGCCTTGTCAGGCATGCAGTATCATTTCACACCTTCTCGGACTTCGGCGCGGGGTGTTCCGGCTTGTCTGGAATCGCGCAGTTGGATGATGAGAGGGGAGGTTAGAACCGAAGGGAGAAACGCAATTGGCATCGTTATCAATGAAGGAACTCCTGGAAGCAGGAGTGCACTTCGGCCACCAGACGCGTAAATGGAACCCCAAGATGAAGAGGTACATTTACGGTGGCCGAAACGGAATCTACATCATCGACCTCCATCAGACCCTCAAGCTCTTTGAGGTCGCCAGACAATTCGTACAGGACACGGTCGTGCAGGGCGAAGTCGTACTCTTCGTCGGCACGAAGAAGCAGTCGCAGGAGGCGGTCGAAGAAGCTGCTCAGCGTTGCGGGATGTACTGGGTGAGCCAGCGATGGCTCGGCGGAATGCTGACAAACTGGAAGACCATCCAGACCAGGATCGACCACCTGGCAGAGTTGAGGAAGATGGAAGAGGACGGCACGTTTGAGAAACTGCCGAAAAAAGAGACTGCTCGGCTCATCGAAGAGATGGACAAGCTGGAGCGCTACCTCGGCGGCATCAAGAGTATGCCCAAGCTGCCGGGAATTATTTATATCGTGGATCTCAAGAAGGAGCGAATCGCGCTCGCCGAGGCCCGCAAGCTGGAAATCCCCGTGGTTGCCATCGTGGACACGAATTGCGACCCGGATGAAGTTGACTATGTCATCCCCGGTAATGATGACGCTATCCGTGCCATCAAGCTGATCACCAACCGCATCGCCGATGCTATCATCGAGGTGCGCCAGGTTGAATCGCAGGGTGAGGAAGGCGAGATTTTGCCGGAAATCGAAGCCGAAGAGGAAGAGGAGATCAAGCCCGAGGCCATCGCGGATGAAGATCTGGTGATGGCATCCATGGAGCCGGAGGAAACGGCGGAAGATGGTGGCAAGATCACAGGCAAGAAGAAACCGAAAACGGTAGAAGAGGAATTATAGGGAGAAACGATGGCTGAAATTACCGCGGAATGCGTAAGAGACCTTAGAGAGAAGACCGGCGCTGGTATGATGGACTGCAAGAGAGCGCTGGAGCAGGCCGGTGGCGATATCGAGAAAGCCACTACCATCCTTCGCGAGAAGGGCGCCGCAGTTCTTGCCAAGCGTGAAGCAAGATCAGCATCAGAGGGCACAATCGGATGCTACATCCACACCGGCGGCAAGATCGGCGTGATGGTGGAATTGAATTGCGAGACCGATTTCGTGGCAAAGACCGACGAGTTCATGGAACTGGCGCGAGACATTGCCATGCAGGTGGCATGGAGCCAGCCGGAATACGTGACTCGTGAAGATATCCCTGAGAATCGCGTCGAAAAAGAGCGCGAAATCAATCGCCAGTGGGCGCTGAATGAGGGCAAACCGGAAGCAGCTCTTCCAAAGATCGTGGATGGCCGCATGGAGAAGTTCTTCTCGACGGTAGTTCTGCTGGATCAGCCCTATATCAAGAACGATGAAACCACTATCGGCGAAATCCTGCGAGAGAAAGCCGGCAAGCTCGGCGAGAAGCTCGCGGTTCGCAGATTCGTGCGCTATCGTGTGGGCGAAGAAGGCTAGAGTAGCCGGCAGTTATGCAAGTATGGTATATATAAGACTAATGAGACTTATGGGACAAACCGGTACCGGGCGTCCCATGAGTCCCATATGTCTCATACGTCCCCATCTTCCCAAGAAGAAAGCAGCAGAATGGCATCTGAGACACTAAAATGGAAGCGAGTTCTCCTTAAGCTTAGCGGTGAGGCGTTTTCCGGCGGAAAACCCCTCGGCATAGACATCCTGACCGTTCGGCGGTTGGCCGAAGAGATCAAGGAAGTCCATCAACATGGAATCGACATAGCGGTCATCATCGGCGGTGGGAATATCATGCGTGGAGGCGAGGCGTCTCGTAATGGGATCGATCGAGCTACCGCAGACCACATGGGGATGCTCGCCACGGTGATCAACGCCCTCGCGCTTCAGGACGCACTTGAAAAAACCGACATCGCCACTAGAGTGCAGTCTGCCATCGAGATGGCTGCAGTCGCGGAGCCGTTTATCCGGCGCAGGGCCATTCGCCACCTGGAAAAAGGGCGCGTCGTGATCCTGGCCGCAGGGACGGGTAACCCATACTTCAGCACCGATACCGCCGCTGCGCTGAGAGCCCTGGAGCTTCACGCGGATGCGGTATTGAAGGCGACCAACGTTGACGGTGTTTATAATCGGGATCCCAAGCTCCACGCCGACGCTACCAAGTTCCAGCGCCTGGAGTACATGGAAGCGATTAGACTTGGTTTGGGCGTGATGGATCTTACCGCTTTTACGCTTTGCAAAGAGAATGACATGCCGATAGTAGTCTTTGATATCAACGCTCCCGGCTCGATCTTATCGGCCGCAAAGGGAGAAACCATCGGCACGTACATAGGCAATGGGGTTGAGCTATGAGTGATGGATTGAAAGGTTTTAGGGTGTTAGGGTTTTAAGGTTTTAGGGGAAGGATCGGAGTCCGGATATTTCCGAAATCCGTTCATTCCCTTATAACCCTACAACCCTGGAACCTTAGAACCCTCCCGCCCGTTCTCAGCCATAGCTCTAGTTTCTCAAGACTTTGGAGGGCATTTTCGATGATCGATGACGTAATCAAGCACTCAGACGAAAGAATGGTCAAGGCGGTGGAGTCAGCCGCGCACGACTTTACGACGATCCGTACCGGCAGGGCGAATCCGCTGCTTCTGGACAAGGTGGTTGTGGAAGTATACGGCAGCACGATGCCGATCAATCAGCTTGCCAATGTCTCCGTTCCAGAACCGAGGCAGCTCATGATCGCGCCGTGGGATCGCAACATGCTTTCCCACATCGAGAAGGCGATTCTGAAATCGGACATTGGCCTGACCCCAAACAGCGACGGCAATGTGATCCGTTTGAACATCCCTCAACTGACTGAAGAGCGGCGCAAGGAATTCATCAAGCTCCTCCACAAGAAGACTGAGGAGCATCGCGTGGCGATAAGGAACATCCGTCGAGATGCGAACGACGAGTTGAAACACCTGGAAAAGGATGGTCATGCTTCCGAGGACGAGATCAAGCGCACTCAGGAGCAGATTCAGAAAAAGACCGACAAGCACATCGAGGAAATAGATCGCCTGACTAAGGTCAAAGAAGCCGAGCTTCTGGAAGTGTAGGGTTGGCAAATCACTCTGTGGGAGCGTGGAGCGCTCACTGAGCCGCACAGCGATAAGGTGAGCCAGGGCCGAAGGAGAACCATATGCTTAAATCTCTGCACGTCGAAAACCTCACGGTCTTTCCCCAGGCTGATTTTGAGTTTGGCAAGAATCTCAACGTTTTTATCGGCGAAAATGGGACCGGAAAGTCGCATATTCTGAAGGCCGCCTACACCGCGATTGCCGTGGAGGCCGCTCGGTCTAAAGATGGCGGAGTCGATGCTCTAAGTAAAGCCCAACTTCAACTGGTCTTGGCGGACAAACTTCAAGCTGTGTTTCGTCCTGATGGTCTGTGGCGACTCGTGCGGCGACATCGTGGTCGTGCCAAGTGCCGGTTGGCATACGAATTTGACGAGTCTAATCTCGATCTCGAATTTACCTTTTCTACGGTCGCCAAGACTGAAGTGGCTTTAGCGACTACTCCCACAGCAAGGGCGGAAAAGCTTCCAGTATTCCTTCCAACCAGGGAACTTTTGACAATCTTTCCAGGGTTTGTATCCCTCTATGAGACAACACACCTCTCGTTTGATGAGACCTGGCGAGACACTTGTCTTCTTCTTGACGCCCCATTGGCAAGAGGACCAAGAGAGAGTAATATCAAGAGGATGCTTGCTCCTCTTGAAGAAGCAATGAATGGAAGTGTGGAACTAGATGAATCCGGACGATTCTATCTCAACCTCCCGTCAGGCAAAATGGAAATGCACCTCGTAGCTGAGGGGCTCCGCAAGCTAGCCACGCTGGCTCGACTTATCGCGACGGGTTCGCTTCTCGACAAGGGTTATCTTTTCTGGGACGAACCGGAATCCAATCTCAACCCAAAGATCATTAAACTTATCGCTCGAACCATTATGCACCTCTGTCGGCATGGCATACAAGTCTTCATTGCAACGCATAGCCTTTTCCTCATGCGTGAACTTGATATCCTGCAAAGGCAGGAGTTTTCAGATCTCGACGTTCAGTACTTTGGACTGCATTGCGCCGGAGATGGTGCGACCGTCGAACAAGGCCCAAGTATGGACGATGTCGGGGATATCTATGCTCTGGATGAAGAGTTGATGCAGTCAGATCGCTATATGGATTTGGAGAAGGCATGACTGCGCGCGATGAAGGGGAACTTACCTTCCATTTTCCTGATGATTGGAAGCACAGTCCGTATGACCAATGGTCCTTTTACAAGAACCGCTTTAGCAAATGCCGTGAGGGACTTAAGGCCGTTGATATCTTGGCGATTGACCCCCGTCAGGAATCACTGTGGTTGATTGAGGTCAAGGACTACAGGCGCAATCGAAGAGACAAAGACATTTCTCCGTGGGAAGAGACCGTACTCAAGGTGTTAGACACTCTTTCTGGTCTGGTCGCGGCAAAGATGGATACCACTCACGAAGAGAACCAGTTTGCCGTGGATTGTCTTAATACTAATCGTTTACGCGTAGTGTTGCATTTAGAGCAGGCGACCAAACCTTCAAAGTTATTCCCACGGCCTTACGATCCTTCGAAAATCCAACAAAAACTCAAGCAATTGATCAAGGCTGTAGATGCGCATCCGCGGGTTACTGAAATGGCAGCGCTCGGTTATGTGTCGTGGAATGTGAGTCAGAGGACGGCTATCTGAAAACCCGGCCTTCTCCATCGCAGGCCAGTTGGCGATCACCCCAATTACGTATAGCAATCAAGGAAGAGAAATGAAAGACATCGAAAGGGTGCTCAGGGAAACGGGGATCGAGCTGGATCGTGAGCGCATTCCCAGGCACATCGCGATTATCATGGACGGTAACGGACGCTGGGCGACTCAGCGAAGCCTGCCAAGGGCGTTCGGCCACGTTCAGGGCTATGCGACCGTCCAGAGCATCACGACCGCCTGCACACGCCTTGGAATCGACGCGCTGACGCTTTACGCGTTCTCCACTGAGAATTGGAATCGCCCAAAGGAAGAGGTTGACGGGCTTATGACGTTGATCGAGAACTCGCTTTGGGCTGAAGTCCCCACAATGCACGAAAACCAGACCAGGCTCAAGGTTTCCGGGAGGGTCGAGCAGCTTCCGGATTCGCTTCAGAAGGCGATCAGAGAAATCTCGGCGGACACTTCGGGCAACACCGCCCTAACACTCAACCTGGCGATCAACTACGGAGGGCGCTCCGAAATTCTCGATGCGGTTCAGCGGACTGCCGGGTTGGTGCAGAGCGGTGAGATGGCTATCGAGGATATCACCGAGGATTACTTTTCCGGCCAGATGTACACCAGCCCGTTGCCCGATCCCGACCTTCTGATCCGCACAGCGGGGGAACTCAGGGTGAGCAACTTCCTGCTTTGGCAGATCGCCTATGCCGAGATTTACGTGACTTCCACCCTGTGGCCTGATTTCTCGCCTACCGACCTCTGCCTGGCAATAGCGGACTACCAAAAGCGGGTTCGCAAGTTCGGCAAGGTAGTCGAGCAATTGGATTAGCGCTGTTCCAATTATTTGCATACATGAAATGCATAGGTAGCTGCTGGCAGCGGCTCTTCGCTCTGCTACCGAAGCATCTTCCGTCAATAGTTAGTTGTACGGGAATCAGGCATCGTGTTTAAGCTCAAATTGAGTACGGATGAACGTTTCTCTCATCCCAGGTTGGTTTGGAGATTGCATTGAAAAGAATCGCTCTGCTTGGTTCTACGGGGTCGATCGGGACTCAGGCGCTTGATGTTGTGGAGAAGCTGTCGGATCGCCTTTCGGTGGTCAGCCTGGCTGCGAATTCGAGCGTCAAAACGCTCGCGGAGCAGGTCCGGCGCTTCAAGCCGAGGATTGCATCGGTAGGATCAGAGGCGGACGCCGGTCGTCTAAGGGAACTTGTCGGCGGTGTCCCAAGTCTGGAAATAGTGTGGGGGAGTTCGGGTCTGAACCGTGCCGCGACCATAGAGGAGGCTGATGTCACTCTGGTTGCGGTAGCGGGAACGGTTGGACTGAGTCCCACGATTGAAGCAATAAAAGCGGGCAAGGAGATCGCCCTTGCGAGCAAGGAAGTTCTGGTTTCGGCTGGGAGTCTGGTCAACAGGCTGGTTGCCGAGAATGGCGTGCGACTTCTGCCCATCGACAGCGAGCACTCCGCGATTTTCCAGTGCCTGCATGGAGAAGATCCTGAGAAGATCCGCAAATTGATGCTCACGGCATCCGGTGGAGCGCTGAAAAATGTTCCTGTGAGCGATCTCAAGAATGTTTCCGTCGAGCAGGCATTGGCCCATCCAACATGGAGCATGGGTCGGAAAATCACTATAGATTCCGCCACTTTGATGAACAAAGCCCTCGAAATAATCGAGGCGCACTGGCTCTTCGGGGTAGAAATGTCCCGGATAGAGGTTGTGATTCACCCTCAAAGTATAGTACACTCAATGGTGGAATTCGTGGACGGTTCGGTTATGGCGCAGATGGGAATTCCGGATATGCGCTTGCCGATTCAGTATGCGCTCCTATTCCCGGAGCGGCTGGATACCGACCTGCCGAGACTCGACCTGGTTTCCGCTGGCGCTCTCACATTCGGGAAGCCGGACCCGGTGCGTTACCCGGGGCTGAGTCTTGGGTATAGAGCAGGGAAAGCCGGCGGGACGGCGCCTGCCGTTATGAATGCAGCAAACGAAGTCGTTGTAGGCCTTTTCCTCGATGGGAAAGTGGGTTTCGGCGACATCGTTGAAATAGTTGAAGAGGTATTGGACAGCCATAAGGTAATTTCCGATCCGACGCTCGACCAAATCCTGGAAGCGGATTTGTCGGCGCGCGAAAAGGCTGTCGCCCTCTCGGAGGAAAGAATTGGTTTCAGCAGTTAATCCGCTATTCGCCTTGACGCATATCGCCGAGACCATAGTCGCGGTGGTTGTGCTCCTGGGCGTTCTAGTAATGTTTCACGAATTGGGGCATTTTACGGTTTCCAAGCTTCTAGGCATTAAGGTAGAGGAATTCGCGTTCGGGTTTGGCCCAAAGTGGATCACCCTGTTTAAGAAGGGCGATACAGAATACACCATACATCCTTATCCGCTGGGTGGTTTCGTCAAGCTGGCTGGGTCAGAGCCTGGAGAAGAGGATGTCCCGGATGGATTTAACTCCAAGCCGTGGTGGGCCAGGTTCCTGGTTTACCTCGCCGGCCCGCTCATGAGCTTTGTTTTGGCCTATATCATTTTTTGCTCACTCGGTCTTACCATAGGTCTGCCTATCACCAATATTTCGTACAACCAGGTGGATTTTATTGAGCCAGGAAGCATTGCTGAGAAAGCCGGAATGAAGATAGGAGATATTGTCGTTCAGATCAACGACGCTCCAATCAAGAACGGGAACCAGATGGTGGACTATATCCACGACAGTATAGGCAAACCGCTCGATATCTCGGTTGACCGCAACGGCCAGATTATTCACATTCACGCCACTCCTAAAGCAACTGTTGTAGAGGGCAAGAGAATTGGTCGCATCGGTTTTGCGCCGAAGCAGAAGCTCAAGAGGGTTGGGTTTCTTCGCGCTATCCATTATGGAAACAACACTACCGTTAGCTTTGTGAAGACCTTCTTCAGGGTGGTATTCAGCAGGCAGGCGAAGGATGCGGTCGGCGGTCCGATTTCGATTGTTCAGGAAACGAGCAACAGCGTAAGCCGTGGCGTCAATGGTTTTTTGCAGTTGATGGCCATTCTTAGCATGAGCCTCGGTGTAATCAACTTGATGCCGATCCCCGTGGTTGACGGAGGGCAGTTGTGGCTGCTCGTTGCTGAGGGGATCAAGGGCAAGGCCCTTTCAATTAAGACGCTTCAGATCGCTCAGACCATCGGGCTTGTGACCATCGGGTTGATTTTCGTTGCGGTGTTCTACCTCGACTTCGCCCGGTTGGGCGTCTTCAGCAAGCTTCTCAAGTTGTTCACGAAGTTGGCGTGATCCCGTACCGTAGCCTAGCCCTTTATGGGCGTCGGGTCGATCCTGACCAATGGTTGCGAAGAAAATGAAGCCCCGAACGCCCACAAGGGCCTTGACTACAGAGAAATACTCTATCCATGACCAAGCAGATTCATATTGGTGGAATAACGGTTGGCGGTGGCGCACCGGTATCCGTGCAATCGATGACAAACACGCCTACTCGCGATGTGGGAGCGACGGTCGCTCAGATCGAACGACTGCAAGCAGCAGGTTGCGACATTGTCAGAGTCGCTGTCCCGGATGCCGAAGCTGCGCAGGCGCTGGGTGAAATCAAGTCCCGAATCGCCATTCCACTCGTCGCCGACATCCATTTTGACTACCGACTTGCGCTCACGGCCATCGAACAGGGCGTTGATAAGCTGCGCCTGAATCCGGGAAATATCAAGGATCCGGAGAAGATCGGTATGATTGCCGACGCCGCGGGTGAGCGGGGCATCCCAATCAGGATTGGCGTGAACGCCGGATCCATCGACCGCAAGCGCTACGGCGAACCCACGCCCGAGGCGCTGGTTCAGAGCGCGTTGGATGAAGCGAGACTCTTGGAGTCGCGCGGCTTCGCCGACATCGCGATTTCCCTCAAATCCTTCGATGTTCCCACCACAATCGAGGCTTACCGGCTCATTTCGCGCAGAGTGGATTATCCGCTTCATCTGGGCGTGACGGAGGCTGGTTTGGCATGGCAGGGCACGATTCGGTCGGCGATCGGGATCGGGGCGATGCTCGCGGAGGGGATCGGAGACACGTTTCGTGTCTCGCTCACGGCGGATCCGGTTGAGGAAGTGAAGGTCGGGCTTGAGATCCTCAAATCACTGAACTTGAGGCAGCACGGATACACCATAATATCCTGTCCCACATGCGCGCGGTGCGGAATCGCTCTTGTCAGCGTGGCTGCAGAGATCGATCGCAGGCTAAGTGCGATGGTTGGCATACCACCCATCAAGATCGCCGTCATGGGCTGCGCGGTGAACGGTCCCGGCGAGGCGAAGGATGCCGATGTCGGCGTCGCAGGCTCTCAGGACGGCGGCGTGATCTTTTGCGAAGGCCGTGCGATCAGGAAAGTCACCGAGGGCGAAATGGTTGACGAGCTGATCGCCGAAGTAGTAAAGTTTTCGGAGAGGAATGCTGGGGAAGGGTCATAAGTTTTTAGGGTTTTAGGGAAAGGATTTATTTTTCATAATCTAATCTCAGGATGTGTATACCACGGAGGCGACGGGTTTTGCCGCTGGGAGCCCTCTCCTGCTCCTTCCCGTGCCCTGAGTAGGGGCCCGGCGCCATATCGAAGGGGCGGGTAATCAGGAAGTCCTTCCATATTCAGTCCAAGATCCGTGTCACGGGATTGACTTCCCACCCTTACAACCTTAACACCCTATAACCCTAACGCCTTGCCTTCCAATCCCAGAAAGGCCTCAGGTTCATGTTGATAAGAAAAGCCACAACACTCGATGTGCCTAAAATGCAGCAGTTGATCAACTCATTTGCGGATCGAGGCGAACTGCTGCCTCGGTCGCTCAATCAGCTTTATGAAGACATCCGCGACTTTTATGTGGCGATTGAGGACGAAGCGATAATCGGCACGGCTGCCCTGCACATCAACTGGGAAGATCTGGCCGAGGTGAAGGCGCTCGTCGTGAGCGAGGATTATCAGGGCAAAGGTCTTGGGCGCAAGCTGGTGGAATCCTGCATGGAGGATGCCCGGGCGCTTGGGATTTCGAGGCTTTTCGCCCTCACCTACAAGCCTGATTTCTTCAAGAAACTTGGCTTCGAGGATGTGGATAAGGCCGCACTTCCGCACAAAGTCTGGACCGAGTGCATCAACTGCCCGAAATTCCCCAACTGCGGCGAATCTGCCGTCATGACACGGATAAAAAGAACTGGAGACAAGGAATAATCCAGTCCGGCGTCGAAATATAATCTCAGAGAGTTCACTTGCATTTGTTCACCAAACGTTTTTGCAAATTGGAGGTATGACCATGAGAAGCCAAATGTATTCAATATCAAGCCTGTTATTTAGTTCGATGATTGTGATGCTTATGATTTCATCATCTCTTGCCGCGTTCGGGGCGGACGCGGCCTCGGATGTCAGTACACCGCGCCCTATTCGAGTCCGCACTCAGCCGACGGTCACGGTCGGGCAAAATGAGGGCGATATTCAGGGCAAGGACACCAGAGCCATCCAGGCCGCTATTGATTATATGTCACAGCTCGGCGGCGGCGTAGTTCATGTTCTTCCCGGCGTATATGCCGTCAACAACACTGTTCACCTGAGATCCGGAGTGACGCTGCGAGGATCGGGAGACAACACCATCTTGATGAAGCGACCGTGCAAGACCACGAAACTCATTCGAGACACTGATTGGTATGAGTATGCGGTACAGGTAGAGGATCCCACGGGCTTCGAGCCTGGAGGCGGACTGGCGCTCAGCAAGAATGGTGACCTCGAACTCACGTTCTTTACGATAAGCGCCGTCAAGGGCAATGTCATCTATCTGAACGAGTGTGTCGATATGGGCGAGAAGATGACCAAAAGAAACTTCTGGGTCGCAAATCAATCGGTCGCCTCAACCAGTTTTTCGATCATCGATGGATGGAGCGTGAACGACGTAAAGATCGAGGATATCGTTCTGGACGGAGATCGCGCGGATAATCCCTTAATCAACGGCAATTTCGCCGGCGCGGTTTTCACCCAGGACTGCAATCGCTGGAGTTTCAAGAACGTCACCGCCAGGAATTTCAACGGCGACGGCTTCAGTTGCCAGGTTTGCGATGATTTCCATTTCGAAGCGTGCCATTCGCTGGGTAACGGAGGTCTGGGATTTCACATTGGAAGCGGCGCGCAAAGGCCGATATTCAGGAGTTGTGTGTCAAACGGCAATTCCCAAGGGTTTTTCTGGTGTTGGGGCGCGACGGACGGTTTGGCTGAGAACTGCACGGCCTCGGACAACGATCTTTACGGCTTCAACTTCGGGCACAGAGATCGAGATAACATCGTTCGCGGCGCGACGGTCGAGCGGAACGGCAAGGTCGGCATCCTTTTCAGGGAAGAAGACGAACCGTTCCAGGCGGCGGACGGCAATCGGATAGTGAACTGCCTGATCCGTGACAACGGCGGCAAGGATTCCGGCTTTGGAATCGACATTCAGTTCACCACCAAGGACATCAACATTGAGAACTGCCGGTTTGAGAATACGTCGAACGGCAAGCAGATTACCGCGATCAGAATGGGCAAGGATGTTGGCCGTGTAACGCTGAAAGAGAACAAGTTCACAGGCTCGTCCAAGCAGACTGATGATCAGCGAGCTGTGAAGTAGCGGGAAGCTTCGCGTTCATTTGCAATAGGGTTTACTTGAAGGATTCGGTTTCGAGGATGTGGATAAGGCTTAGGCTCCGCATAAGTTTTGGGCCGGGTTGATGTACCCGGCCCAAATTCCCCAACCAGGCGAATCAGTCGTGATCCCGACGATGAAATAGCCCTTGTCCGGACATCGGAACCCCTGCCCTAAATCCTGAATCCCAAATCCTGAAGCCGCAAATAATTGACCTGAGCGCGGAAATGTGCCATACTAACGGAACTGAACGGTGCCAATTACATCGTTTGACAGGTGTTATTGACTGTGTCATATCCACGCCGCGTCGCCAATGCATGCAGAAGAGGGTCTTTTGTGTCTCGAACAGCCCGCGTGGGAATGTGTTTTCTCGTCATGTCGGCGCTTGTGACGATAATCGTTGGATGTGCCGGCAAGCCTCAACCAGCAGCAATCAAGACCGCTTCGGCAGTCCAGGACAGCGCCGGCGAAACTGTGAACGTGACGCTGAAAGGCGCCGATATCTCCTGGGATGACGGTAAAGGCCGCAAAGTGATGGACGCTCGATTTGCTGAGTTCTCCGCCTCGGGAACTGAAGCTCGCGCGAATGCCGAACTCCGCAACATGCGCGCGGACCTATATCAGGACGGCAAGATAGCGAGCACTCTAATCGCGCCTCGGGTAACCGTTGATTCGGGAAACCGAGAGATTCACGCTACCGGCGGCGTTCAGATAAAGTCTGTGACAGGCGCATCGGTCACGGCTAATGAGATTGTCTGGCGATCGCGGGAAAACAAGGTCGAGGCCAAAGGCCCAGTGAAGGTTTCCATCGACAATATTACCATCGATGCGAAAGGTTTCGAGGCCGATACGGCGCTGAAGCACGCCAAGTTCAGCGGCGCTGAGGCGAATATCAAGTAGTTTGGATGCCGGATACTGGATGTTGGATAGGAGTTAGGGGAGACAAGGGTGAAATCACTTATTATAGTCCTTGCAGTGCTGATAGCAGTGGGCTTGTGCGTCTGCACAATCAGAGCGGAGAATCGTCAGGTCATCGGTGGAATGACGCTCAAAGCCGTCTCTTTTGAAATGGACGAGAACCTGGTGATCGCGAAGGGGAAGGCCTCGCTCACCTCCAAAGAAGCATCCGTCAAGGCCGATGAAATACGCATATACCTGGAAAAAGGCAAGAGCAACAAACTTGTGCTTTCAAAGGCGACTGCAACCGGCAATGTTGTCATCCACGCTCGGCAGACCGACCAGGCTACGAAGACCTCTCGAGTGGTAGATGCAACGGCGAAGTCGGCCACACTGGTTCAGGGTTCCGATAGTCTGGAGCTTACCGGAAATGTCCTTGTGAAGGTAACCGATCCACAGCTCGAAAAGCCGGCGGAAGTATCCGGCGACAAAGTCACGGTATATCTTCAAAAGCTCAAGATCCGTGTTGATGGCACTTCAGACAAACAAGCTGAAATAGACGTTACTCCGGTAGAAAACAAGTGAAACCTCAAGAGAAGTCGCAACTATCGGTTGAGAATTTGATCAAGGGCTATCGCGGGCGAAACGTGGTGGACGGCGTGTCGTTGAGTATCAATCAGGGGGAAATCGTCGGACTCCTGGGTCCAAACGGCGCCGGCAAGACGACCACCTTTTACATGATCGTTGGCCTCGTTCGCCCGGATGCAGGTACTGTGCTCCTTGATCAACACGACATCACCCACATGCCGATGTATAAACGAGCCAGGCATGGAATCGGCTACCTCGCGCAGGAACCTTCTATCTTCAGGAAACTTACCGTTCAAGATAACATTCAACTGGTTCTTGAGGCCTCAGGCATGCCGAAGGAGCAGCGCGCCGAGAGGGTGGAAGAGCTACTCGACGAGCTAAGAATCGGACACGTTCGGGATCACCAGGGTTACACGCTCTCCGGCGGAGAGCGAAGGCGAGCCGAGATCGCGCGTGCCCTGGCTGTAAGGCCCAAGTTTCTCCTTCTCGACGAGCCGTTTACCGGTGTTGATCCGATAGCTATAAATGATATCCAGGACATTATTTCGGACCTTCAGAAAAAAGGGATCGGGGTCGTGATTACAGACCATAACGTCCGTGAGACACTGGCCATTACGGATCGGGCATATATTCTTTCTGAAGGGCATATCAAGACCTCCGGGCTTGCCTGCGATCTTCCTAACGACCCAATCGCGAGGAAATACTATCTCGGCGACAGATACGAGATATGACTTGGGGACTAAGAGATGTGGGTTGGGAAGCTCCGAAGACCCGATGACAAGAAGAATGGAAGCCTCTCAATACCGCGGAGCGGGCGTGCAGATCCTTTCCCATTCGCTAACTGCCAACCGCTAACAGCTAAACAATGAGATTACTAGATAAACACATACTCTCTGAACTTATCGGGCCGTTCGTGTTTGGGGTTGCAGCGTTCACAAGCCTGATGTTTGCAGGGCAGGACCTGATGAAGATGACTGCTTACGTGGGTCAATACCATGCGCCGATCAGCCTAATATTCAAGTTGGTCGCACTCAGAATGCCGACTATAGTCGTCTATACCCTCCCCATGGCTATGCTCCTGGCCACTCTCATCGGCTTCGGTAGGCTATCCAGCGATAGCGAGGTGGTAGCTCTTTTCGCGGGCGGCATCAGCTTCTTCCGGATTGCTGTGCCGGTTGTTCTTATGGCCGTCACTGTTACTGTGCTGAGCTTCTGGATGAATGAATCGGTCGTCCCAATTACGGATGCGCAGTTTCACAGCATCGAGCGAAAACTCGAAAACAGCACTCTCGGGCGTGAAAAACCGTTCATGGAAATCATCGATAACAAGGGCGACACAGCGTCGATTCTCTATGTGCAGCACGGAATGAGTCTCGAAACCCACATTCTTCATGATATAGCATTGATTCAATATTGGAACAATGTCCCCACAACCTTCTTCTATGCAAGAGAGGCTGTTTGGAAGGGCGGAGCGACCAATGGCGAAAACCGATGGGTACTAAAAGACGGATATGCAAAGACTTTGGGCAACGGTCCATCGACGGCGGTTGATTTCCAAGGGCCTAAGACGTTCACACTTCAGATCGACCGGACCCCGGATCAGATGGCGCTTACGCAAACGGCTGTTGTGGATATGAGTTTTTACCAGCTCAGAAGATACCTTAGAATGGTGAAGGACTCGAGCCAGGATTTGAACGAAGCAAAGGTTGAGATGTATGAAAAACTGGCCATTCCGCTTGCAAGCCTGGTTTTTGCGCTTGTGGGCGCTCCACTCGGTTTGCGTCCTCAGCGCACCAGTTCCGCGCTCGGTCTGGGACTCAGTATCGTGATAATATTTGCTTACTGGGTGCTGATGCAGTATATGACCGTCCTGGGGAGTACAGGTCTGGTGAACCCGGCGGTTGCCGCATTTGTTCCTACTTTTGCCGGAGTTGCCACCGGCGTGTTATTGGTCGCACGAGCGGCAAAGTAGTCACTGACGAGATACCAAGGCGCCGGACCGGCCAGGATATATATCAGAATATGATCGGATTCCATGTTGCCGTTGACGTCGCCGTCGCCGTCGAAAGCGATATCCGGCAGCACGGTGACAACTTTAGCCTGGTATATTGTCCGGCACTGCGTGAAGGAGCGGAATTATATCAGCCTGACAACTCCCAATCTGGAAACGCGAGTTTGTGGATCTGATCTCGGAGACTCATAATGACTTGGCGAACTGTTCTTGCGTTAGCCGTATTTGTTGCAGTGTGTGGGTTTATAGCCTATTTTGGCGATCTTATCGGTCGCCGAATGGGCAAGAAGCGCCATACCCTCTTCGGGCTTCGCCCAAAGCATACCGCAATCGTAGCCACAACCATTACCGGCATGATAATCGCCGTCCTCACCATTTCCTTCATGGCAATCTCAAGCAGCGCCGTCAGGACTCTCATGCTCAACGGCGAGAAGATACTTCGCGAGCGTCAGGCTCTCATCGATAACTACAAGTCGGCTCGCAGGGCATCGGAAATCATTGCGGGCGAACTAACCGACCAGCGGGCGGTTGCGGAGAAGGCGCGAAAACAGACGCGTGAGGCAATCGGCCAGCGTGACAAGCTCTCTCACGATATTTCCGGCCTGTCCGGGCGGCTGAGCGAATTGGACTCCTCTCTGGCCCGAAATAAGGCCGAGCTTTCCAATGCCGAGAAGCATCTGAATCTTTCCAGCCAGGAGATTACACGCAGGCGTCAGCAGATCAAGCACCTGGAATCAGAGCGCACCAAACTGGCTGCGGTTTTCGTGGAGGAGATGGGCGAGGCAGCCTCCAAGTTCCCGCTTTACATCAAGCTGCGCCAGGAAAAGATCATTCTGCGGTCAAATGAGGAGATTATTCGGGGCGTAATTCCCAGCAATCTGCCCAGGGCCGAGATAAGAAACAGGGTAGTTGCGCTGCTCAATGAAGCCGACCACCGCGCTCGAAGTGATGGAGCGAAGGTTGGCGACAACAGCATGGCGGTCGAGATTTTTCCCAAGAAGATAGAGACCGAAGGATCAAAGACAGGAAGGTTCCTCACTGAATCCGAGAACATCGATGCAATCGCCGATCAGATTGCGAGCGGCTCCGGACAGGTGGTCGCACGGATAGTATGCATCGGAAATACAGTGGATGGCGAGCAGGCGCTGGTGGATTTCCTGCTCAATTATAATAGGCTGGCGTACCCGGCTGGTGATGAGGTGGCATCGGGGATAATCGATGGAAGGCAATCCCGTGGTGGGATTCTGGAGGACTTGATCACGTTCCTGCGAAAAGACGCTCGCAATGCCGCCGAGCGCAGGGGCGTGATTCCGTCTCTGGATGACACCGGCCAGCCTTCGGTCGGCCAACTGGATTGGGACGATCTGTTCAACCTGGTGGACAAAATCAAGGCAGCCGGAAAACCGGTTAAAGTAACCGCGAGAGCCGCCAAAGAAACCTGGTCCGCGGGACCTCTCATCCTTTCCATGGAGGTGGGAAACTCTCGTTGACCACCCTCCTTTCGATAGACCCGGGGCGAGACAAATGCGGCGTTGCGGTTGTTGCCGGCAACTGCGTACTCCATTCCGCGATTGTCCTGAGATCGCAAATATCCAGCGCAACAGTCAAAATACTTAGCGATTTTGAGATCGATCAGATTATCATCGGAAACGGAACGGGCTCCCATTCCGTGATTGAAGACATCACCACCGCAGCCGAATCCATAAGGGTGACGATTGTCGATGAATCCCATTCATCGCGTCGTGCCCGAGATCGGTTCTTCAAAGAAAACCCTCCCAAAGGCCTTCGCCGATTAATCCCCCACGGTTTGCTCACGCCGGAACGCCCTTACGACGACATAACGGCGATCATCCTCGCCGAGGATTTCCTCAGCCGCACTTAGCGCCATTGTTCCTGAACTCCATCAATGTTTAGTGATTATGTGCAACGGGAATGAAACCCTGTCACATCCCAACTGTCTTTCGCTCGTAGAGCAGGCGGTGACTTTAAGTGGAACATACGCCTTTCCCCAACGTATAACTGATTAGGATGTCGAGTGGAAAAAGCCTGTTGCGTCAAGGGAAAACTTGACTTATCGGCGAGATTCCGCTAGTATATCAGGTACAATTGGCTATCACACTGTACGGCACAAGGTTGAAAGGAGGTGTTTCTACCCTTGGATGGCCTGTTAATCCGTACCGTGATGGGATAGGTGAGAGGGACATATGGAACCGCTCTTCGCAGTTTGCTTGAGGTAACATGGACACTCATGCAAATCGCGAAATGGGCTTTCCAAGTCCTCCAGCCTGAAATCGCAACGTAACATTCAAGGAGGATATAATGAAGAAAGCAACGTTAGTAGCAATGGCAGCACTTGTCGTTGCCCTGTGCATTCCGGTATGCGCACAGCAGTTCGCCGATGTGCCCACAGATCATTGGGCGTACGCGGCGGTACAGCAGCTTGCGAAGGCCGGCGTTATCGGGGGATATCCCGATGGCACATTCGGCGGCAAGAGAGCAATGACCCGCTATGAGTTCGCGCAAGCTCTGGCGAAGGCAATTCCGAACATCGAAGCCGAAGTCAAGTCTTCGGCCGGCGGCGGCTCCGGAGCTCCCGGACCCGAGGGCCCGGCTGGGCCGGCAGGACCGGCGGGACCTGCAGGACCGCAGGGATCTCCCGGGATTACCCAGGATCAGATCCAGACCATGCAGAACCTGATCAATGAGTTCAGGAACGAATTGGCAAGTCTGGGTGTGGACGTGGCCGGATTGAAGAAAGATCTGGCAGCCCTCAACCAGAGAGTGGCCGCAGTCGAGGCAGAGCAGGCTAGAGTCAAGCTGAATGGCGTGCTGGATGTCGCAGGTCGTGGCGAAGTTGACAACACCGGAAACGGTACCGTAGATCGCGACTACCGACCGCTGTCTCAGATCGATCCCGCTCATCCGGAGAGCCCGCTGGCAAATAGCAGGGTATTCGAGAACTTCGGCCTGAACATCAAAGGCAAGGCGGCCGATTCAGTATCGGTTAATGCAAGTGTGCAGGCAGGTAATTATCTGGCATATGCGCTTACGCCATCTGATGTGGTGTCCGTGCCGAGCCAGGCAGACAACTTCACGCTTTGGAGCGCCAACATAGACGCGGCTCTGGACCTTGGGTTCCTTGGCCAGACTGAGATGAAACTCGGTCGATTCCCGTTCCAGTTGACGCCCAATACACTGAAGTTCATCAACCCTGACAGCTACACACCCATCGCCATTCTTGACAATGGCGACTTTGCACTTGATGGTGGAAGCGCAACGTTCGCCATAGGCGCAGTTGATCTGACCGCCTTTGCGTTGAAGCCGAATATCGGCAACGACATCGCAGGGCCGGATGCCGACGCATTCGCGTTGGCTACTCCCACCTTGACATTGCCCAGAGCGACGCCTGTTCTACCTCCCGGTGTTCCAAGCACTCTGCCGGCATTCCTGCCTCTTACGGCTCTTGCCGGTGGAAGAGCGGTCATCGGTACACCGATGAACGGCAACCTCGGACTGACCTATTATAAGGCAGCCCTGGGTTCCGGACTCGTTGGTGGACAGGACAGCATCTATGGCGCCGATCTGAAGTTGAATATTTCCAGCTTCGGTGTTTTCGGAGAGTGGGACAAGAGCGACCCTGATTCAACACTCAAGAACAGCGCGCTGGCAAGCACAACTGGAACGGTACAGCCTACCGATCTGAGCACCAAGAATACATCATGGAATGCAAACCTGAAATTCGCCCTCGGTAACTTGGGCATAAAGGCAGGTTACACTCAGGTCGAAGGCAATTACACAGCTCCGGGTTATTGGAACCGCATGGCCGACGTAGTGAACCCTACGAACATCCAGGGTGTGACTGCTGAAGTCAACTATGCGTTCAGCCCCGGCCTGTCGTTTAACGCAGCGGGCGACTTCCTGAAACCGAAGGATTCCGATATAACTCCGATTACATTCCGGACAGCTACGACACTGGGTGAGCCCACAGCGATCCCGACAGTTGCTGGACAGGATGTTAATACGATCAACTACTGGAGAGCCGGTCTTAAGTACGCACTGACCGCAGCAAATAGCGTTGATCTGGGTTACGAAGAACTACAGGTGAATGGAACGAGCACAGGCGTTCTGGCTGGTCAGACAGCCAAAGAGCGGTTTGTTACAATAGGTGTTGGGCATACTTTCAACCCGAATACCAGCGTCAAACTGCTTTATCAAATCGCTGAACCGGTTACGAACCTCAGTGATGCGCTTAACGAGCGCGGTGGCGTAGCCGCAGCGCAGTTCAATGCCAAGTTCTAGTATCACGTAGGACTGAAGACTAATCAAGAGACCCCGGAGGACGTATTCTCCGGGGTCTCTTTTTGTCTGCGGCAATGAGTCATGCGATGAGAATACCGGTTGCGCGTTAATCGTCTGGTCAAACATTTTACACTTGCATGGAACATCTCACGACTGGAGGACGTATAACTTCCTAGAAAACAGTGGCTTTTCGGCCACAGGATTCACTTTTTCATCACTAATTGCGGCACAAGGTTGAAAGGAGGTGTATTCAAACCTTGAATGGCCTGTGACAATCCGTATGGTGATGGAATCGGCTAGAGGAAAAAACAGATGAGTGGCGAGGTTGTAAGAGGCAACATGGATACTCTGTGCAATGTCTGCCACCAGTGCGGTTAATTCCTCCAGTCTTAGAGTTGTGAGAAAACATTCAAGGAGGATGTAAATGAAGAAAACAACGTTAGTAGTAATGGCAGCACTTGTCATTGCGGTATGCCTGCCGGTATTCGCTCAGCAGTTTGCTGATGTGCCGACCGATCATTGGGCATACGCGGCAATTCAGCAACTGGCGAAGGATGGCGTGATCGTCGGCTATCCCGACGGAACATTCGGCGGAAAGAGAGCAATGACCCGCTATGAATTCGCTCAGGCGCTTGCAAGAGCAATTCCCGGAATCGAATCGGTTGTAAAATCAGCCGTCGCCACCGGTACCCCCGGTCCCCAGGGACCTGAGGGACCGGCAGGACCTGCAGGGCCTCAGGGTCCCGTAGGACCGGCAGGACCGGGAACCACTGATATCGATACCATGCAGAAACTGGTTAACGAGTTTAGAGATGAACTCGCGAGCCTTGGCGTGGATGTGGCCGGTCTGAAGAAGGATCTGGCCGCTTTGAATCAGCGAGTGGCTGCCGTGGAAGCAGAGCAGCGACGAGTGGTCTTCAATGGTGAGCTTAACGTGGTAGGACGGGGCGAAATCTCGAATACGAACGCAGGACCTAATACCCCTACGTCTGTAGATCGTGACTTCAGGCTCCTGTCACAGGTTGACACCCACCATATCGACAGCCCGTTGGCAACATCCCGTGATTTCGAGAACTTCGCTCTCAAAATCAAGGGAAGAGTCTCTGATGACGTGTCGATCAACTCGACTATCATGGGCGGTAATTATCTCGCCTTTGCTCTGACACCGAACAACATCGCCTTGCTTCCGAGCCAGGCCGACCAGTTCACGCTTTGGGACGCGAACATCGACGGATCGGTAGATCTGGGATTCCTGGGGCGCACCGAGGTCAAATTCGGTCGATTCCCGTTCCAGTTGACACCTTATACCTTGAAGTTCATCAATCCTGATAGCTATACGCCGTTACCGGTTTTTACCACCGGCGACTTCCAGCTTGATGGTATTGAGGGTCTCTTTAAGTTCGGGTCGACCAACCTGACCGTGTTTGCATCCAAGCCGACGCTTGGTGAGAACATTGCCGGTCCTGGATCCCAGCCGTTTATGCTGGAAATGCCTGCTCTGAACATTCCTGGAACAACAACTCCCGGAACGGTTACGTCAATGGGCGGCGGACGGATGACAATTCCAACTCCCCTGGATGGCTCGCTCGGGCTGACATACTTCAGGTTCGGTCTGGGTGTATTCGCTGGGCAGACCAACATCTACGGTGGTGACCTGCGCCTGAACTTAGGCGGTCTGGAATTCTGCGGTGAGTGGGATCAGAGCAATCCGACCAACGAACTGCAGACTTCATTCCCGCCGCTGAACACTAACAACGACGCATGGAATGCGAACTTGAAGTACCAGTGGGGTAACCTTGGTTTGGCAGCAGGTTATATGCAAATCGGTGGAAACTACACTGCACCGGGTTACTGGGATCGCATGGGCATCATCGTCAACCCGACGAACGTTCAGGGAATCAAGGCGAACTTGACCTACGCGTTCAATCCGGATTTGAAGTTCGATGCTGAGGGCCAGTTCCTGCAGCCTGCACAGAAGGACAACACTCCGTTGAACTTCCGGACTGCATCAACTATGACCGATCCTGTTACCGATGCCGGTCTGATTCTGACCGGAGCGGACATCAACCAGATCAACTACTATAGAGCCGGACTCAAGTATGGGCTTACGGCTGTTGATAATGTCGATCTGGGTTATGAAGACGTCCAGATCACCGGCACCGGCACCGGCAACGCAATTGAAGCAGGACTGACCGGGACAACGGAGTCACGATTCGTAACATTCGGTTATGGACATTCGTTCAGCCCGAATATGAAGGTGAAACTGCTGTACTCGATCTTCGATCCTATCTTCAACAATACTACCGTTGCCAACGAGCGCGGCGGTATCATCGCAGCGCAGTTCATGGGCAAGTTCTAGTTACTTGTTGAACTGAGGGTTAGTGAAGACAGACCCCGGAGGGTTTTCCCTCCGGGGTTTTTTAGTTGAGCTCTTTCCGCAGTAAAGCTTTCGTGCTATAATCAACACATACCAATGGAAGATCCCATCAGAGCAGATAATCTGTCTAAATGCTATGGAAACAAGCCGGTACTGGATGCTGTGACATTTGCCGTGCGCCCGGGGGAGTGTCTGGCGGTATTTGGATTATCCGGCTGCGGCAAGAGCGTCTTGTTTAGACTTCTCTGTGGCATGCAGTGGGCTGACAGCGGCACAGTCTCCCATGGAAATCAACCGCCTGCAATCGCATTCTCTTCCCCTGCCTTCACAGGCAACCTGACGCCTTCAGAGATTCTTTGGATGCACGCCCGACTTTACGGAATTCCCGGCCGCAAGCGCCATGCCGTAGTCAGGTCCGCATTGATGACCGCCAGGCTCGAATCCAAGCGCGATAAGCGCCTTTGCACGCTCACACCAACTGAGCTTAAGCTTCTTGAGGTGGCCCGCGCGCTAATGGCGCCTGTGGACGTGCTCCTGCTGGATGACCCGATGTCCGGCCTGGATTTCAGCTCTCGCCAGGAATTATGGTCTCATCTGCTGAGACTGCGAATGGATGATGGCAAGAGCATCGTGGTTGCAACTTCACGTCCCGAGGATGCCGAATTGTGCGACAGAATAATGCTGCTTCATGAAGGGAGAGTTCTTGCCTTGGGAACATTGGAGCAACTGCGGGCGCTGGTCGGACCGGACGCCCTGGTTGTCAAACCGCTGGATGAGAAGCAGAACGGTTTCAATGGGAAGTTATGGACGGGCGTTGTTGGCAGGGATCAGGATGGCTCCCAAGCAATTGAGATGAGCCCGAACGCGCGTCCGAAAGAGCTGCTGAATCAGTTGCCGTCCGGTGTATCGGCAATACGGTACAAGCCGCGGTCGGTTAGTTCCATTCTGGAAGAGTTGATTTTGCGTCCCGGACTATTTGGGCGGGATATTGAGGCCGGCCAAGAAGAATCTGAGTCCGAAACCTTGCAGGAGTCCTGAATGCTGTTTGCGGAAAGAATAGGCGTCCTCGCTCTTTGCGAGATCAAACTGATATTGCGTGATCGGCGGAAATGGGTCATCCTTCTCTGTCTGGCGCTTCTCGGCGGGTCGATCTTCGGATTTGCGGGGCGGGAGTTCGGCGAGCGCGCCGGATTGTATGGTCTTGCTTTCCTTCTAACTACCTCCGTACTGTTCCTGGCAGTATTCACCAACGTGCATGCTATCGCCGAGTCCATCCCTCCGGGCTTTCTGGGGAGACCATTTGCCAGAGCGGCAATCTCATCCATTTCATGGATGATTTCAACCTTGTTGGTGTTGATTATGCAATCAACCCTCTATGTCCTTCAAACCTCGCTTATGGATGTCAGGTACGAGAGCGGTTTCGTACTTCCGGTATTGATCCTCGTCGCCTGTCTTCTGCTCGGCGTCCTCGCTTTCAATCTGGCGCGAAACAGATCCAGCGCGGCCTGACTCGGTGTCTCAGCAAGCGTATTCGTATTGCGGCTCCCCCGTTCATTATGATATACTGAATCCACAGAAATGGAGGGGGTAGCAATGAGTAATGTAGTCTATATTGATGGGGAGTTGATCCCTCATTCCGATGCCAAAGTCACCGTTTATGACCATGGGCTTCTTTATGGGGACGGTGCGTTTGAAGGAATCAGGATCTATTCAGGCAGAATCTTCAAGCTCAAGGAGCATCTGTCCCGTCTTTACTATTCCGCTCATGCATTGATGATTGATCTGCCCATCACAAAAGAAGAGATGGAGCAGGTGATAGTCGATCTATGTCGAAGGAACGGTGCTGAGAACGGCTACATTCGCCTGTCGATCACCAGAGGCACCGGTCTAGGCCTTGACCCGAGGGGCATCGTGAACCCCCGGATCATCATCATGACCGACAGACTCAATTTGTATCCCTCAGAAATGTACACCGACGGCCTGCACGTCGTTACGGTTTCCACCAGAGTTATGCCCTCTCAGTGTCTGGAGCCGAGGATAAAGTCGCTGGGCAAGTATGTCGCAAACATTCAGGCAAAGCTCGAAGCTAACCGGGTCGGCGCCGGCGAGGGGCTTATGCTTAACCTTCAGGGTTATGTGGCAGAGGCAACCGGCGATAATGTTTTTCTTGTCAAGGATGGCAAAGTTATAACTCCGCCGGCCTACGCCGGGATTCTTGAAGGCATCACCAGGAATACGGTTATAGACCTTGCTCGCGAGAACGGGTATGTGGTTGAAGAGAAGCTCTTCACCCTTTTCGATGTTTATACCACGGATGAATGCTTCTTGACGGGAACCGCGGCGGAAGTTATTCCAGTCGTGAAAGTGGATGGCCGGACGATCGGCCGCGGAGTGCCGGGTGAAATCACCGGTAAGCTCATGGAAGCTTTCCATGCTTACACCAAAGTGACCGGCGTTCCGATAGCGGAACCGATGGCGGCGAAGTAGGCGTTGGGCTTTAGGGAGGGAATAGTGGGTAAGGGGATTTGTATTTTGCTGCCCGCTACCTGCTACCTGCCAGGAATTCCGTCCCTGAATCCCGAATTCTTTTAAGGTAAACACCACATGCGCAAAGCAAACTGTGAGCTCTGCGACAAAAGGCCGGCTGAGTTTTCGGTTTATCAGGTTTCGAAGCTTGGGAAACGCAACGAGGCCGCGCTTTGCAATGAGTGCGCGAGAGATCGGGAGAGAATCCTCTTTGGCGGGAACGGGCTCAGCGTTCTCGATTTCCTCCCGACGAACACTTCGACTATTAACCGCCCGGACGTCGGACCGGATCGAACAAGCGTTTGCCCTGATTGCGGAAATACGATCAGGGAAGTGAAGAAAACCGGCATGATGGGCTGTGCGGCTTGCTACGTGATCTTCCGTGACGAAGTTGACCGAATACTTGAAATCATGAATTAGGAATGAATGATGAGCGAAGACCAGGTAGGGGCAAAGCCCCGGCGCCATGCACCTAATACTTCCGGCAACACTCATCTCATCACTCATCAGTTCCCTGCGTGGATAGAGGCAAACGGCCCCGCCGATGACGTTGTCATATCCACCCGCGCGCGGCTTGCCCGGAATCTGAAGGGCATTCCGTTCCCGAATCGCGCTGCCGATGCTGATCTCAAGCGAGCGATGGACTCAATTCTCCACGCTCTGCACAGCGGCGAAGGGCAATTCGGAAAGTTGAAGACCATCCGGCCAAACCACCTTACTGAGGCCGAACGGCGCGCTCTGGTGGACAACAGAATAATGAGCCGGCATCACGCACAGGGTGGGAGCTATCGCCCGGTCGTGGTGAACGACTCCGGAACCCTGAGCGTGATGGTGAACGAAGAGGATCACCTGCGGATTCAGTGCATTCTTCCCGGCTTACAGTTTGCCCAGGCGCTCGAAGCAGTTCAAAATGTTGATAATTTCCTTGGCGCGCATATGGGGTATGCTCATACCGAGGAATACGGGTACCTGACGGCCTCGCCCGCCAATGTTGGAACCGGTCTTCGGATGTCTGCGCTCCTCCATTTGGCCGGATTGACGTATTTCGATGAAGTCCTGCCCGTGCTGAGCGCCGCGGTGGAGCTCAAGACGAGCGTGCGCGGTCTTTTCGGCGAAGGCACGAAGGCTTACGGGGAAGTTTTTCAGGTTTCAAATGAGACGACGAGGGGTTTTTCGGAATCGGAGATTATGTCTCGCGTGCGAACCCTCGCCGAGCACCTGGTTTCAAGAGAAAGAGAAGCCAGACATAAGCTTGCGGTTGAACGACAGGCGGAACTGGGTAAAGAAATCCAAGAAGTGCGAGCACAGGTGATGGGGGCGCACGCCTTGAGCGTGCGTGAGGCGATGGAGTATCTATCCATCCTGCGTCTCGGAAGCGCAATCGGGCTTGGAAGCGTCACTCCCAGGCTGTTCAACGAACTGCTCGTTGCGATGCGGCTCGGTGATGCCGCGGTGGGAGCGGAGAACCTGAGCACCGATATGCGGCGCGCCAGATTAATGCAGGAGAAGATCGTCGAGCATTCGGAAGCGATACAACTGACGTTTCTTGAATAGGTCGAACCTTTGTCGCGAGTATAGCGTACAATAAATATAAAACATCAGAAGTTGGATGTTGAATTGGAGAGGGCCAGAGAAGAATTCATCAAGCTTCAAGGCGGTGGATGGCCTTTCCAATAATGTAGAACCTTTGACGAAAAGATGACGTCTAATCAAATATAAGATACCTGGATTTATCGGCTTGTGAACCAATTATGCGATTTGTTCTCAATTTGTTGAACTCAGGCGTTTTAGAACATAAGTCCACAGTGAAGGAGGGATAGTGAAATGTGGCAACGGTTTACTGAAAGAGCGCGCAGAGTTATTTTCTTTGCTCAAGAGGAAGCCGGACGGCTTGGTGAAAACTTTGTTACCACCGAGCATCTGCTCCTGGGCCTGGTTAGAGAGACCGACAGTGTTGCCGCTCGAATTCTGGATCGGATGGGCGTGAGCCTGAACAGAGTCCGACAGGAAGTCGATAGGCAGGTTACCAAAGGTGAGGGTCGGCTCGGCCAGGACATGCAATTGACACCACGCGCCAAGCGCGTGATCGACCTGGCCTATGATGAAGCCAGGCAGCTAAACAACAACTATATAGGCACTGAACATCTGCTTCTCGGCGTAATCCGGGAAGGTGAGGGTTTGGCGGCGCGCGTGCTCGCCAAGCTCGGAGTTGATCTTGAAAGGACACGGCGTGAGGTCATGAGCCTCCCCGATAACGATACTAATGCACAAGCCTCCGCCGCGAAAACGACGCGGTCGAGGACTCCTACACTTGATGAGTTTGCACGCGATCTCACGGATCTTGCAAGGCAGGACAAACTGGATCCGGTCGTCGGCAGGAACACTGAGATCGAACGGGTCATCCAGATACTCAGCAGAAGGACCAAGAACAATCCGGTTCTTATCGGAGAGCCCGGAGTTGGCAAGACCGCCATCGCTGAGGGTCTTGCCCAGCGCATTGTTGCCGCAGATATTCCTGAAATGCTGAAGGATAAGCGAATTGTCGCCCTCGACCTCGCCGGAGTCGTGGCGGGGACTAAGTACCGAGGCGAATTCGAAGAACGCATGAAGCGGATCATGGATGAAGTCCGCAAGGCGAGCGGTGAAGTGATCCTTTTCATCGACGAGCTTCACACCCTCGTGGGAGCAGGCGCTGCTGAAGGCGCAATAGACGCCTCCAACATCATGAAACCGGCGCTTGCCCGTGGTGAGCTTCAGTGCATCGGCGCGACCACCATGGACGAGTTCCGCAAGTACATCGAACGCGACGCGGCCCTGGAGCGCAGGTTCCAGCCAGTCCAGGTGCGGGAACCTTCAGTTGAGGAAGCCATTGATATCCTCAAGGGCTTGAGAGATAGATACGAGCGGCACCACCACGTGCGAATCCGGGATGATGCGCTCTTCGCATCCGCCAAGCTGGCGGATAGATATATCAGCGACCGTTGTCTTCCGGACAAGGCCATCGACCTCGTTGACGAGGCGGCATCCAGAGTGCGCTTGCAGAGATCTCTCCCGCCCCCGGATCTTCGCGCGGCGAAGAACGATCTTCGTGAGGTGAGCAAGCAACTTGAAGCCCTGCCCAGCACGAGTGAATACGATCGGGCGATCGAACTCCAGGCGCAGGAGAGATACCTCCGCAACAAAGTGGACGATCTCGATCAGGCATGGCAGGCGAGCCGTGACAGCAC
>Ga0326727_10004570_pt1 | contig 41278 bp, 29 predicted proteins | sample MB2enrmetagenome_FD_207643 | JGI IMG/M metagenome (GOLD analysis project Ga0326727, IMG submission 207643) | Lab enriched peat soil microbial communities from McLean, Ithaca, NY, United States - MB29MY | ecosystem: Environmental > Terrestrial > Soil > Wetlands > Peat | place: USA: New York...
GCAAAATGCTGCGGTGCGAGGAGGCGGCGCTGGGGCGCGGCACCTCCATCGCGGTGCGCGACCTGTTCTACAACGTGCCGGCGCGCAAAAAGTTTCTGCGCACCGAGCAGACCGAACTGGCGCACGTGGCCTCGCTGGTGACGCACTACAGCCTGGCGCATCCGGATAAGACGTTCCAGCTCACGAGCGGGGCGGCCGAGTTGCTGTACGTGACGCCGGTGGGGACGCGGCGCGAGCGCGTGTACCAGGTCTTCGGGAGCCAGACGCTGGAAGACCTGGTGGACATCGGCACGCGCGAGCGCGACCTGTTCGTGCCGGACCCGGAAGCGCCGTCGCGCGAGGAGCCGGGCGATCCGCCCACGCGCCGGTTCAAGCTGACGGGATTTTTCTCGCGGCCGCAGGTGCAGAAGGGGAATCGCAACTCGATCTACATTTTCGTCAACGGGCGGCTGATCCGGGACCGCCTGCTGCTGCACGCGCTGTCCTCCGCCTACCACAACCTGATTCCGCCCTCGGCGTATCCCTTCGCGCTGCTGTTCGTGGAGTGCGCGCCCGAGGAAGTGGATGTGAACGTGCATCCCTCCAAGACGGAGGTACGGTTCCGGCACGGGTCCTTCGTCCACGATTTCGTGCGCGACGCCATACGGGAGCGGCTGATGGAGAGCCGGCCGGCGCCATCGTTTTCGCCCGCCCCGCGGCCGGCGGGCGCGGAACAGCCGGCGGCGCGGCTGCCGTACTCCGAGTTCAGCCAGATGCTGGAGAACCAGGCGCCTCCGGCGGAGAGCCTGGACCCAGCCCCAGCCGAGCCGCCCGTGCCGCCCGTGCCGCAACCGGCGGACACTCCGCCGCCCGACGAAGCGTTGCCGGATTTCGCGCTGCGTCCCACGGCGCCGCCCGCCGAGCGGCTGGATTTCAGCGCGCCGCCCATCGAAGTGGCGCAGGGTCCGGCGCCCTCGGGAAAGCTGTCGCGGCGGTTGGACATGCACGGCGAGTTTCCGGCGGATGCCATTCCGCCGCCCGAGTTCTCGCTGTCGGTGCTGTCGGATCTGCGGCCGCTGGGGCAGATCCACGAGAGCTTCATCGTGGCGGCGGGGCGCGACGGGTTGTGGATCGTCGATCAGCACGTGGCGCACGAGCGCATCCTGTTCGAGGCTGTGATGCGGCAGCGGGCGGCCGGCCGCGTGGAGACGCAGCGGCTGCTGCTGCCGCTGGTGGTGCAACTCACCGCCGGGCAGCAGATCGATTACGCGCGCATCGCCGGCGAGCTGCACGCCTCGGGATTCGAAACCGAGCCGTTCGGCAACCGCACCATCGCCGTGAAAGCCGCGCCGGCGGCGGTGGGCGCCGGCGACCTGGAGCGGATTCTGTTCGAGATCCTGGAGATCGCCGAGCGGGAACTGCGCGGGGCGTCGCTGGACGATCTGCGGCGCGGCATCTGCGCCTCGATCGCCTGCCGGGCGGCCATCAAGATCAACACGCGCCTGGACGCCGCCAAGATGGAGTGGCTGCTGAGGGCGCTGGCGGCGACGGATTGTCCCATGAGCTGCCCGCACGGCCGGCCCATCGCGCTGCACTATTCCACGCGCGAGATCCTGAAGGCCTTTCACCGGATTTAAGCGGAATCCCGCGGGACCGGAATTGGGCAAATGGCGATTTCTTTTTACGCTGGGCGCCCGCTTGCCCTACAATAGGTTTGTTTGGCCGGTTTCCCGCCGAGTTCACGATGCCAGGCCCGAAAGACGGCTCTCCGTCGATTTTGAAAAGGTGGTCGCGAGTCTCTCTGCGAGCCCAAGGGGTAGGCGCACTGGTGTTCCCGATGGCGGTGCTGTTCGTCGCCATCTTCTCCATCTACTGGGCCGAAGACGACCTGCACAACACCGAACAGACCACCGGGCGGGCGTACGAAGCCCGTGCCGCCCTGGTGCGGATACAGAATTCCATGTTGGATGCCCAGACCGCGGTCACGGCCTTCCTGGCGGAGCCCGGCAACCGCAATCGGGCACTTTCGCGGGCGGCCACGGCACGGGCGCGGGATTCGCTGGCCGCGGTGCCGTACCTGTTTGCCGGTACCCCCGCCATGAACGCCACCTTGCGGGAGATCTCCGGCATGGGCCAGCGGATGCTGGAGATCTGGATCGACCTGTCGGCCAACGGGCCGGGCATGAACCCCGCCACGCTGGCGGCGCGGAACAAGGAGAGGCAGGACCTGATGGCCGGGCTGCTGAGCCGCCTCGCCGCGCTGGGCGCCGAGGAAGATCGCCTGTTTGCCGCCGCCCGCTACCAGGGCGAACTGGCCCGCCAGAAGGTGTTCCGCACGGTTGTGGCTTGCGGCATCTTCGGGCCGATGGGAGCGCTGTTTTTCCACCTGCTGGTGGCCGGCCGCATGGTGCGCCGGATCAAGGAGGTGGAGGAAAACGCCCGGCGCCTGGCCCATGGCCTGCCGCTCGAGCCGTTCCCCCACGGCACCGACGAAATCGCCTCCCTGGCCCACGAACTGGAAGACGCCTCCGTCCTGTTGCGCGAGCGGGAACTGGAACTGCGCGGCAGTGAGCGCCGCTACCGGGACCTCTTCGAAAACGCCCCCGTCCCTTACGAGGAGACCGACCGCGACGGTCTGGTGACCCGCTTCAACCAGGCGGTCTGCACCTTGCTGCAACGTGCGCCCGGCCAGATTCTGGGCCGGCCGGCCTGGGAATACGTGGATCCCGACAAGCAGGACACCGTCCGCTCGGGAATGATCTGGCGCATGAACTCGGGCGTGGAAACCGGGCCTTTCGAATGCGACTTCCTGCTGGAAGACGGTTCCCGCATCACGGTCGAGATCTGCGAGAGCCTGGTGCGCTCCGAAAACGGCGAGGTGACCGGCGCCTGCCGTTCGCTGGTGGACGTCACCGAGCGCAACCTGGCCGCGGTCGCGGCGCGCAAAGTGGAGCAGTACGCCATGGAGCTGCGCAACAAGAACGAACAGTTGGGGCGGGCGCTGGACGCGGCGCGTTCCGCCACCCTGGCCAAGAGCCGCTTCCTGGCCAGCGTCTCCCACGAATTGCGCACGCCCCTGAACGGCATCATCGGGTTCGCCGAGATGATGCACGACGGCCGCCTGGGTCCGATATCCGACGCCCACAAGGATTGCCTCAAGGACGTCCTGAGCAGCGCCCGCCACCTGCTACAGCTCATCAACGACATCCTCGACCTCTCCAAGGTGGAGGCCGGGAAGATGGAGTTCCGCCCCGAGCGGTGCACCGTCGCCAAGCTGATTCGCGAGGTCCGCGACGTCATCCGGCCGCTGGCCCAGCAGAAGAACCTGTCCCTCTCCATCGAGCCGTACCAGGAGATCGAGGCGGTCATCGACGCCTCGCGCTTCAAGCAGGTGCTGTACAACTACCTCTCCAACGCCGTCAAGTTCACACCCAACGACGGCCGGATTACGGTGCGCCTGGAGCGGGAAGAGCCGGCCTCGTTCCGCCTGGAAGTGGAGGACACCGGGATGGGCATCGCGCCGGAGGAGGTGGCCCTGCTGTTCCAGGAGTTCCAGCAGATTCCCAACAACCGCAAAGCCGAACAGGGCACCGGCCTGGGGCTGGCCCTGACCCGCCATATCGTGGAAGCGCAGGGCGGAACGGTGGGCGTGCGCAGCGTGCCGGGGGTGGGGAGCACGTTCTGGGCCATTCTGCCGCTGGAAACCGGTCCGCAGGCGCAATCCTGACGGGGCGCCGCGGGCGTGCGCCAGCCCAGCCGGTTGACGGTCTAGTTATCCTTTTGCTAACCAGAATAAGTATTTATTCATATATCCGACTTAGGGGTGGTAGTCCCCAGTCCGCTTACGGTAGAATAGAAATCCATGGCCGGCGAGCGGATTTTGATCGTCGATGATACCCCTGTAAACCTGAAGCTGACGCGCATTCTGCTGGTGAACGAAGGCTACAAGGTTTTGACGGCGGCCAGCGGCGAGGAAGCCCTGGATCTGGTCCGAAGCCACCATCCGGAACTGGTGCTGGCGGACATCCAGCTCCCCGGGATGGACGGTCTGGAACTGACCAGGCAGATCAAGCAGGCCGAGGCCACGCGCGATGTCACCGTCATCGCCCTGACTGCCTTCGCCATGTCCGGCGACGAGCGGAAAGCCGCCGAGGCGGGCTGCGACGGCTACATCACCAAACCCATCGACACCCGAACCCTGGCGGCGCGCATCCGGGAAATTCTGGAGCGCCGCGCGGAAAGGCGCCGAGTGGGGGACGCGGCCGCCTCGGCCGGGTCGGAGGCGGCCGCCGAAATGGCGGCGCTGCGGAGGCGATTCCTGCGCGAGGGCCTGGCCGCTTCGCGGCAACTGCTGGTGGATGTGGACGGGCGTTTCGACGCCGCCGAAGCCGCCAAGAAGCTGCACAACTGGGTGGGCACGGGCGGCCTGCTCGGGTTCAGCGCCATCAGCCGCCAGGCGCGCGTGGTGGAAGGCATGTTGCAGGGGCCGGCGACCCAGGCCGCCGAGCTTCGGGAGGCGTTGACCAGCCTCGTGCTGGCTTTTTCCAGCCCGAAGGAGGAGCGCGAACAGCCGGTTCAGGAGCCCATCCTGCAAGCGCTCTCGGGCAAAAAAATCGCCCTGGTGGGATTTCCGCAGGCCGAATTGGACCGGCTGGTGGCGGCTCTGGAGCGGGCGCGGGCCATTCCGGTCCTATTCGAAACCTCCGCCCCGCCCGATCTGCGGACGGCCCGGGAGTGCGCCCTGGCGGCGGTGCATATCGGCGCGGGCTCCGGCGGCTCGCCATGGCTGACCGCATCGGCTCCGGGCACGGGAGATCCCCCGGTGGTTCTGGCCGGAATGCGCGAGCACCTGCTTTCGCTGAACCGGAGCGCGCAAGGCATGGCGCGCGAATTCCTGATGGATTCCTGGCTGCCCGACGAAGCCCTGGTGCGCTTCACCCTGGCGCTGTCCCCGCGTCCCAAGGCCATGGCGGCCACCACCACGACGAGCGGCGTCCAGACGGCCGCAGCGGCGCCCGCGGCGATCGTGGGCCGCCCGCGGATCGTGGTTGCCGACGACGACTCCACCGTGCTTTTGCTGTTGCGCACGGCGCTGCGCAATTTCGGCATGGACTGCAAGTGCGCCGGGGACGGCCTGCACGCCCTGGAAATGATCCGCCAGTCGCAGCCGCACGCGGCGGTGCTGGACATCAACATGCCGGGCATGGACGGATTCGCGGTGCTGGGCGAGATCCGGCGGGAAAACATGCCCTTGAAGGTGGTGCTGCTGACGGCCCGCCAGCAGGAAAGCGACGTGATCCGAGGGTTCGCCATGGGCGCGGACGATTACGTGGTCAAGCCCTTCAGCCCGGCCGAACTGGTGGCGCGTCTGAAACGGTTGCTGGGAAAATGATCGCCCTGGAACTCAAAGTGATAGCCGCCCTGCTGGGCGGGTACGCGGTCTGGACTTTCGGGATGTTCGCCGTGGCCCTGATGCGCGGGATCAAGCGGCGGAAAGAGGCCCGGCTTTCGGCCGAGTTGGAGCCGGTGATCCGGGAGGAACTGGCCGCCTATGTCTCGGGCGCCGGCAACCTTCCGAAACTCAAGGAACTGTGCGAGCGGAGCCGCCGCGACGTTTCCGACGTCCTGATGAGTTTCCAGGGAACCGTGGCGGGCGGCGCGCTGGCCCTGCTGTGCCAGTCCTCCATCGAACTGGGACTGATCCACGACTGGTGCGCGGAGGCGCGCGCCAAGCATCCCATCCGCCGCCGGCGCGCCTTCGACCGGCTGGCCTTCATGTGCGCCTTCGAGCCGTGCCGCCGCCTGGCGGGAGACCTGCTGCGGGAGGCGCTCGACGACCCCGATCCCGAGGTGCGGTTCTACGCCTGCCGCTCGCTGGCGCAGACGGGGTCGATGGCGCAGATCGGACGGCTTTTCGAGGCGTCCCTTTCGCAGCCGCTGCTGACCCGCATCCTGCTGACCGAGGTGTTGCGCCGCTTCGCCGTGCCGTTGTGCGAACGGGAGGTCATGCTGGCGCTGAATTCCGAGAACACCGAACGCGTGCTGGCGTGCCTGGAAATGCTGGTGGCCTGGGAGCGTGCCGTGCCGATTCCCGATCTGCACATACTCATCCGCAGTCCCGACCGGCGCATCCGGCTGCTGGCGTTGCGCCTGGCGCCGCTGGTACCGCTCGAAACCGTCGACTTGAACGCCATCATCCCCATGGTGATGGACAGCGATCTGGAGGCCGCTACCGGCGCCGCCGTCCTGCTGGGGCGCTTGCGGGTGGAAGATGCGCTGCCCACCCTGGCCCGCAGCCTTCGTTTTGGCGATGCGACGCTGGCTCGCGCCTCGGCCGAAGCCCTGGCCCTGATGCCGCCCAAGGGCTGGACCACGCTCCAGGAAATGAGCAGCAGCTCGAATCCGCTGGCCGCCGGGGTGGCCAGTGAAGCGCTGGCCCAGGTGCGGCAGCGGGGGGCGGCATGACGGCCGCCGACGCCATCAGTCTGGCGCTGCATCTGGTCTGCGCCATTTTGCTGCTGTCCAGCGGGGTGGTGTTCTGGGTGGCGTTCAAGGGCTGCCGGGTGTTGCGCCGGCTGGCCATTGCCACCACCCGCGACGACCTTCCCATTCTGCTGAAATCGCCGTGTGTGCCGGCGGCGTCCGTGATCGCGGTGGCGCGCGATGCCTCCCCTGCGACCCTCGTTTTTGCGCACCAGTTGCTGGAGCTTCTGTTCGCCCGCCACGAACTGGTGATCGTGCTGGAAGGCGTGGGGGCGGAGGATGTGGCCGCCTGGAGGCGGGAGTTCCACCTGGAGCCGTCGCAGCGCTCGACGAGTGGGGAACTGCCGGGAGCGCCGGTAACGGGGGTGTACGAATCCACCGGCTCCTGGAGCATGCTGGTGCTGGAGGTGCCGGTAGCCAAGGAAGGCGAATCGTGGAATGTGGCCGTGAACTCGGCTACGTGCCCGCTGGTGGCGTTCTTCGATCCGGACACCGAGGTTCCGCCCGACAGCCTGCTGCGCCTGGTCCGGCCGATGCTGGAGGAGCCGGACCTGATATTCGCGGTGTGCGGCTCCGCGCCCGTTCCGCCGGCCCCCGGATTGGCCGGCGCGATCGGCGATCTGGAAGCCACGCGCACCTGGCTGGGACGCTGCGCCGCGTTTGCGGGATGGAAGCACATGCTGGCGCCGGTGGAGGGGTCCGCCATGCTGATTCGGCGCGACGCGGTCGTGCTGGCGGGCGGATTCGTGGCCGGGCCGCTGGAACTCTTCCTGAACCTGCAGGGCCGCGTGCGCCATTCCGGGAAACCGTATCGCGCGGAATTCGTGCCCGAACCGCTCGGCCGCCTGCCGGCGCCGCGGACCTGGAGCGAACTGCGGAAGCGGGTCATGAAAGGCCAGCGCGGCATTATGGGCGCGCTGCGTCATAGCAGCGCGATCATGGACGGGTGGTTCGCCATAGGGTGGGGCCTGCCGGCGGTGGTCTTCCATCGCCTCATCTGTCCGCTGCTGGAGACGGCCGCGTACCTGACGGCGATTGCCGGGATCCCGCTGGGCCTGGTGAGTCCCCAACTGGGCCTGCTGGTGTTGCTGGCCACCGTGGGAGTGGGCATTCCGACGTCGATATCGCTGGTGGTTTTCCGCGAACTGGCGGATTTCCGCGGCCGCGACTCGGAGCGGCTGGCGCCGCTGTTCTGGGCCGCCATCGTGGAAAACCTGGGCTATCGCCAGTTGCGGAACCTGTGGTTGATCGGCGGAGCCTTCAGCCGGTAGGGCGCGCACGGCGAACGGGCCCGAACGGTCTCTCGAACGGCCGGGCCCGGTCGCAGCCGGGCAATCCGCCGCCCGGGCGCTTCCTACAGGGCCGATTCGCCGCGGCTGTCGTCGCGGATGCGGATGGCTTCCTCCACCTGGGAGACGAAAATCTTGCCGTCTCCGATGGCGCCGGTGCGGACGGCTTCCACCAGGGCGCGAATCACTTCGTCCTGGCGGGAGGACGGCACCACCATTTCGAGCTTGAGTTTGTGCAGGAGATCCACGTTGTACTCGCGGCCGCGGTAAACCTCCTTGTGTCCCTTCTGGCGGCCGTGGCCGCGCACCTCACTCACCGTGAGACCGTCGATGCCGACGTTCTTGAGCGCCTCCCGGGCGTTGTCCAGCTTGGAGGGTTGGATGATTGCCTCGATTTTGACCATTGGCCTACCCCTCGAAATTGTAGCCTTCTTCGCCGTGGAGCGATAGGTCCATGCCGCTGGCTTCCTCGCGCTCGTCCATGCGGACGGGCGTCACCAGGTCGGTGAGCTTGAGCGCCACGAAGGTGCCGACGGCGGCAAACGCGATCCCCAGCGCCGCGCCCATGAGTTGACGGAGAACCTGGGCGGGATCTCCATCGATCCAGCCGAGCGCGGGCAGCTTGAAATTGGCGTTGACCAGACGGGTGGCGAACACTCCGGTGAGCAGGCATCCCGCCACGCCGCCGACGCCGTGGACGCCGAAAGCGTCGAGCGAATCGTCGTAGCGCAGTTTCTCCTTCACCACGGACACCATCAGGAAGCACACCGAGCCCGCCACCAGGCCGATGAGTATGGCGCTGAAGGGCTGCACGAAGCCGGCGCCCTGGGTGACGGTGGCGAGGCCGGCGACCGAGCCGGATATGGCGCCCAGCGCGCTGGCCTTTCCGTTGCGGAGGTATTCGGCCCCCATCCAGGCGACCGCGCCGGCGGCGGCGGCGAAGTGGGTCGCCACGAACGCGCTGGTGGCCAGCGAGGAAGCCGCCAGGGCGCTGCCGGCGTTGAAGCCGAACCAGCCCACCCACAGCAGGCAGGCGCCGATGAAGCTGAGGACCAGGTTGTGCGGCACGATCTTATCGTGCGGATAGCCGGTGCGCTTGCCGATGTACAGCGCGGTGATGAGGGCTGAGAATCCGCTGGTGATGTGGACCACGGTTCCTCCCGCGAAATCGAACACCCGGAACCGGTTGCCGACGACCGACGCGTTGAGGAGACCGCCGTCGCCCCACACCATGTGCGCCACCGGGAAGTACACGAAGAACGCCCACAGCACGGAGAAGACCATCATGGCGCGGAACCGCACGCGCTCGGCGAAGGCGCCGGCGATCAGCGCGGGCGTGATGATGGCGAACATGAGCTGGTAGATCATGAACGTCTGGTGGGGGATGGTGGGGGCGTAAACCGGGTTGGGCGCGGCTCCCACGCCGTGCAGGAACACGTAGTCGAAACCGCCGATGAAAGCGTTGCCCTTGCCGAACACCAGGCTGTAGCCGCACACCGCCCACAGCAGGGTGATGACGGCCATCATGGCGAAGCTCTGCATCATGGTGCCGAGCACGTTCTTCTTGCGCACCAGCCCGCAGTAGAACAGGGCCAGGCCGGGGCCCGTCATCATGAGCACCAGCGCGGAGCTGACCAGCATCCACGCGTTATCGCCCGCCGACTGGGACGCGGTCACGGCGGCCTGCAAGGCCCGCAATTCGGCGCGATCCCCTTGTGGCGCTTGCGCCAGGGCGGAGAAACAGAACAGAAAAAAACCGGCAAAGACACGATTCGGCAACGTAGCCTCCTCAACGTGGAGATTGATCCCGCGGACAGGGCGGGAACACTCTACGGTAGAAGATGGCGGGCGGCGGAGCCACAAAAAATAATGAATGCGCCCCATAGAAAGAATCTATGGCTGGGGCAGTCGCCTGGAATTCGCGGGCTCGGGCCGACCGCTCCCAGCCAGTTCCCGGAGCCAGCCTGCCGGTTCACTTCGCCGGCAGGATCTCGCCCACGCTGGCGGTGAGTTGCGCGGGGGAGAACGGCTTCTGGAGGTACGCCGCGCCGGAATCCAGATCGCCCTCGCCCAAAATGGCATGGGGCGCGTAGCCGGAGATGAACAGAACGCGAAGGCCTTCCCGGCGGGCGGCCAGGCGCGTGGCCAGTTCCCTGCCGCTCATCCCGGGCATCACCACGTCGGTGATGAGGAGATCGATGGAGCGCACCTGGGAATCCGGCAGTTCGAGCGCCTGCGGACCGCTGTCCGCCTCAATGACGCAGTAGCCGGCCGACCGCAGAATGTGGGCCACCAGGTGGCGGACAGTCTCCTGATCCTCCACCAGCAGAATGGCGCCTTGTCCCGGCCGGGAAGCTTCCAGGGCGGGAGCGGCGGGAAGCTCGGCGGCGGCAGCGTCGAGGCGCGGGAGATACACCGTAAAGACCGACCCTTCGCCGGGCTGGCTGCGGACCGCGATGGCGCCGCCGCTCTGCCTGACGATACCGTAGACCATCGCCAGGCCGAGGCCGGTTCCCTCGCCGGGCTTCTTGGTCGTAAAGAACGGCTCGAAGATGAGCCCGCGGGTGGCTTCATCCATGCCGATTCCGGTGTCGGCGACGGCCAGGGCGACGTAGGCGCCGGGGCCGATCTCCCGATCGCGTTCACCGGTGGCCGAGGGCAGGTCCACATTGGCCGTTTCGATGAGGATTCTGCCTCCTTCGGGCATGGCATCGCGGGCGTTCACCACCAGGTTCATCAGAACCTGCTCGATCTGCCCGGTATCGGCCCTCGCCGCGCCGAGCCTGGGGGCGAGCGCGGTCGAGAGGGCCACGTTCTCGGGCAGCAGGCGGCGCAGCATGGTCTCCATGGAGGAGACGATCTGGTTCAACGACACGGGGCGCGGCGAGAGGAACTGTTTGCGGCCGAATGCCAGCAACTGGCGGGTGAGGTTGGCGGCGCGATCGCCGGCGCGGCGCACGTCCATCAGGCTCTCGCGGTTGGGATCGTCCGGGGCCAGGCGCGAGAGCAGCAGGTCGCAATACCCGTTGATCACGGTGAGATGGTTGTTGAAATCGTGGGCCACGCCGCCGGCGAGTCTTCCGATGCTCTCGAGTTTCTGGGATTGCAGCAGTTGCGATTCCAAACGCGCGCGAGCGGCCTCGGCTTCCTTGCGCCCGGTGATGTCCAGGCCGCACCCCACCAGGTAGGCCGCGCCGTCGGATTCCATGCGCCGGCCGGTCAGGTAGAAATGGCGTGGCTGCTGGCTGCGGCCCACGAAGCCGCGAGCTTCGATCTCGGCGCTGCCGTTGGCGAAGACCGCCTCGATCGAGTCCGCCACGAGCTGGCGGTCGTCGGGGTGGATTCTGATGAGCGCGTCGATCTCGCGGGTCCGCTCGGGCTGCGGAGCGCCAGGGCTCTCCCGGCTCGTGTTCCACCTCAGGTACTTCCCCTGGCGGTCCAGCACGAAGACGATGCCCGGAATGGCGTCGATCACGTGGGCGGAGAATTCCCGTTCCCGGCGCAAGGCGCGCTCCGCCTGCTTTCGCGCCGTGACATCGTGCACGATCGTCACGGTCCCGGTGATGGGGCCGTCGCCCGAGCGCAAGGGCGCCGCGGTGATTTCGGCGGATCGCTCCGATCCGTCGCGGAGCAGGAGCTGGCATTCCAGACTGAATGGCCCGCCTTCGGTGAGCGCCGGCTCAATCTCCCCGCGGACGCGCTCGCGGTCGGCGGGCGCGACCAACAGCGGGGCGGGCGTTCCGATCAGCTCGGCGGGGCTGGCGTACCCGAAGACCTGGGCCGCGCGGCGATTGAACATCAGAATCGTCCCCACCCGATCGGTGGCGATAATCCCGTCGGGCGAGGCTTCCACCAGGGTGCGATAGCGTTCCTCGCTATCCCGCAGCCGCCTGGTGGTGGCGATCATGGCCTCCGAAGCCAGCAGGATCATGCCGGCAGCCACGCCGAACGGCAGGATCCCGCCGGTGGAGGCGACGGCCACGGGATACCAGGCCGGATAGGGCGAAAGCGCCAGGACGGCGACCGCCTGCACCGCGTGGCGGACGGCATAGAACGCGGTGAACAAAGCCGTCGCCCGGCCGCCGATGGTGCGGGCGAGAGGGTGCTGCCGCCAGAATGCAATCGAGAACCAGGCGCCGGCGGCCGCGCCTTCCAGTTGTCTCTCGAAGCGGAGGTCGCGCGCCAGTTTCAGGGGATCGGCGGCCATAGTGGCTGTCGCCAGCCACACCGCCAGCATGCCTGCAAGCATGCCGGCCAGCAGCAGCATCTGGCGGCGCCGGCTGGGGACGGGCTGGCGCAGATGGATGGCCGCCATCGCGATCAGCGCAAGCTGCACGACTCCGAGCAGGTAGGGAGGCCACGCCGGCATCTCCCCGGAGGCGGGCGGCGTCACCAGCCGCCAGACCAGCGAGAGCGCCAGCGCGGCGAAGGAAAGACACCAGAAACGGAGGAACAGCTCGCGATAAAAGCGCAGATAGACCAGCAGCAGGATGAAAGCCAGCCAAGTCGCGCTGCCCACCTGGACCCACAAGAGAGTTCCGACTATTTCTGCCATCACCGTTCCTGCCGGCTCCCATGCAGGCGGAGCCAACCAACACTCACCCGCTCAATCGCGTTCAAAAGTTCGACCGCGACGACGGCGGGGCGGCCGCTCGGGGAGTGGCGGCCGGCGGGGTGTCGAAAAAACTGCCAGAATCGATCTTTCTCAACGGCGAATCACCCCATCGCCCCTGCAGTCTTTAATATACGGCAATGTGGGGTCAATTCAAACTGCTTTCGAAGGCATCCGTTTTATTTCCTGTAACTTGCGGAAGTGCGAGAGAGGCGGGCGGCGAAACGCGGGCAGCCCTCCGCCGGCCGGGCATTTCAAAGTCGCCGGCGGGCTCCTCAGCTTTCCAGCAGCGTGGCGTGGGCCAGCCATTCCAGGCTGGCAGGCAGGCACTGGTCGATTTGCTCAAGCGGCGGCGCCCCGGAAACCCGCGCCAGATCTTCGGCGATCTGGCGGTGGGAGCGCGTGCCGTCCAGCAACTGGAGCAGGTGGCTGGCCACCTCGTCCAGTTCCACCACGCGGAAACAGGCGTTGGTCACGCGGCGCGAATCCATCGCCTGAAACCGAGCCAGCCGGCTGGCGGATGGATGGGACGACAGGGTCTCCTGGCACGGAAACGGATACACGTGGAAATCGGCGAACCCGCCCAACACCATCCCCGCGAGGACGCTACGCAGGTTGGTCTCATTGCCCGCGTAGGGAACCAGTTCCTGGAAGCTCAGCGGCAGCGGATAGACCTCGCCCAAGGCCGCCGCCACGTTGCGGGCTGCTTCGTGAACGGCGGTAATCCGAACGCGGCGCAGTCCCTCGATCTTCCCGTCCTCCAGCGTGTGGCAGAGCGAAGAGAACAGGAACCGGTCCACGCAATCCTCGACGGGCCGGCGCTCCAGCTTGAGGCCCTGGTGGCACAGCAGGGTCTGGCGAAACCGCCGGGCCTTGAGGAAATCCATGTACTGTTCGCGCTCGAGCACGCCGCCGGGAACCGATTCGAGAAGGCCCTGCGGATCGAACATCTCGGGCAGATCGGCGTCTCCCAGGTACTGCAACCCGTGGCGGGCGGCGTGGGCCGCGAACTCGTGAAAGTACACCGGGTCGTCGATCTCCGCGAAATCGTCGTGAAACAGCGCGCCGTCTCCCAGATGCAGCAAGATGGCGATGTCGCTCTCCAGGAGCGGCCGCCAGACATCCGGGAGCCGCGGTGAGCCGGCCAGGAATTGCAGGCTCCAGCGCGCCTGTTCCAAACGCGGGCCGAGGCCCCCGATGTTGCGGGTGTGAAACAACATGAGGTCCCGCAGGTACTGGCGCACGTGGCGGCCGGGCAGGGTGTTGTAGCTTGTGAAGGCGATCCCGTTGGGCGCCAGGCGTTCGCGGCACACCCGCAGCAGGGCGTCGCGGACATCGGCCGGCACCCAGGAGTACACGCCGTGCGCCACGATGTAATCGAACTGGCCCCAACTCTCGCCGATGTCCCGGAGGTCGCCGGCCTCAAGCGCCAGGTTGCCGATGCCGAGCGCGGCGCGCATCCGCTCGCCGGCGGCTATGGGCACCGCGGCGGCATCCACGCCCACGAACCGGCTTTCCGGCAGCAGGTACGCCATGGGAACGATATTCCCTCCGTCGCCGCAGCCGATTTCGAGATACCGGCAGCGCTCGACCGGCGCCGGATCCATGCCATAGAACCGGCCGACCGCCGCGAGCCGGTCCGGATGGGTCTCGAACCGGACCACGGTTTCATAGGGAATCGCATCGTAAGAGGTGGGCGGCACACATCGATTATGCCGCATGGAGATGGACGAGCGCCGCAGGCCGCGTCCTGTCGATTCTCCACGCCCGGGCCGTCTCGGGGCGGCACGCCGTCATCCCGTAGCCGATTCCGGGCCGGCCATGGTTTCCAGCGCCGCCGAGGACCTATAATCGTAAGTAATGTCAGTTCTTTCTGCCTTGGTGACGGGATCCTGCGGCCTGATCGGCTCCGAGGTTTCCATCTTTCTCGCGCGGCAGGGTTTCCAGGTTACTGGGATCGACAGCAACCACCGCGCGCTGTTCTTCGGACCGGAGGGCGACACGAGCTGGGTGCTCGAGCGTCTGCGCCGCGAGATTCCCGGCTACCGTCACGAAGCCATCGACATCTGCGTGCGCGACCGGCTGCTGGCGCTGGTGGACGAGTTGCGTCCCAACCTCATCGTACACACCGCGGCGCAGCCGTCGCACGATCGGGCGGCGGCCATTCCGTTTCTCGATTTCGAGGTCAACGGCGTGGGCACGCTGAACCTGCTCGAAGCCGCCCGGAGGTCGTGTCCCGAATCGCCGTTCGTTCACATGTCGACCAACAAGGTCTACGGCGACCGGCCCAACACCATCGCGCTCAAGGAACTCGAGACCCGCTGGGATTATGCCGATCCGGCTTATGAAAACGGCATCCCCGAGGATTTCCCCGTGGACCAGTCCAAGCACTCGCTGTTTGGTGCCTCCAAGCTCGCCGGCGACGTCATGGTGCAGGAGTACGGCCGCTATTTCAACATGCCCACCTGCTGTCTGCGCGGAGGGTGCCTGACCGGGCCCAACCACTCCGGCGTCGAACTGCACGGTTTTCTGAGTTACCTGGTCAAGTGCAACCTGGAGGGGCGCGAGTACAAAGTTTTCGGCTACAAGGGAAAACAGGTGCGCGACAACATTCATTCCGAGGATGTGGCGCGCTTCATGCTGGAGTTCTGGAAGGCCCCGCGAGTGGCCGAAGTGTACAACCTGGGCGGCGGCAAGGGGAATGCCTGCTCCATCCTGGAAGCCTTCCGCAAGACCGAGGACATTACCGGACGCCCCATGCAGTGGCGATACGTGGACGAGAACCGCATCGGCGACCACATCTGCTACTACAGCGACCTGCGCAAGATGAAGGCCCACTATCCCGCGTGGGACCTCACAAAATCCCTGGACGCCATTTTCCAGGAGATTGCCGAAAGCTGGATGCGCAGGCTGCCGGACAAGGCTGCCTCGTGAGAATCCGGCCCTACCGAATCGGCGGCGCCGTCCGCGGACCCGGCGCGGGGCCGGGCTGGAGCCGGCCATGAAGCGGATGACCGAGCCGCCCCGGCAGGATCCCCTCAAACTGCTCTCGGTGGTGATTCCCTGCCGCAACGAAGAGGGCGCCATCGCCTCCACCGTGGAGCACCTTTGCGTGGAGCTGCGCTTGCACGGGGTGGAGCACGAAATCGTCCCCGTGGACGACGGCAGCACGGATTCCACCTGGACCGTTCTCCAGGAACTGCAGGGGCGCCTGCCCACGGTGCATCCGGTGCGGAACACCGGCGAGAACGGTTTCGGGCGGGCCATCGTTTTCGGAATCGACCACAGCCAGGGAGACGCCCTGGTGATCATGATGGCGGACGAATCCGACGACAGCCGCGACGTGGTGCGCTACTGGGAGCTGCTCAACGCCGGCTGGGACGCGGTCATGGGCTCCCGCTTCGTCAAGGGCGGCGGCGTGATCGATTATCCCATCCACAAGCTGATGGTCAACCGCCTGGCCAATCTTTTTCTGCGGGTCCTGTTCCGCGCGCCGCTCAACGATTTCACCAACGCGTTCAAGGGATATCGCCGCCGGGCGCTGGACGGTTGCCGTCCGTTCCTCTCGCCGCACTTCAACCTGACGGTGGAACTGCCGCTGAAGACCATTGTCCGCGGCTACTCCTGGACGGTAGTGCCCATCACCTGGCGAAACCGCCGCTCCGGCATCTCCAAGCTCAAGATCCGCGAGATGGGCAGCCGGTACCTGTTCATCGCGCTGTATTGCTGGCTGGAAAAGTACTTCAGCCGCGGCGATTACAAGCAGCGGCATCCGGAGAGCTGAGCCCGCCGCCCGCGGTCCGGCCCGGAGGCATACGGTAGAATGAAGGCGATGCCGCGCAACTGGTAGGGAATTCATGCCGCCAACCCCCGCCGGCGCCCTGTCTCCAAGATCGTTGTTCAAGAGGATCTTTCTAAGCAGCGGTCTCTACTCCATTCCCGCCCTGGCCCAGCAGGTGATCTCCACGCTCATGCTGCCCGTCGTCACGGCCAGCCTGAGCCGGGAAGATTACGCCGTCCTGGGGACCCTGGAGCAGGTGGGCATCCTGCTGGCGCTGCTTCTGGGCGGGTGTTTCGGCTGTTCGATCGGCTACTTCTACTATGAACGGGACACCGCCGAAGAGCGCCGCCCGGTGATTGGAACTTCCATACTGGGCGCGGTCTTCGCCGGGCTGCTGACGGCGGTGGTGTGCTGGGTGCTGGCCGTTCCGCTGACACGCCTGGTCTTCCACCACGACGGATACGCCTTCTACCTGCGGTTCATGATCCTCGGCGCGGCGCCTTCCTTTGCGCTGGAAGCGCTGCTGGGATGGGCCCGCGTGGCCAACCGGCCGCGAACCTATGTGATCGGCGCGTTGGCGCGGGGCCTGGTGGGGGCTGCCGCGGCGCTCATCCTGGCGGTTTTTTTCCGCCTCACGATTCTGGGCATGCTGGCGGCGGGCATCGCCTCTGTGACGGTTCCCTTTCTGATGCTGGGGCCGGCATGCTGGCGCGCCACCCGGCCGACCTTCGACAGCCCGCTGTTTGTGCGCATGGTGAAGTTCTACTTCTTTGTGGGCTTGGGCGGGCTGGCCATGTTCTGCATCAATTTCGGCGACCGCCTGCTGCTGTGGCGTCACGCCAGCGGGCCGGAAATCGGAGATTACGTCCTGGCGTACAAAATCGGCATGCTGTCCATCCTGGCCTATAACTCGTTTTACAGTTACTGGGGCTCGAACATGTTCGACCTGATGAAGCGCGACGATGCCGATGCGCTGTTCGCACGCCTGCTGACTTACGCTGCGGGAGCCATTGTGGTGCCGTGCCTGGGGCTGACGATTTTTGCCAGGCCGGCCATCCGAATGCTGGCGCACCACAATTACTCGGGAGCCGCCGTCTTTGTCCCGGCTATCGCCTTCGCTTATGGAATCCGCTGCCTGGGCGACTTTTTCCGCAGCCGGTTCTACGTTGCCGGACGCCCCGGTTACGACGCCCTCTGCAATTGGGCCGGGGCGGCGCTGTGCCTGGGCGGGTACCTGTACTGGATTCCGCGCCTGGGCGTCTGGGGAGCGGTCCTGGCAACCGCGGTGGCGTTTGCCGCCTTGCTCGGGATCGGCTTGATCTGGACCTACCGCATCCGTCCCTACCGGGTGGAAGGCGGACGCCTGGTGAAAATGGCGATCGCCATGGCCGCCGTGCTGGCGGCGTTCGCGGCGCTGCCCATGGCATCGCTGGGGGGACAGATCGCTTTCGGCGCGCTGCTGATGGCCGCATTCCCCGGCCTGCTGTGGATTCTGGGGTTTCCCACTCCCGCCGAACGGGAGTTGCTGCGCGCCGCCATCCAGCGCGTGAGGGCCGGTGTCCCGCCCGCGCGGTAGCCGGCGCCCGGCCCGCTGTTGCAAACCGCCGCGCCGTCGCTTAGCCTAAGATGCAGATGAAAGTGGCGTACATCCGCTGGAAAGACGCCGTCGCCGAAGAAGCCGCCGACGGGCTGGCGCGTCCCTCCCACGCCGAACTCGTCGAACTGCAGGAAGTCGGTTTCCTGCTGGACGAAAACGACGAAGCCGTGCAGATCGGCATGGAGGCCGCCGACGCCCACGATGTGCATCCCGGACGCTGGCGCCTCCACATTCCGCGGGTCAGCATCATAGAGATGCGCGTGGTCGAACTCGACAAGCTGTTTCCCAGGAGACGCAAGCGGTCCGCGCCGCCCAAGGCATAGGCGCGCGGCGCAGCCGTTCCTCGGGGCGCACCCTACTGCTTCCCCAGCATCTCCAGGTACAGCGCCACGGCCTCGATCCCGCGGAAGAAATTCGGCAGGTGGAACTTCTCGTTGGGGGCGTGCAGATTGTCGTCCGGCAGCCCGAAGCCCATCATCACGCTGGGTATGCCCAGGTGCGTATCGAACACCCCCACGATGGGAATCGACCCGCCCGAGCGGATGTACACCGTCTCCTTGCCGAAGACCTGCTTCATCGCCTCGGCCGCGGCCTGGATGTACGGATTCTCGGGATTGGTCAGCGACGGCGCCCCCGCGTTCAACAGCTTCACCTCCGCGGTCACGCCCTTGGGACACGCTCTGGCCACCGCCGCCTGAAACTGCGCGATGGATTCGTCCACCCGCTGGTCGCCCACCAGCCGCGTGCTGATCTTGGCCACGGCGCGCGCCGGGATCACCGTCTTGGCGCCTTCGCCCACAAAACCGCCCTTGATGCCGTGTACTTCCAGCGTGGGCCGCGCCCATACCCTATCGAGAACCGGATAGCCGGGCTCGCCCACCAGCGCGCTCACGCCCATTTCCTTCTCGGCGTAGGCCTTCTCGTCGAAGGGCAGCCGCGCCCAGGCCTCGCGCTCCTTGGCCGCGGGAGGCACCACGCGGTCGTAGAACCCCGAAATCCGAATCCGTCCGTCGCGGTCCTTGAGCGCGCACAGGATCTCGGCGATGGCCATGATCGGGTTGGGCGCGGCGCCGCCGTAGACGCCCGAATGCAGATCGTGATCGGCGCCCTGAACGGCCAGTTCGTAGTAGACCAGCCCGCGCAGGCCGATGCAGATGGTGGGCATCTCGGGGGCGAACATCTCGGTGTCGCACACGATGGCCGCGTCCGTCTTGAGCCGCAGCGGCTGGCTCTTCACGTACGCCTCGATGTGCTCGCCGCCGGTTTCCTCTTCGCCTTCCAGCAGAAACTTGACGTTCACCGGCAGCTCGCCGTGCATCTTCATGAGGCCTTCCACGGCCTTGATCTGAATGAAGACCTGCCCCTTGTCGTCGCAGGCGCCGCGGCAGAAAATGTCGTCGCCGCGGATGGTGGGCTCGAAGGGCGGCGACTTCCACTCCTCCAGCGGGTCCGGCGGCTGCACGTCGTAATGGCCGTAGAACAGCACTGTCGGCTTGCCTGGCGCGCCCAGCCATTGGCCATACACCAGCGGATTGCCGCCGCCGGGGTCCTCGATCAGTTCGGCCGACGTCATGCCGGCGCTCAGCAGTTGGTCCCTGGCGAACTCGGCCGCGCGCCGTATATCGGGCTTGTGCTCCGAAAGCGCGCTGATGCTGGGAATCCGCAGGAATGTCTTCAACCCTTCCAGGAATTCGGCGTGGTGCTCCTGATAGTAGTTCACGATGCCTCCCCTCTTACATGATCGCAGTTGGCGGGGCGGGCTCGTCCGGCCGCCCGGCGTTCTTCAGCGGCAGCAGGATCATGAGCGCCCCTACGGCCGCCAGCACCACCAGCCCCAGCCAGTCCGCTCCCACCCAGTTCCAGACCGGCAGGATGTGGACCTTGTGGGCCGGCGTTGAGCGGTTCTTCTCCCAGGCGCGGAAGCCCGCCACCACCAGGCCGCACAACGCCTCGCCCGCAATCAGCCCCGCCGCCGTCAACACCCCGGCGTTCTCGATGCGCGCCTTCTGCGCGGCGTTGAACTCGCCCTTGTCGCGGAGCCTGTCGGTAGCCCAGCGGAACAGGCCGCCGACGAAAATGGCGAAGGTGGTTTCGAGCGGCAGGTACATGCCCACCGAAAACAGCATGGGGCTCTTCACCTGCACCAGAATCAGGCCGAATCCCATGAACACGCCGACCACCACCAGCGGCCACGCCATGTCGCCGCCCACGATGCCCTTCGCCAGCGAGGCCATCAGTCCCGCCTGCGGCACCGGCAGTTCTTTGGTGCCGAAGGTGTAGGCCTGGTGCAGCCACATCAGCGGGAAGAACAACGCCAGGCTGGCTACCACGATGCCCAGCAGGTCGCCGATCTGCATTTTGGCCGGCGTGCCGCCCAGAATGTGCCCGGCCTTCAGGTCCTGCAGCATTTCGCCGGCCACCGCCGAGGAAACGCACACCACCGCCGCCACCCCCAGCACCGCGCCCACGCCCGCATTACCGTGCAGCCCCAAAGCCACCATCAGCAGGGCCGCCACCACCAGCGTGCACAGCGTCAGGCCGGAGACCGGATTGTTCGACGAGCCGATCATGCCCACCAGGTTGCCCGACACCGCCGCGAAGAAGAATCCCAGCACGATCATCACCACCGCCGCCGCTGCCGCGCCGGGGATCTGGCCCGCGAAGTAGTAATACAGCGCCACCATGCACACGAACACGGCCCCCAGGCCGCCGAACACCACCTTGCTGTTCAGGTCGCGCTGGGTGCGGGTGGTGGATGCGTGGGCCGCCGCCGACTTCTTCAGGTCCGCCACCGCCCGCTTCATGCCCAGCCACAGGTTCTTGCGCATGCGGAACAGCGTGAACGTCGCGCCCACCAGCATGCCGCCCACCGCGATGGGCCGCACGATGTTGTACCAGATCGAGAGGGTGACATCCGCCCAGCCGTTTTCGGTCCCGGGGACGGAGGACTGGAGTTGCGGCCCCAGGAAGAAAGCCAGCAGCGGCACCAGCAGCCCCCAGGCGAACACGCCGCCGGCGAAATTCAGCGCCCCCAGTTGCGGGCCGATGATGTAGCCCACGCCCAGATAGGCCGGGCTGATGGCCGGTGCGGAGAAGGTGGTCACGGCGCCCGCCTGAACCACCGGCGAGCCATCGATCTTGGTCAGCTTGACCATGCTCTTGCCCAGCGCGCCGACGTTGAGCAGGAAATCCCGGCTGGCGGTGAACAGCTTGACCGCGCCCAGGAAGAACACGACCACCCCGAGCCCCATGTTGGCGAAAAGAATCCTGGCCGCCTTGGCGCCCTGCTGGCCGGCCTTGTGGATCTCGGCCGCCGCCACCGACTCGGGGAAGGGAAGATCCGGGTCCTCCACCATCACCCGCCGCAGCAGCGTCACGAACAGAATGCCCAGCGTGCCGCCCACCGCCATCAGCGCCACCGATTTCCAGTACCCGTGTTCCAGATCGAATACCGGCCAGACCCCCGCCAGCATGAAGGCGGGGATGGTGAACACGGCGCCGGCGGCCACCGATTCGCCGATCGAGCCGATGGTACGGGCCACGTTCTCTTCCAGAATCGAGCCCTTCATGAGCCGCAGGACGGCCATGCCGATCACCGCCGCCGGGTAGGTGGCCGCGATGGTCATGCCGGCGCGCGAACCCAGGTACAGGTTGGCCGCTCCCAGGACCACGGTCATGATCAGCCCCAGCACGACGGCGCGGAAGGTGAACTCGCGCAGCTCGGTCTTGTCCGGCACGTACGACCGGAAGGTCTTGTTCTCGGGAGGCGTCATTGCAGTTTGGCCCTCACTTTATCGCTTAACGACTTGCCATCGACGGTCTTCCCCTGGAGCCTGGCCTGGGCGGCCTTCATCGCCACGCCCATCTGTTTGAGCGCGGTGACGCCGGTCTCCGCCAGGGCGGCGGAGACGGCCGCGTCCACTTCCGCCTCGGTGGCCGCCGCCGGCAGGTAGGCTTCGATCAGCCGCCGCTCGGCCTCTTCCTTGTCCGCCTGTTCCGCGCGGCCCGCGTTGCGGAAGGCGTCGGCGGCCTCGGTGCGCTGCTTGATGAGCGATTTCAGGACGGCCATTTCGGCGGCTTCGTCCACCGGCTTGGGCGAATCCACCTTCTGTTTCATCAAGGCGGCCTTGATCATCCGCAGGGCGCTGAGGCGCGCTTCCTCCCGGCTCTTCATGGCCGCAACCATGTCTTGCTGGACCCGATCGATGAGTGGCATGATGTCTGCCATTATATGACCATGCTTTCGCGGGCGTTTTGGGGACGGGGACGCGGCGGGACGGGTTGGGCGGGGCCGGTGCAGAATCCGCCGCACGAGTGCAGCATTTGCTCCGCCAGTCCGGTTCCCGGACCCGCATTCCACCGCGGCCTTCGCCAGAGCCCATATCCCGGCTGCAACGCCGTTTTCGCCGGAACGGCACTGCGCGTGCTCTATCCCTTCCCTGGAATGAAATTATGAGGACATCTTCAGCTACAGCAATCGGCGGCGTCGTCTTGACGACCCTGCTATTCGCGTTCTCCGCGATCGCGCGCGACCACAGCGCCATGAACGGCACCTGGACGCTGGTGCCCGCCAAGTGCGAGTTTGCAGGCCAGCCCGTGGTTCAAACCGGCACCGTGACGATCCATGAGCGGGACGGGATCATCGTTGTCGAGCGCAGTTTCAAGTATGAAGGCGGCGCCGAGAACTTCTTCTACCGCGACGTTACCGACGCCGAAAACAACGCCACGATCAAAACCGGAAAAGACCTCAAGAGCAAAACCAGGTGGGATCGCGACGCCCTGAAGGTGACGACCACCGATTCCGGGGCAGTGACTCTCGAAACCTACACTCTTATTGCGGATGGCGCCATGATGGCGAGCGTGGTACGGCCCGGCCACGCGGCGATCACCCTCGTGTTCCAGCGGCAGTAGAGCAAGCGCCCGGAGCCGGAGTCTGTGCCGCCGAACAGCGATTAGCGACAAGTCCCCGAATCGTCGACTGCGCCTCGTCCAGCCAAGAGCGGCGCCCGATCCGCGCGCGTTACAACCGGTGTCCGGCGAGATCGAAGCCCACGCCGGGTAGATACGATTTGAGCACGCGAAGTCAACCGGCCAGCTACTTCCGCACCGCCAGCGGACTGCCGTACACGATCCCCCGGCCCTGAGTGCCGATGTAGACGCGGCCGTAGATGCGCGGGTCGCCCGAGATGTCGCCGAGCATGCCGTACTGATGGCGGTCGTCGTTGATGCGGATCCAACTGGCGCCCGCGTCGTCGGAGCGGAAGATCCCGTAGACGCCGCTCACCGTGCCGACGGCGTAGACGGCCGGATACGTGGCTCCGGCGGCGGGCATGCCGAACCCGACCAGCGGCGCGGAGTCGATCGACGGGAGCTGTGCGAAGCTCGCGCCGGAGTCGGTGGAGTGGTAGAGACCGCTCGAGGTCGGCAGCCAGAGATCGCCTTCGTGGCCCGCGACGGCTTTCGGATAGGCCTCCGCGGTCCATCCGGGAGACCCGATGTCTTGCGGCAATCCGGCGGCCCGCGCAGCGAACGAGACGCCGCCGTCAACGCTGACGAACACGGAGCCGGAAGACGGATCGTAGCCGTAGAACTTGCTCGGGTTTACGCGATCGGATATGACCTGCAACCCGACCGGCGCGCCGGTCGAGGAGGTGAATGTCGTACCTTGGTCGCGCGAGTAGGCCGGGACCGTGTCGCCCGCCGCCCAGATGACGGTTGCGCCATCGGCGGACACGGCCACGGAGGCGACGTAGCCGTCGGCGGTGGGGCCGAGCCCGGCGCCGGGAGGGGCGGCTGCAAACGGCGTCCAGGTGGCGCCGCCGTCGGCCGACCAGGCGCCCGCGATGTGCGCGACGTAGTCCAGCAGGCCAACGCGAGCCATCAGGGCGGAGTTCGACCCGGCGAAATCGAGCGATGCCACTTCGATCATGTACGGATTCTCGAACGGCGCCGGCGAAATACTGAAGTCGTCGTGGCGGAAGCCACCCAGATCCGCCATCGCGCTGTACAGATGCGCGCCGGAGGGCGGACTCACGACGCGGTGAACCGCGGTCTCTTCGATCCCGTTGCCGCCCACCCGCCAGTGCACGGTCTGCCCGGAGTCGACGTTGGTCAGATCGTTGGTGGACCACACTGTGTTGCCGCCGTCATAGACCGCGTGGGCGGAGTCGAACGGATCGATTTCGAACGACGCGTTCCAGACACCGAATATAACCTCGGTGTTGAGGAACGGCGACAGGGAGGTGTCCATCTCGGAGAGACTTTTCACGCTGGTCCAGGTCGCGCCGCCGTCGGTGCTGCGGAAGAAGTCGTCGCCGGGGTACCAGCGGTTCCAGGTGCCGACGACGACGGTCGCGTTGCGTTGAGCGTCCGCGCTGACGGCGCAGTAGCCGTACCACAGGGTGTTCGGCCTATCCGGAGGCGTGATGTTGGTCCAGACGCCCGTCGCCGTGTCGAACCTGTAGACGGCGCCGTTGGAGATGGCCAGCATCCCCGCGGAGTTGGCGTAGGTGACGTAGAGCAGCCCGTCGGGACCGAGCGCGCAGCGCATGGGCCGCAGCGTCTCTCCGTCAAGCAGAGTAGTGGGTTGGCCGGGCACCTGCTGCCAGGTCGCGCCGGAGTCGGTCGAGCGATAGATGCCGCCGGTGTAGGCGCCGGCATAGACGGTGCCGGCGTGGCGCGGGTCGAAGCGGACGAAGAGCACGCCGACCAGGTCGGGCGAAGACGTTATGGGAAAGCTCGCCATCTGGCTCCAGGTGGAGCCGTAGTCCTCGCTGACCCATAGCCCGTTCTCGTGTGTGCCGAGGTAAAGTTCGTTGGGCTGGAAGGGATTGACGGCGAGGCGCTCGCCCGTTTGCTGGCCGTGGAGGAGGTCGTTGCCGCCCATCTTGAAGGGCAGATCGACGCGCTGGAACGTGTTGCCGCGATCGGTGGAGACCAGTATCGCCGCGTTGACGGGACACCATGAGTCGATGTACATGCCCGCCGCCAGATAGACGCGCTGCGCATCGGCCGGATCGACGGCGATACTCTCGATCCCCATCAGGCTCCAGTCCGCGTCTGTGCCGCCCAGCCAGTCGGTCAGCGGAGTCCAGAGCGAGGCGGCCGCGCTCCAGCGGTAGGCGCCGCCGACGTCGGCACGGATGTACATCAAACCGGGCTCGGTAGGGTGGAAGTAGATGCCCGGCATCACTCCGCCGGCGACGATCTTGACGCTTTGCCAGGCGTAACTATCGCACGTCGGCTGTGCGGGGACGGCGTTGACAGCCGCTACGCGCTCGGCGCAACCGGGCCCGGCGGGGCTGGACACGGTCCGCGCCGGCAGGGCCGCAGCGGCCGCGGCATCGGCCGTCGCAGGCTCTGCGCCACGCGCCGCCGGCCAGAGCAGCGCCGCGGCGCAAGTGCCGAGTGCCCATCGATTCATCATGCAGAGGAGCGCCTCCCAGCGCGCCTGAGCCAAGGGCCGTCAACTCCCGGTCAGCAAGACAATTATACACTCGGCGATCCGCGTGCAGGCCGGCACTATCGGCGCGACACTATCGGCGCCGGTGTGAACGGTTTTCCGCCAGCCAAGCGCCGGCCACGCGTTGCGCGCCGCGGAATGCGACATCCGAACTGAATCCGACGGCTGGGCGAATCGCGGAATGCACATGATACGGCCAAGTGGAGCGCAGGGTCGGGAACGATCGAGTTGCGCTTCGAGACCGGCGATTTCCCACTGGAGCTGCGCGAGTGCCACCAGGCGGGCGCTCGTGAACGGCGAGTCATGAGCGTAGCGCGTAATCCGGCCAATCGGGTCCATGGACCGTGCCCCGCGCGCCGACACGTCTTCGCGAGTGGTGCTATAAATAGCCTCGTCCGCTGCCGCCCGCGCCAGGTGGGCGCCGCGATGACTTTCGATGAGTCTAGTAACGATGCGAACCATATCCGTATTGCCGATTGCGTGCGCGGCTGCGGGCCTGCTCTCGGCCCAGCAACCCGTGAAGGTCGAGGGAATTCCGGCCCGCGCGCCCCAGGCCGTTATTGCGGCGGGCGCCAAAAGGGTGAACCCGAAAGATGAGCTGACCTACGTCCGGATCCCGCCGGGGAAGTTTCAGATGGGCTGCTCGCCTGGAGATGCGGGATGCGGCGACGACGAGAAGCCGGCGCACGAGGTCGCCATCACGAGAGGTTTCTGGCTGGGGCAGACGGCCGTCACCCAGCGGGCCTACCGGCGCGTGACGGGACAGGATCCGAGCGCCCACAAAGGCGACAATCTCCCCGTTGAGCACGTGGATTGGGACGAAGCCAAGGCTTACTGCGCGGCGGTTGGAGGGCGGCTGCCGACGGAAGCCGAGTGGGAATATGCGGCGCGGGCCGGTTCCACGGGCGCGCGCTACGGCAATCTGGATGAAATCGCCTGGCACGCGGGGAACAGCGGAGGCCAGTCTCACGAAGTGGGGCGGAAGTTGCCGAACGCTTTTGGGCTGTACGACATGTTGGGGAACGCCTGGCAGTGGGTCGCGGACTGGTACGGGAACTATCCGTCCGCGGCGCAGGTGGATCCATCCGGGCCCGCGAGCGGCCAGTACAAAGAGCCGCGCGGCGGCTCGTGGGGCAGCGATTCCAGGCTGGTGCGCGCGTCGTACCGGGGCTGGGTCGATCCGGGCCACCGCGGCGGCAAACTCGGCATCCGGTGCGCCGCGGACTGACCCTCCCAGGGTGACGCGCCACGGCCCGGCTCCCGGCCCGACGAAGCTTTCCGGGCCTTTCGTGGGCGTGCTAGTGTGGGATCGTGAGCGGCGCGATCGCTTCGGGCGTGCTTGACGGCTTTCTGGACCCGTTGAGCCGGTGTCTGGATACCGCGTCGGCCCGGCGTGTGGCCGATTTCCGCATCGCTGAGAATGTCCAGGAGCGGGTGGATGCGCTCGCCGAGCGAGCCAACGAAGGTCTTTTGAGCGCCGACGAGCGAGCCGAATACGAGGCATTCGTCAACGCGTCGGACTTCATCGCAATCCTCAAGATTAAGGCCCTGCGCAACCTGGCGTTGAACCCGGGCGCGTGATGGATGGCGCCACGCGGAACCTGGTCCGCCGCCGGGCGGACAACCGATGCGAGTACTGCCGGCTCCGTCAAGAGCACAGCCATCTCGCGCACCATGTCGAGCATGTCGTCGCCAGGCAGCATGGCGGACCCGACGATTTGGACAACCTGGCCCTGGCTTGCCACCGATGCAACCTTTGCAAGGGCCCGAATCTGACGGGCTTCGACCGGGGGAGCGGCCGGATTGTGGCGCTGTTTCACCCGCGGCGCGACCGCTGGACCGAGCACTCTGCGTGGCGGGGTCCGCGTATCGAAGGGCTGACGGCCACTGGCCGGGCGACTGTCCTGGTGCTCGCGATGAACGACGCCCGGCGGGTGGAATTGCGCGCGGAGATCCTGGGGCGTGGCGAGGTGGGCTGACGGGAGCGCCGGGCGTCTCATGGGCAGGGTCCGCGGGCGCTGGCGCGCAGGCTCAAGCTTCCTACGTGGGGACTTGGGGGCAACTATTCTGCCCAACTCGAGGAGCTCCCGGCCAATGTCCGAGTAGCGCACCCGGCCGGAGGAGCGCGCGCGGCTCAGATCAACGAGATGGCGACTATACAGTCATGTGGGCGGTGGAGACGTGAGCCCTAAAGCCTCGTCATCGATCCGCTTTCGGCCTCACAAGTCATCCGGAGATTATCGGGAACAAAAGTCCGGTAAAATGGTTTCTAGGCCATGCGCCACAGTCGATTCAAATACTTCCACAATCCAGACCATGCCCAGCAATTCCTACATGGATGTATGTTCTGCTGGAATGCGGCCTATTACCGTGACTACGAGGACGCGAAGGCTGCGCAAGTTGTCGGTGATGAATACGAGGGAACGCGACTGTATCGGCCTTTGAACGGCCTGGAGATCAACAATCTCACGCAGCACACGCAGGAAAATATCCAGCGCGGCGCGGAATTCATCACCAAAGCACGCGAGATCTTCGTCTACTGCGTCAGCATGGCATTCAACGACGATCTTAAAAGGGAATTCGATGCCAAGGCATGCGTCGAAATCTGCGATCCGCTGAAGTTCATACAGCGGTGGCAAAAAGCGTTGCCGCCAGAAGCTCACGTGACTTCTGGTGCAATTGGCGATTATCAAAAATATGTATGTCGCAGGGTTAGCTACTACCACGGTCATGACCTACCAGGAAACGTATGGGCAATCCCCGATCTCATCACGACCACAAAGCTAAAGAGGTTCGCTTACCAACAGGAATACCGTTTCGCCTACACGAAGACGGACGCTTTTCGGTTCGAGAACGTCCGTGTCGAATTAGTTGATCGCAAGGCCAGACCCGCACCCAAGCCCGAAGAGCATTTCCATGAGATACTCGACCTCGGAGACCTTCACGACATCTGCCGAATCCACGTAATCAACCCTTGATTCGAAAGGAGGTAGAGTACTACCTTGCCGATGTCAATTGATTGGTGGATTTGAGAGCTTCGACGCCATCGTGCCTCTGAAGTCGATCAATACGAAACCAAGCTTCGATCGTTCAGGTAACTGACCATGGGCCTGCCCGACCGCCACCAGAACGGAAAACGCCCTAGCCGCGGAAGTGGAGTCTAGTCGGCCCCGAGCGGATGGCCCCCACTCCGACATTGGTCCCAACGCGGCGTTCCAGGAGACCGCTTTCAATATGTCGCGGCGCCCAAGGGTCCTCGAACGCGGCGGCGCCGGATTCCGAGTTTCGCGATGGTCTCGTCCAGCGAAAGGCCCTGCCGGCGTTCACTCGCCTCCAGCAGACCGCGATTCATGGATTCCGATTTCAAGAGATAGGCCGTCTCGCGTTCGGACGCGATCTCGCGCCACGGGAGATCGGCACGATCACGGCGGTTGGCTCGCCGCTCTCGTTGGAGACGTGCCGGATATCGGCTTCCACCATCGTCTACAGCTTACTCGGATTCGGCGGCGTGCGGCCGGCGGTTTGCCGGGCTGGCTGGTAACCGTCCATCCGCCCGGAGTCGCGGCAGTGGGCCGATTGCGGGTGCCCTCTGGGCGCGGCCGCAGAATGCCGTTCTGCCCCACAAGGGGCGCGGCCGGTCCACCGCCGGCGCACCCCCCCGAACTCCCAGTCCCCCCGCTTGCAAACGGGACATCGATGTCTGATATTCTATAGGACTACTACCGACATGCACATCAAAAAGCAACGATTACTCACTCCGGGACCCACCCCGCTGTACCCTCCGGCGCTGCATGCCATGATGGCGTCGGACATTCACCATCGCACCGAGGATTTCCGCAACGCATACCGTACCTGCCTGGCGGACCTCAAGGAGGTGCTGGGTACTACCCACGACGTACTGATGTTTGCCGCCTCGGGCACGGGCGCGATGGACGCTTCCGTCTCCAACCTGTTCTCGAAGGGCGACAAGGTGATTGCCTGCGTGGCCGGCAAGTTCGGCGAGCGCTGGGCCGAAATCGGCAAGGCGTATGGGCTTGACGTCATCGCTCTGACGGTCCCCTACGGCCAGGTGGTGTCGCCCGCCCAGGTGGAAGAAGCGCTGGCCAAGGAGCCGGCCGTCAAAGGCGTGTTCCTGCAGGCTTCGGAGACCTCGACCGGCGCGGCGCACGATGTGCAGGCCATCGCCGCGGCGGTTGCCAAAACTCCCGCCATCCTTGTTCTGGACGCCATTACCGGCATCGGCACCCAACCGCTGGACATCCATGGCTGGGGACTCGACGTGGTGATCGGTGGTTCGCAGAAGGCCTTCATGATTCCGCCCGGCCTGGCGTTCCTGGCCATCAGCCCCAAGGCTTGGGCGCTGACGGAAACCGCTACGCTGCCGCACTATTACTTCAACCTCAAGAAGGAAAAGAAGAGCGCGGACGGGGGCGAATCCAGTTGGACGCCTTCCACGGCGCTGATTCTGGCCATGGCCGAAGGGCTGCGCTTCATCAAGAAGACCGGCATGGCGAACATGATCGCCAACGCCCAGATGCTGGCCCAGGCCACGCGCGCCGCGGCCGTCAGCCTTGGCATGGAACTGTTCGCCGCCTCTTCGCCGGGCGCCGCGGTCACCGCCATCAAAGCGCCCGCGGGCATGGATTCGGGCGTGATCGTCAAGGAGTTCCGCTCGCGTTTCGGCGCCATCATCGCCAATGGCCAGGGTACGATGAAGGGCAAGATATTCCGCATCGCGCACCTGGGCTATTTCGATTTCGCCGACTTGTTCGCCGTGGTCGCCGCCTTGGAGATCATCCTCAAGGCCAACGGCCAGCCGGTGACTTATGGGACCGGCGTCCGCGCCGTTCAGGAAGTCTACGAACGCGCCGCCGTGCTTCCGAAATCCACAACCGCCTGACGAGCCGCCCGCTCGAGCGGGCATACAGAGATACTCTATGAACGTCCTAATCGCCGAGCCCATGGCCCCGGCAGGGGTCGAGCTGTTCCGTTCCCAGCCCGGATGGAACATCATCGTTTCGAATCCGAAAGAGTATGCCCAACACCTGGCGGAATGCGACGCGCTGCTGGTGCGCAGCGCCGTCCAGGTGACCAAGGCGGTCCTCGAAAAAGCCCCCAAACTGCGCGTCATCGGGCGCGCCGGCGTGGGCGTGGATAACGTCGATCTGGAAGCCGCCACCGAGGCCGGCGTCCTGGTCATGAACACCCCCGGCGGGAACGCCGTCTCGGTCGCCGAGCACACCCTGGCCCTCATGCTGGCCATGGCCCGCCACATTCCCCAGGCCAACGCCTCCACCTGCGGCGGCAAGTGGGAAAAGAAGAAGCTCATGGGGAACGAGCTGCGCGGCAAGACGCTGGGAATCGTCGGCCTGGGCAGCATCGGCAGGGAGGTGGTCAAGCGCGCGCGGGCCTTCGAGATGCGCGTGGTGGCCAACGACCCGTACGTCACCTCGAAGATCGCCCAGGACCTGGAAGTCGAGCTGGTCCCGCTCGACGCCCTCTACGCCGCGAGCGACTACATCTCGCTGCACGTGGCGGCCACTCCGGAAACCTCCGGCATGCTCTCCGCCGCGGCCTTCGAGAAGATGAAGCACGGCGTGCGCATCGTCAATTGCGCGCGCGGCGAGCTGGTGGACGAGGCGGCGTTGCGCGCGGCGGTCGATTCCGGCAAGGTGGCCGGCGCCGCGCTCGACGTCTTCTCCGCCGAACCGCCGCCCGCCGGTTTTATCCTTTTCGGCAACCCCAACGTGATGGCCACGCCGCACATCGCCGGCTCGACCGAGGAAGCCCAGGAAATCGTGGGCGTGCGCATCGCCGAGCAGGTGGTGGAGTACCTGAAGAACGGCGTCGCCGTCAACGCCGTCAACATGCCGGCGCTTTCGCCCGAGCGGTTCCGCGCCCTGCGCCCCTACGCCGAACTGGCCGGGAAGCTGGGCCACTTCGCGGCCCACATCGCCGTCGGCAACCCGCGCCGGATGCGGCTGACGTACTTCGGCAAGATCGCCGAGGGCAACACCAGCCTGCTGCGCAGCGCCGGCCTGGCCGGCGCGCTGAGCCGCTCGTCGGCCGCCAAGACCAACATGGTGAACGCCATGCAGATCGCCGAACAGCGCGGTTGGGACGTGGCCGAAGCCCACGAGAAGCAGTCCGTGAACATCGACACCATCCGCATCGAACTGGAAACCGATGGCGGCGTCACCACGGTCGAAGGGTCGGTGCTGCTCGACAAGCCGCGCCTCACCCAGGTGAACGGCATTTTCTGCGAGCTGGCGCTCTCCGGTCCGCTGGTCTTCATGATTAACCAGGACGTCCCCGGCGTAATCGGCCACGTGGGAACCGTGCTCGGCCGGAACGCCATCAACATCGCCAACTTCTCGCTGGGCCGCCGCGACGCGCCCCTGGCCCCTGGCGAACCGCTGGAAGCCCTGGCGCTGGTCGCGACCGACGAGGTGGTGGGCGAGCCGGTGCTGGAGCAGTTGCGCCACAACCCCGCCGTGAAATTCGCCCGCAGCGTGGACTTCCACGGGTAAGCGCCCATTCCGCCGTCCGCCGCGGGGCCGCTGGTCGCGGCCGCCGCGGGACGGCGGCAGGATGTAGTGCTCCAAGTTGAAGCAGAAAATCAAGGTAGCCTTCGCCTCGGGAACCGATGACCTGAACGCGCGCCTGATCGCGCGCATGCGCCAGGTCTTTCCCGAACTGCCGCTCTACGTGGTTTCGGATTTCGAACCGGAGGAGAAGGACGTGCAGTGGGTGCGCTACCAGGGCGGCGCGCTGGAGAACTGGGCGCGCTGCCGCCACGCGTTCCGCGGCAAGTCCATCCGCCTGGCGGGCGTGCTGCTGGTTCCCAATACTCCGTTTCGCCGGATGCGTCTCCTGGCGCTGATTCTGGCGCCGCTCTACTTCCTGGCCGTCAACGAGAACCTGAACGAATTCATGCTGCGGCCGCGCAGTCTCCCGCTCATGGCGCGCCATTTCGCCTGGCGCGCGCGCAATTTCCTGCGGTGGCACTTCGGAGGGAGCGGCACGCCCGCGCGCCGGGGGTGGGACGACCTCCGGTACGCCGCCGCGCGCATCGCCGGCCTGCTGCGCCTCAAGCGCCGCCGCGTGAAGCCGTTGCCGGAGGGTGAACCGGCGCCGCCCCGCTCCAGCGTGTGGCCGCCCGGCTGCGATCTCGATGCGCCCTCCCTGGCGGCGCTTGGGCGGGCCTTCGAGCAGATCCCCGACTTGTTCTGCGCCACGCTCTCCGCGGCCCCGGCGGGCGGCCTGCGGTATGCGCTTCCGGACGGCGCGGGCGGCGCGCTGTACGACGCCGCCAGGTTCCGCGCGTTGGGCGGATTCGACCCCGCCTATGAGACCGCCGAAGCCCGATTCCTGGACCTTTGCTATCGCGCCTGGCAGCGTGGCTGGCCCACCGTGGCCGCCGGCGCATCGCCCGCGCCGGACGGCGGCCGCCCATCCGTCCCGTCCGCCGCGGAAGAAATCGACCGTCTCAGATTCCTGGCACGCGCGGTTTCCAGCCGCAGGGTTTTCCGCCGCGAGTGGAAGCGCGCAGTGGGCCGGTTGCACGCCGGCGCGCGCACCCAGCCCGCCATGCGGCAGGCGCTCCGGCGCGCCCCGGCCATCGCTTTCGGCGGCGGCCCGTCCGATGCCTGCCGGATTCCCGACGATCTGATTCTGGCCCTGACCGGGGGCGCGGTGACGGTTTTCCCCGGCAAGGCTCAAACGGCGAAACCGCGCGTGCTGGTGGCTTCCGCTTACCTGCCGTTCCCGCTGTCCCACGGCGGCGCGGTCCGCATCCACAACCTGACCGCGCGCGCGGCGGCCGATTGGGACCAGGTGCTGGTGGCCTTCACGGAAACCGATGCGCCGCCCGCCGCCGAACTGCTGGAGCGTTTCGTGGAAGTGGTGGTGGTGCGGCGCGAGGGCAGCCACGCCGTTCCCAGCCGCGGCCGGCCGGAGGTGGTGGAACAGTTCGCCTCCGCGGCTTTTCGCGCCGCCCTGCGGGAGACCGTTCGCAAGTGGCAACCCGCCATCGCGCAACTGGAGTTCACGCAGATGGCGCAGTACGCCGCCGATTGCGCCCCCGCCCGCACCATCCTGGTGGAACACGACATCACCTTCGATCTCTACCAGCAGGTGGCGGCGGACAGCGACGATTGGGATCTGCGGCGCCAGTTGAAGCTCTGGCGGCGTTTCGAAACCGCCGCCTGGCGCAAGGTAAGCTGCGTGGCCGCCATGAGCGAAAAGGACCGTGCCATGGTACGCGGCGCGCGCGCGGCCGTCCTGCCCAACGGCGTGGACCTGGACCGCTTCCGGTTTTCGCCGTGCGATCCGGAGCCGGGCCGGCTGCTGTTCGTGGGATCCTTCTGCCACGTGCCCAACCTCATCGCCATCGGGTGGTTTCTCGACGATGTGTGGCCGCGGCTGCGGGATGCCCGCCTGCACATCATCGCCGGCGAGCGGCACGAGTATTTCCTGGACTACCACCGTTGCCGGGAGAAGCTGCGCCTTCGCCAGCCCGGCGTGGAGGTGGAGGGCTTCGTTTCCGATGTGCGCGGCGCTTACGGGCGCGCCGCCATCGTGGTGGCGCCGCTGGTGGTGTCGGCCGGGACCAATCTCAAGATCCTGGAAGCCATGGCGTGCGGCCGGCCGGTGGTCTCGACGCCCGCGGGTGTCAATGGGCTCGATCTGGCGCCGGGCGAGGAGTTCGTGCTGGCTCGGAACGACCCGGAAATGGCGGACGCTATCGGCAGGCTGCTTGGCTCGCCCGGCGAGTGCCGGCGCCTGGCGGAGGCCGGCCGGCGGCGGGTGGAAGAATCCTACGGCTGGGACGGGATCGCGCGGCGGCAGACGGAGTTGTACCGCGGGCTGATGGACGGTTCCCGCCCGACTCCGGGCCATTCCGCGAAACTCCCGCGCGCGTGTGGTGTTGAGAATGACGTGGAGCACGAATGAGACTCACTGCCAGCATCCTGGTCCTGGCGGCCGCCGGAGCCACCGCCGCGTCCGCGCAGATTACCGCGTTTCAGCACGTGATCGTGATCGTTCAGGAAAACCGGACCCCCGACAACCTCTTTTACAGCTTGTGCCTGCCACCGTACGGATCGGCCGCGACTTGCAGCGGCACTCCCACGGCGTCGCAGTACGATATTCAGACCGGCAACTGGCTGGACAAAACCTCGTCCACGGGGGTGACGCAGCCCTCCACGGTGGCGCTCGCGAATCAGTACGATTTGAGCCACGCCCACTCGGCTTTCACCGCGCAGTGCGACGCCGACGCCACCGGGGCCTGCAAGATGGACGGGTCCGCCGGTGTGAAGTGCTCCGGGACGTGTCCAACCAAGCCGCAGTTCCGGTACGTGGATAACTCCAAGGGCGTGGTGACCCCCTATCTGGAAATGGCGAAGCAGTACGGCTGGGCCAACTACATGTTCCAGACCAACCAGGGGCCCAGCTTTCCGGCGCATCAATTCCTGTTCGGGGGAACTTCGGCGCCCAGCGCGGCCGACGATGCGGCCGGCGTTTTCGCCTCCGAGAACATGTCGGGCACGGGCGCGACCGCGGGATGCACGGCCGAGGCCGGCACCACCGTCCAGTTGATCGATCCCACCGGCGAGAACCAGAAGATCTATCCGTGCTTCGAGCACCAGACCATGGCGGACGTGCTGCCGCCGGTGGTCACCTGGAGATACTATACGCCCAGCGCCGGCTCCATCTGGACGGCCCCGAACGCCATCCAGCACATCTGCCTGTCGAGCGGCCCCGGCGGCAAATGCACCGGGCAGGATTGGACCGGCAACGTGGATCTGACGCCGGCCGACGTGCTCAAGGACATCGCGTCGTGCAAGCTCCGCTCGGTGAGCTGGGTGATTCCCACCGGAGCCAACTCGGATCACGCCGAAAGCAACGACGGCGGCGGCCCGTCGTGGGTGACGTCGATCGTCAACGCCGTGGGCGCCAGTTCGAACTGCGACAACCTGGCCGGGTACTGGGAAAACACCGCCATCTTCATCACCTGGGACGATTGGGGCGGCTGGTACGACCACGAGAAACCCACCGTGATGGCGCTGCCCGAAGGCGACTACCAATACGGTTTCCGCGTCCCCCTGGTGGTGGTATCGGCCTACACGCCGCTGGGCTACATCAACAACAACCGCCACGATTTCGGCAGCATCCTCCGGTTCATCGAGCACAACTTCGGGATCGCGGAGGGCGCGCTGAATTTCGCGGACGCGCGCGCCAAGACCTCGCTCGACGGCTTCTTCGACTTCACCATGGCGCCGCGCTCCTTCAAGACCATCACCGCCCCCAAGGGCGCCAGGTTCTTCCTCACCGACAAGCGGAAGCCGACCGACCCGGACGACGATTAGAGTCAATCGCCAGCCGGCCCGGCCATGCCGGGGTTGGACCAAGTTGGTCCAATCCGGAAATCTTCCATCCATAGAATCAATCACTTGCAGGAGCGAGTTGGACCAAGTCGGTCCAACCGGCGAGGCCGGCGGCCGGCCGCTCAGCCAACCTGGGCGCGGATCTGATCCAAGCGCACGGCCCGCAGGAACGGCAGTTGCTGCGGCTCGGCCAGCCAATCCACCCTACCGCTCGGAAGCGGCCACACCAGCGCCACGTTCGCCTCGCGCCGCTTCCACGCATCGTAAACGGCGCGGCGTTCCTCGGGCGTCGACGCCGCGAAGCTTGCGTCCCGGCACACCACGGTCACCGGCACGTCCTGAATCTCCAGGCGCGCAACCGGAGCAGGTTCGGCGGGCATCGGGCCGTTTGGGCTCGCGGCCGGATGCCGCTGGTAGTCGACCAGGGGGTTGATGCGCCGGGCCGCCACGCCGGGATGGGCGGCCAGGTAGGCTTCGCAATCGAAAAGCGGATGCGGGCTGGCAGCCTGGGCGCGGCTCCGCAGAAAATGCCACAGCGGCTCGCGGCCGTTGGCGGGATACTCGCGGCACGCGCTCCGGTAGTAAGCCGGGTCGAAGAGCGGATGCGGCTTGCGGTCTTCCGCGGCCCCGTGGCGAAGGTAGTGGAACAGCGGATTCATGCGCGCCGCGGCGACGTCCGGATACTTTCGCAGGTAGAAGCCGGAGTCGAACAGCTCCCGCCGGTAGCGGGCCAGGTCGAGCAAGCGCCGCGCACCGGCGAGAAATCCGGTGGGCGCCGCGGCGCGGCTCTCCGCTTTCGGCGGCGGGACGGCCGGCTCGGGGACCTGCGCGAAGCGGCGCAGCACCTCCGCGCGGGCGCGGTCCACCAGTTCGCGGTCGAGCGCGTTCAGCCGCAGCAACTCCTCGTAATCGCCCGGCGCGCAGGCTTGGCGGAGCTTCTCGCAGCGGCTGGCCACGGTGCCGTGCAGCCCGTCGGATACGTTCGCCGGCGGGCGGTCGCAATCCAGCTCGGGGAAAACCCGCCGCAGGGCGTACGCTCCGGCGGCGACGCTCTGGCCGAAACAGTCCACCACGCCCAGGAAGGACGTGGCCAGCATCCGCTCGGTGGCGAGATGCAGATCGCGCGGCTCCGGCTCGTCGGAGTCGCCCGCACAGGCCAGCAGGTTGACCTGGACATTCTTCACGAAGAGCGGGAAATCGCGGATCATGCCGGAAACGAAATCGCCCAGGCCGGCGCGGTTGGCGAGCTCGCTCATGGGATCGGCGGGGTTGGGTTTCTGGCGGAAGTAGGTGTAGATGCTGCGGATGCGGTCGATGGGATCGCGCAGAAAGCAGACGTCGAAGAACAGGCAGCCGGGCGCCTGCGGCAGCGGGTGACGGATCTGGTGGCTGGAGAAAGCGCGCAGGGCGGGCCGCGCGTCGAGGAAGCGCAGCATGTCCGCGTTGGGGATCAGGCCATCGCCCGCGGGCGTCTCCAGCGTCGCGAAGCGCTCGCCGAAACTGTGGCGCAGAATCTCTTCGACCGTCGAGCCGGCGTTCTTGAAGATGTGATAGTGAACGATGACCAACCGCATGGGGACCGGGCCAAGCATGGGATAATAGCACGTTCACGCATGCGCCAGCCGTGCCCCGCAGTCTCGCAGCTTGAAGCGCTAGAGGCCGAGAGCATTCAGATCGTCCGCGAAGTCGCGGCCGAATTCTCCCGGCCGGTCCTGTTGTATTCCATCGGCAAGGATTCTTCCGTGCTGCTGCGCATCGCCGAGAAGGCTTTCGCGCCGGGCAGGATTCCGTTTCCGCTGCTGCACGTGGATACCGGCTACAAGTTCGCCGAGATGATCGCCTTTCGCGACTCGACCGTGGCGCGGCTGGGGCTGACCCTGATCGTTCACTCCAACCGGCAGGCACTCGCCGAGGGCGTTGATCCGTTCCGCCTGGGCGCCGGCAAGTGCTGCGCCGAGCTGAAGACCAAGGCGCTGCTCGGGGCCATCCAACTGCACCGCGTCGACGCCGCCATCGGGGGAGCGCGGCGCGAGGAGGAGCGCTCGCGCGCCAAGGAGCGGATCTACTCGTTTCGCGATTCCCACGGCCAATGGGACCCGCGCAACCAGCGGCCGGAACTCTGGAGCCTGTTCAACGGCCGCGTGGAGCACGGCGAATCCATGCGCGTCTTCCCGCTTTCCAACTGGACCGAGCTGGACATCTGGCAGTACATCGCGCAGGAAGAGATTCCGGTGGTGCCGTTGTATTTCGCGAGGCTGCGCGAGGTGGTGGCCCGCGGCGGCGCGCTGATTCCCATGGAGCACAACCCGCCGCTCTCGCCCGGCGAAAAGCCGGAGATGGCGATGTGCCGCATGCGGACGCTCGGCTGCACCTACTGCACGGGCGCCATCCGCTCCACCGCCGCGACGGTAGAGGAGATCGTGGAGGAGCTGCGCGGCGCGGTGCGCAGCGAGCGCGAGAACCGGCTGATCGATTACGACGTGGACGGCTCCATGGAATTGAAGAAGCGGGAGGGTTACTTCTAGTGGCCGGCGATACCCGCGAACTGCTGCGCTTCCTGACCGCCGGCAGCGTGGACGACGGCAAGTCGACGCTCATCGGCAGGCTGCTGCACGACGCCAACCTCATCTACCAGGATCAGATGGCCGCCGTGCGCCGGGCCAGCGCCGCCAGCCCGGGCGGCGTGGATTTCTCGCTGGTCACCGACGGGCTGCGCGCCGAGCGGGAGCAGGGCATCACCATCGACGTGGCCTACCGCTACTTCGCGACCGCGCGGCGCAAATTCATCGTGGCGGACGCGCCCGGCCACGAACAGTACACCCGCAACATGGCGACGGGCGCATCGACAGCGGCCCTGGCCGTGCTGCTGATCGACGCGCGCAAGGGCGTGAAACCGCAAACCCACCGGCACGCGGCCATCGCCTGGATGATGGGCATCCGGGACTTCGCCATCGTGGTGAACAAGATGGACCTGGCCGGCTTCGCCGAAGAGGTTTTCCGGCGCGTGGAAGCGGATGTCTCCGCCTTCCTGGCGCGGTTGGGCGGCGCCCGCGCGCAGTTCATTCCCTGCTGCGCGCCGCGCGGCGACAACGTGGTGTACCGCTCGGAAGCCACGCCCTGGTACGCGGGGCCGTGCCTGCTCGAGCATCTCGAAACCACGCCCATAGCGGCCGGGCGCGGCGCGGAGCGGCTGCGCTTTCCGGTGCAGTTGGTGATCCGGCCGGATGGCGGCGAGCGCTCCTACGGCGGGCAGGTGGCGTCCGGCGCACTGAAGGTGGGCGACCCGGTGCTGGCGATGCCCTCCGGCCGCGAGGCGCGCATCGCCGGCGTGGTGGTGGGCGGCCGGGAGGTGGACAGCGCGCAGGCGCCGCTGTCGGTCGCGATCCGCCTGGACCGCGAGCTGGACCTGGGGCGCGGCGACATGCTGGCCGAGCCCGAAAGCCCGCCGGTTGTGTCGCGGCGTTTCGCAGCCACGCTGCTGTGGATGAGCGCGACGCCGCTGGGCGTGGGCCGCCCGTACCTGGTCAAACACACCACCCGCTACGTGTGCGCCAGCGTGGTGCGCATCGCGGGAGCAATCGACCCGGCGACGCTCGCCCGGCGCCCCGCCGGCGCGCTGGCCCTGAACGAATTCGCGGACGTCGAAATCGAGGCGCACCAGCCGCTCTATGCCGAACCTTACGGCGAAAACCGCGCCACCGGGGCGTTCATCGTGGTCGAGCCGATCTCCAACGAAACCGTGGGCGCGGGCATGATTTCCGCCGCGATGGCCGGCAGTACGCAGCCGGAGGCGGCGCAGGCGTGGGGCGCGGGACAGGGGATGACGCTGTGGTTTACGGGCATGACCTGCGCCGGCAAATCGACCCTCAGCAAGGCGGTTTACGAAAAGCTGTGGGCGCGGGGCTGCAAGGTGGAACTGCTGGATGGAGACGTGGTGCGCCAGCATCTCAGCCGCGACCTGGGTTTCAGCAAAGCCGACCGCGACGAAAACATACGGCGGCTGGGGTTCATGGCGGAGGTGCTGACGCGCAACGGCGTGATCGTGCTGGTGGCGGCCATTTCGCCCTACCGCCAGACGCGCCGGGAAATGCGGGAGCGGATCGGCGGGTTCCTGGAGGTGTACGTGCACGCGCCGCTGGATGTGCTGGAGCAGCGCGACCGCAACGGCATTTACCGGCGTTGCCGCGCGGGCGAAATCCACGGCGTGAGCGGCCTGGACGATCCTTACGAGCCGCCGCTCGCGGCCGAGGTGGAGTGCCGCACGGACCGCGAGACGCTGGCCGAGAGCGTCGACAAGGTGCTGCGGGCGGTGGACGAGCGGCTGGGCGGGCGGGCGTGAGGCGGCGGGGGGCCGCGGACGCCAATCGCCGGCTTTCGGAACTCCTGCGAGCCGTGAAGGCAGGCCGAAGCGTCGTGGTGACGAATCACGGCCAGCCGGTGGCAAAAATCTCGCCCGTCAGCGGGGACGATCGGGCCGCGGAAGGCGCGCGCTCCGCCCTTTTCGCCCGGCTCCGCAGAGAACGAGTTGTGAACGCCGGCCGCTGGACGCGTGACGAGCTGTACGACGACGCCCCATGAGAATCGCGTTGGACACCAACGTCCTGGCCTGCGCCGAAGGTGTCCACGGAGCGCTCCGGCGGGACAAGGCGCTGAAGCTGATCGAGCGCGTGCCGCCGGGGGCTATCGTGCTGCCGGCTCAGACGTTGGGCGAACTGTTCAACGTGCTGGTTCGAAAGGCCAGGCGCCGCCCGGCTCGTGCGCGGGAAGCCGTGCTGAGCTGGCGCGACGCGTATGCAGTGGCCGAGACATCGGCGGCCGTAATCGTCAGCGCGACGGATCTGGTGTCGGACCATGGCCTCTCGATTTGGGACTCGGTCGTGCTGGCCGCTTCGGCGGAGGCCGAGTGCCGTTTGCTGCTGTCGGAAGATCTCCAGGAGGGGTTTACGTGGCGGGGAGTCACCGTGACCAACCCGTTTGCGGCTAGCCTTCACCCGATGCTGGCGGCACTGCTGGCGCCGCGCGAGGAGTGAGGTTGCGGGCGTGTGGCACTGGCTCGTAAGGCAGCGGCAGCCGCGCGATTCGCGGAGAAGACCTGCTGGATGGACGTTGCTTCCGGGTGCTGGCGGGCACGAGCCGGGATGGGGGACTCCCGAGCCAAGTGCTTTCGGTGATCGCCGTTTCGCAGGGTAAATCGCCGGCAGCGCGTGGAATCGCTTCGTCAGCCCGACGCTCCCATTCGGGATTTCGTAGCCCGGAAGCTGCTAAAAAATCGGGCAAACGGGCGGGCTGACAAACGAGAGCGCCCAACTTTGCTTTCGGAGAATTCACGGGTGCGATGGGGCGAGCGCATTCGCCCGCGAACCGATTACTGCACAGCTTCCTGTCCCCTGACCCCCGCGGTATACTCCTCAAATAGAGGACAAATGAGCCGGGTTGAGACCGAGTCACGACTGGCGCGGGCGGCTGCGCTTGGCCTGTCGTGTTTCATGATCTGCACCTTTGGCCAAAACAAGACTACGGAGCCGCTTAAGGTATTGCGAGCACGAGCCGACCAGGGTGACCGTAATCCGTCCGTAGCGCGGGCGGACTTTTCGAGGAGGCGATGCAGGTTGTAGCCTGGTCGGCGCTTATGGCTTTTGGGACGGCGCGCTGGCACTGCGATGGGCGCACCGAATGGGTGCTGAATT
>Ga0326727_10004573_pt1 | contig 41263 bp, 26 predicted proteins | sample MB2enrmetagenome_FD_207643 | JGI IMG/M metagenome (GOLD analysis project Ga0326727, IMG submission 207643) | Lab enriched peat soil microbial communities from McLean, Ithaca, NY, United States - MB29MY | ecosystem: Environmental > Terrestrial > Soil > Wetlands > Peat | place: USA: New York...
CTCATCGGCGGGTGACTTGTGATAAACCCGGAAGGCCGCGCCGTGAAACTCGACAGGCCGGCCCGGCAGATCCTCGCTGATAACGTGCCCGTCAAGGTCGGTTACGGTCATCTCCAAGGGATCTCTGCGGATGCTGACGCGCAGCTTGGCGGTCCTGAAGCCTATCGCCGTGGCGTTCTCTTCAGGGGTGACGGCAACAGCCGCCGACCTGGCCGAAGCCAGCACGGCCCAGGAGGCGTCTTCCGGCAGGGTCTCCGAGGGGGCGACGCGCACCCGCAGCACATCGTCGCGCAGGGCTGTGATTCGCATGAGGGCCGCGCCGGAGCGTATCTCAATCCCGTTGGGGATTGCTCTGGAGCCGGTGACACGATCCAGCCGGACAAGCCCTGAATTCTGAAGGGTTTCGGCGGCAGAAATTGAAGGGGAACTTGAAGCGAGGAGTAATCCAGCGAATAAGACCAGCGGAAGACGTCCTGTCCTTTGCACGCAATACCTCACGGGAGCAGATTGACGGTTCTCGAAGAGAATAATCTCCTGAGCCGTTCGTTGGAAAACGCGGCATTCTGGGGGACGGTGTGAATGATATACTCACAACGTCAGGCGCGTGCCCGCGCCCTATTCTTCAACATCACTGAGGTTCGCATGTCAGGCCATTCAAAATGGGCGACAATCAAGCACAAGAAGGGCGCGCTGGATGCCAAGCGCGGCAAGATATTCACGAATTTGATCAAGGAAATTACTGTTGCCGCCAAGAGCGGCGGCGATCCTGATGGCAACGCCCGATTGCGGACTGCGATTCTGGCCGCGAAAGCGGAAAACATGCCGCAGGAGAACATCAAGCGCGCAATTCAGCGCGGCACTGGCGAACTGGCCGGCGTCAGCTATGAGGAGATCAGCTTCGAGGGCTACGGTCCCGGCGGGGTCGCGATCATCGTGGACGTTCTGACCGATAACCGCAATCGCGCGGTGAGCGAGATTCGACACGCCTTCTCCAAGCACGGCGGAAATCTGGGCGAGACAGGTTCCGTCCGGTTCATGTTCCACAAGAAGGGCCTCATCGCCGTGGAGAAGTCCGCAGCCACCGAAGAGCAGTTGATGGACATTGTGCTCGAACATGGTGGCGAAGACCTGAACGACGAGGGCGACACCTGGGAGATCGTTAGCGATCCTGCAAACCATGAGGCGGTTGCCGCGGCCATCAAGGCTGCTGGCATTCCGACGGTCATGAGCGAAGTGACGATGGTTGCCGACACGTATACCAAGCTGGAAGGCGCGCCGGCCAATCAGATGATCCGGCTGCTCGAGGTGCTGGAAGACTGCGACGATACTCAGAACGTCTATTCGAATTTTGATATGGACCCCGACCAGATGGAAGCGGCGGCCGGATAGATAGACGCCAGAAGGCGCACGAAAGGCCGCCCGGTTGTGGCGGCTTTTTTGTGAAGATTCGAGAATCCTGATCACGGGAAGGGAAGTACATTGACGCGAATTGCACGTCTTTTTGTGTTTATCCTGCTGGCGGGGAACATGATCGCTGCCGCGGAAACTCCAGATGCCACCACAACTGCCGCGGATGCGGGAGAAATGAATCCCGTGGCTCAGGTTCGACAGAACAAGAGTTGGGAATATGGCCCGTTCATGAACTGGGGAACCGGTGTCGGCAACCGCTCGGACTTCAAGTTTCTGTCTGGGGGCTTCCAACTGGGCAAGCCTTTGAGCCCGGTTGTTCATGCCGGCATTTTCACCGGGCAGTTCGAGTTCGGTGGTAATATCATGCCTCTCTGGCAGGCGTACACCCCGGCCCCCCACGAGCAGGTCACCACTTGTTCCAATCAGTTTGGAGATCCTGTCAGCTGCACACTGCAGTATGGGGGTGGAACCTTCTACGGCGTCAGCCTGACACCGGTCATTTTGCGTTGGAACTTCCTTACCAGCAACCGCCGCATTCAGCCGTGGTTTCAGGGCGCGGGCGGGCTTGTGTATACCACCCACAAGTTTCCGCCCAACATTCAAAGCACGGCTACAATTGATGGCGGCACTTGCGTTTGGAACTTTGAGCCGCAGGGCGGCTTCGGCATCCACTATTTCACTCGCGCCAAGCGTTCAATCGACTTGGGGGTGAATGGCGTTCACATCTCCTCGGCCTCGCTGGGCGACCGCAACCCAGGCGTGAATGCCAGCATCCAGGTACAGGTGGGATACACCTTCTGGAGGTAATTGAGTGGAAGAGACAAATTGCGGACCGGTTGTCGAGTGCGTTCCGAACTTTTCAGAGGGTGCGGATTCCCGGCGGGTCGAGGCCATCTTGGCTGCGATGCGCGTGGAGGGTGCGAGTCTTCTCGACTGGTCGATGGATGCAGCCCACAACCGCTCGGTAGTGACAATTGCCGGTGATCCCGCAGCGGTGGTCGAGTCCGCGATCCGAGGCGCAGGCAAGGCTGCTGAACTTATCGACCTGACCCGCCAGAAGGGGGCTCACCCCCGGATTGGTGCAGCCGATGTGATTCCGTTTGTGCCCATCTCCGGCGTCAAGCTGGAGCAGTGCGTGTTGCTCGCCCGGAAGGCTGGCATGGAAATCTGGCGTCGTTTTAACGTGCCGGTCTATTTTTACGAAGCGGCTTCCGCCCGTCCAGACAGGGCCAATCTTGAAGATGTTCGTCGCGGCCAGTTCGAGGAGTTGCGCGAGGCTGCTGTGAAGGACTCGTCGCGCCGCCCCGATATCGGGGGGCCCGGTCTCCATCCCACCGCTGGCGCGAGCGCTGTGGGTGCCCGCAAGTTTCTGGTGGCCTACAATATTTATTTTGATTCGGCTGACGTTGCCATGGTGCGCGCTGTTGCCCGTGAGATTCGGGCGGCTTCTGGCGGCCTGAAAGGCGTGAAGGCTCTGGGAGTTCTTGTTCAGGGCCGCGCGCAGCTGACCCTGAATATCACGGACTTCGAGGCAACGCCTCTTTCGGAGGTTTTTCGGGTCGCGTCGGCTCTGGCCTTGCGCTACAAAGCCGTGCCCGTCCAGGGAGAGATCGTGGGCCTGATCCCCGAGGCCGCTTGTGAGCGCGATAGCGAGTGGATGCGTCAATTAGTTGGGTTCGATGCGCAAACCAAGATCCTGGAGCGCCGTCTTGCGGCTCCTTTGGCCTGGCCGGGGGCGGCAAGAGCGCTGCCAGCTTGAACTGGGCATCACTCTCATTCCCAGCAGGTAAAATGGAAATGAAACAGAATCGGCGTTTTTTGCTATCACATACGGGGAAGAGTCAGAGACTGAAAATCGGCTCCGCTCCATGGATTCAACAACTGCCGCAGCTGTGGAGGATGAATTTGTCTAAGGCATTTTTGAGAGTTTCAATTCCGGTTCTATTCTTTGTCGCGGCCGCTTCGGCGCCGGCGGCGCAACTGTCTACCGACGCCCGCACCGCCGTTCCGCATGACGTGCAGCAGTTGGTCGCCATCGACTACCGCGCGATGGAGAACTCGACTTCGGCCACGGAGCTGAAAGAGCGCATCATGCCGCCCGAACTCAAGCGTTTCGAAGATGCGCTGCGCAAGTCCGGCTTGAACGAGAACCACGATGTCGAAGAGTTGGCGTTTGCTCTTTTCCGCACCAAGGGCGGGGAGGACAGGCTGGATACGGTTGGCATCGCTCAGGGCCAGTTCTCTGTGCAGGACATTCTGGCCAACTTCCGCAAGCAGAAGTTGAAGGCCACCCTGGTGCGCACCAACAAGGTCTATCCTCTGCCCAAAACCGAGATGGTGGTTTGCTTCGTTGATCCCTCTACCATGGTTTTCGGCGACTCCGACGCGGTCGCAAAGGCCCTTGATGCCCGCGATGGCGTTGGATCGAGCCTGCTGAACAACGCCAACATGATGGACGCCATGAAGACCGTGGACACTGAGCCCCTTTGGAGCATCCTCGACCAGAAGGGCACCCAGATCATGATGCGTCAGGTCCTGGGCGAAGCTGGTTCGGGCGCGGACTTCGAGACTGTGCGCAAGCACCTGCTGGCCTCCTGGTACTCGATGGACTTCCAGCATGGCGTCAAGTTCAACCTGACGATCTCGACTGGCGACAGCTTTGCATCGGCCACACTCTCTTCGCTTTTGTCTGCCGGGCTGACGGTTCGCAAAATGAGCGGCACTGAGGCTGAGAAACAGGCGTTGAGCGGCACATCCATTGCGTCCGATGCCGGGCGCATGTCGGTTCACTTTGCCACTACCGATGCTCAGTTCAGCAGCCTTCTGCAATCCCCTCTCTTCCGGAGCATGGTGCGCTAGATCTGCATCTTGCAGGTTGCATTAGACGGGCCAAAGGCGGGCTGATTTCTTCAGGGAATCGGCCCGCCTTTGGCCCATTTTCTTCTCTGAGTAATGCCGCTCAGGCAGTCTTGCTGGCGGGCACCCCTGGCAACGCAAACATCAGTGTTTCCTTGCCGCCATTTTTGATGATATTTCCGTTGCACACGCAGTTTCTTCCGTTGTGCTTGGCTCTGTAAAGCGCCTGATCCGCCATCTCGACCAGCTCCGGGGCGTGTTTCCCGAATCTCGGAACCAGCGTGGCGCAACCGGCGGAGATGGTGACGATTCCAGCGGGGTTGCCAACGTGCGGTAACCTGCGGCTGCGCAGAGCTGCGCATATATCCTGGGCAACATGCAGTGCGCCCTCGTCTTGTGTATTTGGCAGGACAACGACAAACTCTTCTCCGCCGAAGCGGGCCACCAGATCGCCTGGCCGCGAGACCACATCAAGGCACGCTTCCGCAACCTGCCTCAGGCAACTGTCGCCGCGCTGGTGGCCATAGGTGTCGTTGTAGGCCTTGAACCTGTCCACATCGAGCATGAGCAAAGAGAGCGGTTCATGGTCGCGCGTGCTGCGGCGCCATTCGTTGGCGAGGTATTGGTCGAATCGACGGCGATTCGCCAATCCCGTGAGCTCATCCGTCACGGCCAGGGCCTCGACTGCGTTGTAGGCTTCCTGAAGCCGCTGTTCGGCCAGCTTGCGTTGGGAGACGTCCCGAATGATGTTCAGAAATCCGGACGGAAGACCGGTTTCCATGTCGCGCACTACCCGGAGGCTGGCTTCCACCCAGACAAACTCACCTGTGCGTTTCCGGATGCGGCACTCGATCATGGCTCTCTCGCGGCCGGATTTCAGCTCGTGGACTAGCTCCTGTGTTCTTTGTTGGTCCTCGGGATGGACCATTTCAAGATCGTCCTGGCTCAGCAGGTCCTCGGGATTCCATCCGAGGCTTTCTGTTGCGGAGGAGCTATATTTGCGCCGGCCACTGAGGTCGGTGAGGATGATTGCGTCGCGGGAGTTTTCGCTGATCAAAGCGTGCAGAGCGGCAATTCTTTCCAGATGGCGCGCCGTGTCCTGCTCCTTTTCCAGCCCTGCGGAGATGCTGTAGAGCAGAAAAACTCCAACGAGGCTCAGAATCGCCACTAGCAGGTTCATCCGCCAGGGAAGGCCCGCCAGCGCGCTTCCAGTAAGCAAGGCGGCGAATCCAGCGGCTAGGTAGGCGGGCCAGCGGCGGAGAGAGGCCAGCAATACGAAGGAAAAGAGAACGCCGCTCGCAAACCATGTCTCATTTGCATCGGAGACGGAGCGCAGGAATTCCGTGGCCAGAGCGGCGAAGAGGAAGCAGGTTGATAGGCGCACACCAACCCCGTGCTTTCGCAGCCACGGAACCTGGCGACGACCGGGGGTGGGTGAAGCGCTCCCGCGCATGTTTGCCCTCTCACCGGTTTATCGGTGAGATTTGGACAAGGAACAGCCGATGGAAGCCGTTTTCCTTGCGGCTTCGATGGTTTCAATCGAAATCAGAGGGGCATCAGTCACATGAGGATGCAACTCTGTCCCGCTGGCGTATGGAGCACTGTTTCGATCGCTCATCTGTAGCTTTGGGTGCGCAGGTTCTTCCAGAACCTCAGTTCTGGTTTTCATTTCCGTCCGCCGTGCTTTCTGCACGCTCCCAGGTTGCCAGCTTCTTTTCCACCCGGTCCAGGCGTTTCAGCAACTCGGGCAGCCGCTGGAATATTGTCACTGCCCGCAGCCAGACGCGGTTGTCGAAGCCCGGCGAGCCAGAGATCATCTTGCCCGCCGGAATGTCGTGCGAGACGCCGGTCTGCGCGGTGAGAATTACGCCGTCGCCTACAGTGCAATGGCCAGCTACTCCGGCCTGTCCGGCCAGAATAACGTTGTTGCCCACCTCGGAGGAGCCGGCCAGTCCCACCTGAGCGCAGATCATCGTATTCTCGCCCACATGGGATGCGTGCCCCACCTGGACGAGATTGTCCACCTTGCTGCCGTCACCGATACGCGTTTCACCCACCGTCGCCCGGTCGATGCACGCGTTTGCCTGCACGTCCACCCGGTTGCCGAGTCTCGTTGGCCCGGACTGTGGAATCTTCTCCCAGTGGCCGGCCTCGTCCTTGGCGTAGCCAAAGCCGTCCGCGCCGATGATGGCTCCATTTTCCAGCGTCACATGGTCGCCCAGAATGCAGCTTTCGCGCACTACCGCATGGGCGTGAGCAAAGAAGTAGCTTCCGGCCTGAACGCCGGGGTAAAGCACCACATGGGGCAGCAGCGTGGCATGGTCGCCTATCTTGACATTGGGGCCGATCACGACGTAAGCCCCAATGTGGGCGCCCTCGCCGATCTCGGCCGTCGGGTCGATGACCGCCGTCGGATGAATGCCCGGAGCGTAAGCCGGCGGCTGGTAGAACATTCCCAGCGTCCGCGAAAAGGCCAGATAAGGATTCTCCAAGCGCAGCGTCGCAGCCTCAATCTCGGGGAAATCCGGCCCGACCAGCACTGCGGCGGCCCTGGTCTTTCTGGCCAGGCCTGCATACTTGGGATTGGCCACGAAGGTGATCTCCGTCGGCCCGGCCTCTTCAATCCCTTTTACACCAGTCACTTCCAGTTCCGCGTCTCCGCGTAGCTCCGCACCCAATCGGGTTGCCAATTCACCAAGCTTCATGGCATGAATTGTACCGGAAAGGAAGCGGCAACAGGGAATACGAGAAGCGCGGGGATCTACGCCGCATCCGTCTCGGGCGGAAACAATTCTGGTTGTTCCGCAGCTTCTCTTGCCTCTTCTGCCCGCTTGCGTCCCGGCGCGCCAATCAGGCTGACGACTTCCAAAGTTTGAATCGCCTGCCGCGGCACATAGATTCTCTGTGTGTTCGAGCGTTTATCCGGCGGGGTCAGAAGCAGGCCCGCGCCATCGATCAAGGAGCGGTCATTCGTGGCCAGGCCCTCCAGTTCGTCGCCGTCGGCCAGGGTCATGCGCAGCCACAGGCCGGGAGTCCGCGGCCGAATCACAAAGCGTTTGCGGAGGAGCCGCTCCGGATTAACTTGTTCATTGGCGTGAGACGCGGCAGGGAACTCGCGCACATAGCAAACCCACTTCACCTGCTCCCAGCCGATGCGCACTACCTTGCCGGTAAGGTCCAGAATCTCCAGTTGGGCGTCATCCTGGCCAAAACTGGTAGCTGCATAGCCGGTGCACCATTCACGGCTGAGCTTGCGTACGATCACCGGTTTGCGCTGAGAAGCCATTGTTTTGGATTGTCGCACGGAAGAGCGGAGGATCGGGAAGAGAAAAAAGCTGCAACATCGGTGCATTTTGGTCTTTCCAACTGGTTCGAGTTGTGTTAAGGTACTGGTTTGCAACCAGTGCCGACTCATTGTGTAAGAGCAATTACATGAGGCATTTGGCTGAGGGAATCGAAAGCGGAAGCAGGGAACAGATGCCCGATTACATCTATCTTTTGGAAAACCGGCTGTCGGTTGACCAGCAGAATGCACTGAGCAAGCTGCGCGAGGCGGCCCGCGAAGCGGGCACGATTCTGTTTCTCACCGGCGATGCGGTGCGCGAGCTAACCAGTGGCCACGCGGTTCGCGATCTTGAAGTTGCGGTGCATGGAAATGCGCTCAAGTTCAAGAAAACAATCGTCAAACTCGGTGGCATCGTTTGGGGGGAGGACGAGGAGTCTCGCGCCCTCTACCTGTGTTTTCCTGGTACGGTTCGCGTTGATCTGGTTAGCACTTACCGGGTCGAATACCCCAAACCTGGCAAGCCTGTTTTCCACGCTGCTTCCATCCTGGAAGATCTTCGGCACCGCGACTTCACGGTGAACGCCATGGCAATCTCTCTCAACGAGGGTTCCTTCGGGCTGCTTATGGATCCCCTGAACGGCGCTGCGGACATCGAGTCTCGGACACTTCGTCTGGTTTCAAATTACGGCTTTCTGGAAGACCCATCCCTCTTGATTCGCGCCACGCGTTACATCGCGCGCCTGGGATGGGAGATGGACCCCAGAACTCATACCCGCTACTTGAACGCCAAGGAGGAAGGCGTTATTGAGCACCTTTCTGTTCAGGCGCGTGGGCGGGAACTGGAGCAAATCGGCCATGAGGATGAGGGGCTGAAGGTTTTGAGAGCGCTCGAGGCAGAGGGTTGGATGGAAATTCTGTTTCCGGCCTGGACCTCCGCCAAGGCTGACGAGGAGGGGCTCGCGGCTCTGCACGAGCTGGCTGTTGATCTATTGATCCAGGGCGTTCATGCGGATATCTCGGCCGCGCAGATGCAGTTGCTTACTGCCAAGCTGCCCCACAAGGAACTGTCCGCCCTGAAAAAGCTGATGCTGCGCCCCGGCTTTGTAGAGGAATGGGACAATCTGGATGCGCTAGCCGCCGGATTTGCCAAGGCGCTGCTCGCAAAAGAGAATGCGACTCCATCGGCCAGCTTCAAGCTGTTTATGAGCTTTGACCCGGAATCGATTCTCTGGCTTGGGTTTACAAGTAAGAGTGCGGCTGTGAAGGAACGCTTTAACTTGTTCCTCAAGGTTTGGCCCGAAGTCCGTCAGAGCATCCCTTATGCCCTGATGCAGGAGATGCGAATCACGGCTGAGCTTCCTGCTTATGACGAAATTGTGCAGGCAGTTTTCCTTGAGTTGCTCGATGGCAAGCTCACCACGCCTGAAGAAGCACGCGCTTTTCTAGAGCCTTACTCTCCGCCGGCCCCGGTGGCGCCGGTGACGGTCAAGCGGTCGCGGGCCAAACGCGGCTCCGAGGCCAAGTTGAAGGAGCAGTCCTTTGATGATGAAGAGTCAGAGGGCGGCGAGGAGGACGATGAGGATTTGGACGAGATCGGCGGAGAGGACGATGACCTTGATCTGGGCCTTCACCTTCCCAAGGTGGATTTGGACATCGATCTTACCGAGGAGCCCGAAACCGTCGATGCCGAGGAGGAAGAAGAGGACGAGAACGTGAAATCGAAGCCAGCTTCCAAACCTGCTCCGGTGAAGCGCGCCCCCAAGGGGCCAACCCAGCCAAAGGTAGCGAAGGCAAATTTGCAGTCCGCGGCAGTTCCCATGGAACCGAAGAAGCCGACTGGTGGCTCCGCGACGCGCAAGCCCGAAGAGAAAGTTGAGTCAGCGCCTGCTCGCAAGGTAGAGACCAGCTCCAAACGAGAGTCCATGCCGGCCAAGGCTAGCCCTTCACGAGCCAAGAAGGAGAATCCCCAGGCAAAGCCAGTTGTGAAGAAGATAACGACGAAGGCTCCCGTCAAGTCGCCGGTGAGGGCTGCGCAAAGGGCCACGGCCAGAACTCCGGGAAAGCCATCCGCCAATACTCAGCCGAGGACCCAGGCCAAAGCCGCGGCTCCCAAGCCGGCGCACGCAAAGGCGAAGCCGGTTTCTGTTCGGAGCCTCAAGGCGGCCAAGGGGGCTAAGCCCTCCAGGCCTGCTATCAAGAAGATTGTTTCCAGGTCGGCAAAGAAGCGTTAGATGCTCTTGTAGGAATTGTTGGAGAGTTGCAATAATATCTAAAAATAGCGTGAAATGCGCGACGATTCGGGGATGTTTTGTGCCAAATGGCGGAGGCGCGAGATGTCTTTCGCTCCGTCCATCGCCACGGGGATGCTGATGCTGTTTTCCTTATTGGGGATTCGGAGTAACATTATGTCCATCTCACGTTTGGACATAATGGTCTTTGGCTAATCCATAAGGAAAGTTGTACGCGGCCGGGAGGCAGCAATTTCGTGAATTCAGACTCTTCTTTGTACGTTGATGAGCAGCACCCGGATTTGCTCGGTGTCGACCACTTGTCGATTGCTCTGGTCGGTCCGGACGAGGGGCGCCGCAAGGCAGCCGCCATTGTTCTTGCCGAATGCAAGGGCAGTGAAATCCTTGAGTTCTCTTCCTATCCTCCCAGCCTTGACGATGTGCCAAAATTCCTGGAGCAGCATTACGACGTTATCATCATCGACCTGGATGCTGAGCCCGAATATGCCTTGCAGTTAGTGGAGCGCATGTGCGCCAACGGTTCGGCGACGGTCATGGTCTATTCGGTGGTTAACGATTCGGAATTGCTGGTTCGCTGCATGCGAGCGGGCGCCCGCGAGTTTCTCACTTTTCCTTTTGTTCAAGCGACTGTTGCCAAGGCTCTGGTTCGGGCCTCGACGCGTCGCCCGGCCTCGCACATTCCCAAGAAGGCGAGTGGCAGGCTTTTGGCGTTTCTCGGCGCCAAGGGTGGGGACGGTGCGACTACACTGGCCTGCAATTTCGCAGTGTCGATGGCGCAAGAGTCCGATGAAAGCACGCTGCTGATTGATCTGGATCTGCCGCTGGGAGACGCTGCGCTGAACCTCGGAGTTTCCGCCGAGTATTCAACCATCAATGCTCTTCAGAATGCGAGCCGGCTGGATTCGAGTTTTCTTTCCAAGCTCCTGGTCAAGCATAATTCGGGAGTCTCGGTGCTTGCGGCTCCGGGCAGGTTTCCCCAATTCGACGCATCCATCGAGTCCATTGACAGACTGCTCGCTGTGGCGCGGCAGGACTTCGACAACGTGGTAATCGACATGGGGTCCAGGCTTGACTTGACGGGTACGAGTCTTTTCAAGGACGGTTCTACAATTTACTTGGTCATTCAGGCCGGCGTTGCGGGACTGCGCAACTCGAACCGCCTGATCTCGCAGTACTTTTCTACCGGGATTCCTAAACTCGAAATTGTGCTCAATCGGTTTCAGCATCGCAGCATGGGCCTCTCCGAAGACCAGATCACAAAGGCGCTTACGAGGCCGGCCCAGTGGAAGATCCCGAATGATTTTGCCGCAGTGCGGCGCATGCAGCATACTGCCATTCCGCTGGCGCTCGAAGACTCGCCCATTTCCCGTGTGATCCGGCAGATGGCCAGATCGGCCTGTGGCTTGCCCCCCATCCAGGAAAAGGAAAAGAAGACAGGCTTCAGTCTCAAAAACATCAGCCGCAATCTTACGGCGAAGATGTCCTCCTCCGAGGATGTATCGTCCATCACGAAGCTAGGGCTGGAGCCTGGCACGGCCAACGTAGCTGTTGCGTTTGGCGAGGCTCGTCCGGAAGCCACGGCGAGCAACCGAGAGAGTTCCGCAGTCCCTCCTTCCGGCGGCGCTGCGCTTGCGCCAGAAACGCCGGTGCAGTTGAGGCTAACGGACACCGCGGGTGCCAGTGCTGATCTTGCGAATTCGGATGGGGAGGCGAAACCCGGGGGCAGCAATCTGGGTCAGGAAGAAGAGATTGAGACTCGGATTTATAGAGGTGCGAGGTATTTGAAGGGGGCGGATGGTGAATGGCATCTTCAGCAGGCAGTTGCCAAAGCGGAGGAGCCCCCCTCCGAGCGAAAGACGCCGGTCATCGCATGGTCGGCGCCGGCTCCTATTGTTTTTGGCACTGCGCTTGGCGCCATGCAACTCAATGCCATGGCATCGATCCCGGGGACCTTTGCCTATACCCCTGCAGCGGGCGAGATACTCGCGGCGGGAACGCATACGCTCAAGGCGGCCTTCACTCCGGCTGACGGCGCGGCTTGCACGACGGCTGAGGCAACCGTGTTGCTGACGGTCAGGAAGGCAATGCCTGTTGTAGTGTGGCCGGCGCCTGTTCCGGTTGTATATGGAACTCCTTTGAGCGCGGCTCAGCTGAATGCCACGGCATCAGTTCCGGGAGCTTTCGTCTATGCACCTGCCGCGGGTAAAGTGTTGACGGCGGGGACGCAGACGCTTTCTGCGACCTTCACTCCGGCTGACAGCACGGATTACGACACGGTGGATGCTATCGTGCCGCTTACGGTCACCAAGGCCGATTCAACTATTAAGTGGCCGCAGCCCGCGTCGATCGCCTATGGCACAGTACTCAGCGCCATACAGCTGAACGCCTCGGCGTCGGTCCCTGGAACGTTTGCCTATTCTCCCGCTGCCGGCGAGGTTTTATCGGCGGGAATACAGACGCTTTCAGCGACCTTTACTCCGACGGACAGTACAGACTACAACACGGCACGGATCACCGTGTCGCTCACAGTCACCAGAGCGACGCCAATTGTCACCTGGCCGACACCCAGAGCGATTTCGTACGGCACGGCACTCGGTGCCGCGCAACTGAATGCCACGGCATTGGTTCCGGGGACTTTTCATTATGCTCCTGCTGCAGGCGAGGTGCTTGAGGTGGGAACGCATACGCTCTCGGTGACGTTCACGCCGACGGACGCCGAGGGCTACACTGTGGTCCGGGCCGCAGTGTCGCTTGATGTCGCTGAGGCAAAGCCGAAAGCTGGTTGGCCGTCCCGCGCTCCGATCAGCGATGACAGTTTGTTCAGCGCTACACAGTTGAGTGCCGAGCCACAGCCCGAGCCGGCAAGAACTGCTCCCGCTGAATCTGCGGCGCCCGCCGTCCAGACAACCTCTGTGCCCAAGAAGAATGCGGCGAGGCATGCCTCCAAGCCGCCGCTTAAGGCTGTTCAGGAGCATGTGGCGAAGGCTAAGGCTCCCTCCAAGCCTCAGGTCCAGGCTGCCCACAAGCCCACGGCAAAGGCACCGGTTAAACCGCCGGCCACGGTTGTGCACAAGCCCTTGGCGAAGGTCGAAGTTGATCCGCCCATTGAGACCGCTGCCGGTGTTCCGGCGACTGTGCCTGTCGAAACTCCGGCTAAGTCTCTGGTGAGAGTTCTGGGTCCCAAGTCTGAGATCGATGTTGGGCCAGGGCTGAATCTGATGGGGTCGGCAGTTTTTCAGGATGGCACTACGATCTATCTGGTCATGCAGCCCGGCAGCGCCGGACAACAGAATTCAAGTCGCATGGTTTCGCAGTTCTTTGCCAACGGAGGGCCGAAGCCCGAAATCATGATTAACCGGATAGATCCGCGCGCCCAAGGCTCTGCTGAAGGGCGGACTTCGACGGCTCTTACCAAGATGGCCTATTCACCTATCTCACGTCTGATTGGGCAGATGGCTCCCGCAGTTTCTGACTCGCCCGCAAATTCGGACAAGGGGACAAGTTTCAGTTTCAAGGGGCTTGGACGGAAGCTGTGGTCAAAGATCTCCACGACCGAGAAGGAGCATCCAATAACCAAGCTTGGGTTGACGGATGACGAGAATCACGCGGGTACTTCTTCAGGTGCGGCTCAACCTACGGGCGCGGCGAACTTCCCGAGCATGTCGGTCCATACAGCTCCCGTGGCCCCCGTATTTGCGCCCGGAATGCCGGTTCGGCACAGGCAGGTGGAGACTGCTGGCCGTGGGGAATCTATTGGTGGGAAGCTGGAGCGGGAGGAAAGCGGAAGTGCGTCCAGCTCGCATGGGGCTCCTGAAACGCGAACTTACAAGGGCGCCAACTATGTGAAGGGTGCAGATGGCCAGTGGCATTTACAGAAGAGTCAGACCAGTCTTCATCAGGCGAAGATGGAAGCCCAGGCTACGGCTCATTTCTATGAGCCAGTACCCAAGGCTGAATTTGCGCCTGAGAAGGGCCTGGCTAAGCAACTGACCAAGGTGGCTACCAAGTCTGCGTCAAAGGCATCTGCCACGCGGGTGGTCAAGCCTGCGGCAAAGGCGTCTGCCAAGCGTGTGGCCAAGCCTGCGGCGAAGAAGGGATCTGCCAAGCCTGCGGCGAAGGTATCTGCCAAGCGGGCGGTCAAGATCAAGCCTACGGCTGCCAAACCCGTGGCGAAGTCTCCTTCTCACAAGCTTTCACCCGAAAAGAAGAAGACTACTCATGCTTCGGGTTCGAAGCGAGCCAAGGCAGTCAAGTCCTCCGCCCCTGCAGTTCACGCGCAGGTTGCCGCGCACGTTGCCGATAAGCCCGTTCCCGAGCCAGCGGTTTCTCAGGTGATTCTTGAGTCTGCGGTCCAAAGCTTGAATCCAGGGATTGTGGTCAACAGACCAGTTTCAGAGTCAGCAAAGGAGGGCTAGGCGCCTGACCGCCTAGAGTCCTCGGCTGAGTCGAAACGCGCTTCACAGCAGATCACAACGAGTCGCGCTTCTTGGCGAAGCAACCGGGAAATCATGAAGAGGCTTTTATGATGGACTGCCTGTGGCAGGTCTAGCTTCCTGGCGTAGTGTGCCAAGGCAACAAGAACTTAACAACCATAACTTGCGGTTCCCCTTGGCACCGATATCATGCGGTGTTTGAGCAAGGGATGTTGGCGCGTGGGCAAGAGACAAACCCCAGCGTTCCACTGCAGCCGAAGCAACCGTTGCCGCAAAGTCTTATTGAAGCTAACTGAATGAAAAATGGCCAGATGGGCAATGTGCCCATCTGGCCATTCTGAAACAACTACCGGCCGCGACCGCGCGAATTACCGCCGCCACCGCCGCTGCCTTTACGAGCCTGGTAGCAATCCCGGCAATAGACCGGGCGGTCGCCACGCGGTTCAAAAGGCACTGTTGTAGGCTGTCCGCAACCCGAACAAATCACAGGTGTACCCTGTGCCGGAGCCGAACGATAGCCCGATCCCCCCTGATCGTTTTTCTTTGCCTGACGGCAAGTTTTGCAACGCTTTGGGGTCGAGTAGCCGCGTTCCTGAAAGAACGCCTGATCAGCAGCGGTGAAGGTGAAATCCTGCCCGCAATCGCTGCACGTTAGTTGAATATCTCCGGCCATGGGTCTCCTCGTGAGAATTGTACAGCCCAATGTGCCTTTGTGTGCAAGGTTTCTTTTGAATAAAAAAGAACTTGCACCGGAAAAGCATACCAAGGGGGCATTTTGTCTGGAGACGGAGCCGATCAGGGGTGGCTTGGTTGAGAGAAAAGCGACTGGCAGGGCAATCGCCTCCAACCGCAAAGTGCAGGCTATAGCTCCCACCAATCGAGCAGCAACATGCGCGGATAGTAAAGGCCGGCAAGAATGCGCGCATCTGCGCCGTGGAGATTGCGCATGATCCTGGCATAGGCCTCGACTTGGGGCGCGAAGAGTGCGCGGAGCGCCGGCAGAGCCTGGGCAGAGTCGATGTTATCGGCGTGGGCAGTCTTGTAGTCAATGATCCACCAGCAATCTTCTTCTTGGGAGCCGGGCGTGGAACCGGCGGTGAAGACTCGGTCCATGTGCACAGTGCGCGGCTCTCCGGCGACGACCCCGGCCCAGCCAGCCTCGCTGGCCGCGTTGGCGTGCGGCGAGAGGATCCACGCGCCGACGGGATCATTGGAGGCGTTGAGCGCAAGTTGAAGCGCCTGGGCCGCGATGTGCGCTGCCTGAAGCTGACTCACGCCGACACCGCGGACTTGGGCTGCAATGCGTGGCTCAAAGTGTGCCAGAGCCGAGCGGGCCGCATCCCAATCGAGGTCTTTGCGCAGGCGCGCCAGTTCTTCGAGCAGCGAGTGGACGGCAGAGCCCAGAGCGCGAGAGAGCAAACCGCCTTCGTGGCGGGTGTAGAGCGGTGCGGTGCCAGTTCCGACTCCGTAAGCGGCCACTTTCGCACCGTCTTCCGAAGATGCTTCGGCTCCTGTTGGCCGGTAATTCTCCGGCAGACGGCGCAGAAGCGTAGGACGGATAGGGGAAGGCATGATCAGCAGATTGCTCTCGCCGGATGCGGCGATCGACTCGATCTGCTCTTCCTCCGGGGATTTCGCAGCGATCCTTACGGCCTTCCAATCCTTGAAACGCGTGCGCACCTCTTCTGCAAGCGCTGGCCAGGCGGTTGCCAGCAGGCTGTTGGTAGGTTCCACCAGGCTGAAGCTCTCGCCTTCCGCCTTGCAGGCCGGGCGAGCGAAGAAATGCAGTTCCTCGCGGGCGCGTGTGGCGGCGACGTAAAGAATGCGCCGGTCTTCCTGCGACTCGCGCTCGCGATAGACCAGATCGACCCAAGTTTTTGCGTTTCCTTTGTCCTCACCCTTGCGCTGGAAGGGCGCGATCAGGAACTCGGTAATCTCTCCTGACTCGTCGGGCTGGGCAAGACCGCGCTCCATCCAGGAGAGCATTTTGCGGCCGCCGCGCCCGTTTGCGGCCTGCAACTCGGGGACGATTACCACCTCGAACTCGAGGCCCTTTGCCTTGTGGATGGTCATCAACTGCACGCCGCAATCGCTGTTAGCACCTGGATCGGGCAGGGCTGTAAGCTTGTCGAGCGCCGCTCTGAGGCCGGCTCCGAGCAAGTCAGGCTCGCCGTCCTGCAGCCGGTCAAGGCAGCCCCAGAGAAGATCGAGGTTGGCGCGGGCCGTTCCGTCCACACAGGCAGCGCCGCCCAGCAGCAGCCAGACCTGTTCCAGCCAGCTTCCGAGCGATTTGGTGGGTTGGGCAGCGCGAAGAGGAGAGGCCTCAGCCAGCGCGCGCAACACTCGCGCGGCGGCTGGCCGGCCAGCATCGCTGAGCAGCGGCATACGCTCAGCCAGCAGTTCCGGCATGGGGCGGGTCAGCAGCTCTGGAGCGCCGGTGAGCGTATGCAGGTCTTCGAGCGAGAGGCCGCACCATGGGGCGCGCAAAACACCGAGCCAGGCCACGCGATCCTCTGGGTTGAAAAGGGCACGAGCCAGGGCCAGCGCGTCCAGCACTTCGGGGCGTGCCGCAAGCTGCTCGAGTTCGATGGAGCGGAAGGGAATTCCGGCTTCTCGCAGAGCGACGGCGACAGGGACGAGATGGTTTTTCGCGCGGCCCAGAATCGCGATGCGAAACTTCTTGTCTTCGCCGCGCTCGCGGGCCAGGCGAGCCTGCTCGATGGAGTCTTGACGGCTTTGGATCAGCGCGACGATCTCGTCGATTTGCCTGTCGTGGGTGGCTTGCTTCTCGGGTGCAGTATCGGGATCGGCAGATTCACCGCGCCCAGCCTGGGGAACAAAGTCGAGGTGCAGCGAAAAGGCAGGCCCAGAGCTGGCATCCACCTTCCGTGCCGGCTGAGCGGATGAGAATGCAACGCCACTGCCGTCGTCGGTCGCAAAGATCTGTGCGAAGTCCTGATTGAGCCGTTCGACCAGCGCTGGGGCAGTCCGGAAATTGGTCTTGAGGGAAACGAAGCCAAAGAGCAGAGACTCATCGTGCGGAGTTTCGAGACCAAGGGCTTTGACGCGCGGGAAGAGTTCGGCGTCGGCATCGCGGAAGAAGTAGATGGACTGCATGGGGTCGCCGACAACAAAGCAGGTGCGGCCTGGGCGCTCGGGCCAGGCGGCGATGAGGCTGGAGAGCAACTGATGCTGGCGGCGGCTGGTGTCCTGGAACTCGTCGACCAGCAGGTGGCGAATGCCGTCGGAGATGGTTATGGCGGTGTCGGTCGGTTGGCCGTCTTCACCCTGGAGCACGCGCTGCGCGACCTGCGCGACCTCGATGAAGTCCACCGCGCCGGCTTCGGCAAAGGCGATTTGCAGTTCGCCGGCGGCGCGGCGCAGCAGGGTGAAGCAGGCCTTCACAATCTCCCATTCGTCTTCGGTATAGCTGGCGCTGGGCAAAGCGCGGATCTCTGCCAGCGCGGCTTGCAGGCCGGGGATAGCGGCCAGTGAGGCGATCAAATCGAGGAGGCGGCTTTTCTCGCGCTTGCGGTCGGCGGGGAAGCCCAGGCGCTTGTCGACCTGCCTGCGGAAAGCGCCGTCGCCTGTGAGCAGCAGGGTTGCGAGCCCCAAATGAGCCTGCCGAGCGCTTTCGGAATCGACGCCGCCGGAAAACGGCGAGGAAGGGAACTCGGCAATTTCAGCGAGTTCCTGATGAAGCTGGCCGTCGCTTTGCTCGCAAGCAAACCGCGCCAGCGCCAGGGCCTCATCGCGCGCGCCGGGAGCCCGATCGAGAAGCTGGCTCAGTCCGGTCAGCGCCGCGCGCACAGCATTCGCAAAAGGCCGTTCCAGCCGGTCGCGAAGCGCGTCCCAATCCGGCTCGCGTTCGAGAAGAAAGCCGTGCATCCAGCGGTCGCGGCTCTTGAGCATGGCGACCAGCAAGCCTTCCATCTCTTGCCAGCCGTTGTCGCGCCACATCAGCAGCTTTTCAATTGCCGCGCCGAGCGCCGAGCCTGTCTGATCGATCTTTCGCAGGGTTTCGCGGGCTGCGCGGCGATAGAGCTCTTCAGGTAGCTCGGCAATCTCGAGGCCGCCGCCCAAACCGGAAAGCAGAGGCTGCTTCAGGGCCTGCTCGCGGCAGAAGGAGTCAATCGTCGAGATGCGAAGCTGAGAGGGCAGATCGAGCAGCTTCCATCCAAGCGCCTGGGAGTGCAACAGGGCGCGATGGGCGAGGGCCTCCATCGAGAACTTGTCAGCCTCCAGGACGGGATTCGTGGCTGCTTTTTCCAGTTCGCCCAGGATGCGGTGACGCATCTCGGCGGCGGCGGCGTTGGTGAAGGTGATGGCGACCACCTGGCCGGGCTCCTCGACCTCGGCCAGCAGCCGCAGAAAGCGGCGGGTCAGCAAGTCAGTCTTGCCGGAGCCAGCCGGGGCCTGCACCAGAATGGACTGGGCCGGATCGAGGGCTCTCTCGCGCTCAAGCTGGTCGGGAGGCGGAGACTGCTTCACTGGCTCATTCATAGGCTGCCTCCTCGCCTTCGGAATCGTCTTCGGATTCGAGTTGCGCCTGGCGCTCCTGAATGCGGCAGAGGACTTGAAGACCGCAGCGCTCGCAGGTCTTGGGAGCTTCGCGCGGGTCCACTTCGGCGCGTCCGGCCAGAAAATCCTTCGCCAACTGCTCGATGCACTCCCGCCACGCGACAAGCTGCTCCGCGCCGAAGGGCCTTTTGACCAGGGGGTTGCTGGTTTTCAAGCCGGGGAAGAGCGTGCCTGCAGCATCGCCTACGTACCCGGCGAAGATCGTCTCTCCGGTGCGCACTTTGGCAAAGACCAGCCCGCTGAGCACTTCCTTCGGGTCAATGGCAAAGCCGGCATAGAGCGGCAGTTGCACATCGTCGGGACGGGGCAGCTTCCACTCGTTGGGCGAGACGTCGCCGGATTTGTAATCGATGACCAGTTGGCTTCCGTCGTTGAGGCTGTCGATGCGGTCCAGCCGCAGGTCAAAGGTGAGTCCGGCAACCTGAACGGTGCGCTCAACCTCGGTTTCGGCAACATCGAATGGGACGCGGGCAGCCTCGTAATTCAGCCATTCGGTGACCAGCCGGATGAGCCTCAGCTCTTCCAGTTCTAGATAGCGGCGAGGCATCCGTTCGCGCAGATGAGGGCGCAGCTCCTGCGCGAAGACGCGCCGGACGTGCCCCGAGACAAATGACTCCCGGTCGGGCAGGCTCACGAGTTCCGCGTGCGAACGAATGCCATTGGGTGGACCGGACCAGACGGCATGGAGTACGGCGTGAAGCAGTTGTCCGCGCTGAGATGGGGTCAGGCCGGTCTCGGCAGGCTCCCAACCCTGCGCGGCCAGGCGCGCGGTGGCGAAGGCCTTGAAGGGGCATTGCGATTGCGCGGTAAGCACTCCAGCCCCACCAGCGACCTTGCCCGGAGGGAAGGGAATCCGGCTGCAATCCTCAAAAGAGACCGTGAGTGGATCTTGACTGACGGGCGCTACCAACTCCGGCGGCAACTCCTTCGCGTCTCCGGCAACCTTGACGATCAGGCGCGATGGGCGGAGCTCGGCAGCCTCGTTTTGCCTGGAAAAGCTGAAGTGGACCTCAGGCGCGGAAGCCAGAAGGCGGTTCGTGATGGCGCCGGCCAGCTCCCAATCAAGTTGGGGAGTGGCGTGGGGCATTCCGGCCTCTCGCTGAATCTCGACGGGCAACAGCGGGTTTGTTGTGCCGCTCGCCGGCCAGGTGTCTTCATCTGCGCCGAGAAACCAGATGGCGTCGGCGGTCAGGCCGGCGGATTCGGCGGGTCCGGCGATCTGGATGGACGCGTTGCGCGACTCGGGAGCGAAGAGAGTCTCTTCGAGGGTGCGGCCCAGCTGAGAGAGAAAATCCGTCCAGCCGATGCGGCGGCCATCGAAGCCCAGCGATCCGCAATTCTCAACAGCCAGTTGCCAGCGGCGAAGCGCCTGATACTCGGCGCTTGAAAGCGGACGGGCGTTGGCAAAGTTGAGATCCTCCAGCAGGCGCGGAACCAGCTCGGCCCAGTCGAGAGGGCTTTGCGGGCGGCGCGCAAACTCTGCCACAAGGCGCTGAGTCGCTGTGATCCGCCCGACCCACGCGGTTGGCAGCAGCTCTGCGGCGCAGCGCTGGCCGAGGAAGGCCGTCAATGTCCATTGGGTTCGTTCGAGGCTGAAGCGGCGCAGCGTTCGCATGTAGGCTTGAAGCGCCGTAGTCTCCTGTGAGTTGGCGGCTACGAAGCCGGTGGAAAACAGCCAGTCGAGTTCCTTCTCATCGATTCGGCCGTCGAGCCAACGGAGCAAAAGGTGCGCCGCACGCGCTAGCTGAACCTGAATGAGGGGGACGCCCAGCGAGAACTCAAAGGCCGAACTGCCATGCGCAAGAAATGCGCGTTCAATCTCGCCTCGATGCGTGGTGGCGGTCTGGGTCACGACAAGCAAACGGGCGCTGGGGTTGGCGGAAAGCTTACGGTTGCACCAGATTGCGCAAGCCGCTAGTTCGGCTTGCGCGTCGGCGGCGGCATGAAACTCAACCACGGCAGCCGGTTCGCCCTTCGCAGCTTCACTCCACTTTCCCCATGCATCGAAAAACTCGCGCTGGACCGGGAGGATGCGGTCAAAGCCCGCAAGAAGCAGCGGGGGACGCGCCGCCATTTCAGCATGGAGCAACGGAATCAGTTCGAGCGGCAAGCGGCTTGGGCTCAGCAGGTTGCCGGAACGGCAGCGCTCGTCAAAGGCCGCAAGCCAACTGCTGAAAGCCGCTGCGTCCTGCTGCCAACCGGGGCGGACCGACGGGCGAAGGAACTGCGGCGCATGGGAACAGAGCAGTTCGTGCGCCTTTGTGGCCAGGGATGCCAGGCGGTGGCGCGGGCCTTCGAGCAGCGTGGCCAGCGGGTGGTCTTCGCCGGCAATTCCCACCCAAAGAGCTTCTTCTTGCTGGGTGTTGAGGAGCAGGCGAGCATCAGTACTCCGCTCGTCCCATGCGGCGCGAACAAAGTTTTTCCAGTCGAGGATATTGGGCGCTGGCCAGGCAGTCAGGCCCTCGGCTTGGCGGGCGCGATGGAAGGCGGCGGCAAGGGAGCGCGCGGCGCGGTCGCTGGCCGTAACCACCAGGCCGCCTTCGCGCAGCCGTCTGTCGATCTCAGCCGCTGGAAAATCCCCCATTCCAGCGTTATACGCCGCTTGGGCCGAAGGCCGCCATGACTGCCGCGGTCCGGTCTGGAACCGGCAATCAGCAACTGGAGCATTGTAGGGTTGTCTATGCCCTGTTGCCGAAGTTGAGTCCTTGATGAACGAGGTTCGGCGGCGCGCATGGAAGCCGCAGAGAGGGTTGTGGACGCTGATAATCGGATGTGTGGAGATTGTTCGCAATTCGTCGCTGTTGAGGGATTATCAAGCATATCTGCGCGTGGAAAAGGGGTTGCGGCCCCTCACCTGCGAGGCATATGACGGCGACTTGAGGACTTTTGCGGAGTTCGTCGAAGGCCGTCAAGGCGTGTTGCTGACGGCGACGCAGGAGGATGTGGCGGCCTTTCTCAAAGACCTGCGGGACCACGGCATCGACCAGCGCTCAGCGGCGCGCAAGCTGAGCTGTCTGCGGGGGTTTTACAAGTGGCTGCTGCTGGACGCGCGCATCCATCATGATCCAACCGTGAATATCGAGTCCCCCAAGGCGTGGAAGGTGCTGCCCAAGTCGTTGGCCGAGCCGGAGGTGGCGGAGATGCTGGAGCGGGCGCGCCTGAACGCCGAGCATCCTCAGACGCGGGCCACAGCCTTGCGCGACCGGGCGATTTTGGAGCTGCTCTATGCGGGCGGCTTGCGAGTCTCGGAGGTCACGGCGCTTTCCACCAGTGATCTGGCTCTCGATCTGGGACGCGTGCAGGTTCGTGGCAAGGGAGACAAGGAGCGCATTGTGCCGCTTGGGCGCATGGCGCTTCTTGCCTTGGAGGAGTATTTGCAGCATGGCAGGCCGCATCTGGCGCGCATCAGCTCGGCCAGAAAAACTGGTGCGGCGCGGCAGAACCCGTCGCGCCTCTTCCTTTCTTTGCGCGGCATGCCGCTGACACGCCAATGGGTTTGGCACGTGGTCAAAACAGCCGATTCCTCCGCCAGCCCTCATAAATTGCGCCATAGTTGCGCCACTCACATGGTTGAGCACGGCGCCGACCTGCGCAGCGTGCAACTGCTGCTGGGCCACGCTGACATTTCCACTACGCAGGTTTACACCCACCTGGCGCTGGGCCGATTGAAGACTGTGGTTCGCAAATACCATCCGCGCTCCCTGCGGCGGCAGACGGAAACAGAGGCCCTTCCGATTTCGGCTCCGCCCGCGCACAGGGGCCTGCATCTGGTTCCAAGCGCAAAACGAGTTACTGTTGCGAGCGAAGAGCCAGACAGCAAACAAAGGGGCCTCGTCCAACCGAATAAGGAGACGGCATGATCGCCTCTGCAGTTCCAGTCGCTGCAGCCGCGTTGGATTCGCTCGTGGCGGAGTATTTGCGCGTGCTGGCCAACGAGCGCGGCGCCTCGGCGCACACGCTACGTGCCTATCAGCGTGAGTTGCGCGATTTTACAGCCTGGATTGCGGAGCACTACGGAAAAGATCAAAGCGTGGAGCGCATCGAGCACACGCATATCCGGGCCTATCTAGGCACGCTCTATGACCGCGGTCTGGGCAAGGCCTCGGTGGCGCGGGCTCTGGCGGCCGTTCGAAGCTGGTTCAAATGGCTGGCGCGCACCGGGCGCCTGGAGCAGAACGCAGCCTCTCTGGTGGCCACGCCGAAACTGCCCAAGCATTTGCCGCGTGTGCCCTCCATCGAGCAGATGAACCGCGTTGTCGATTCGGTGGGCGAAGACGATGCCAGTTGGCCAGCCCGCGATATTGCGATCCTGGAACTGCTGTACGGCTGCGGAATCCGCAACGCGGAGTTGACAGGGCTGAACCTCGACGACATCCAATGGGCCAACGAAGTGATTCTGATTCGCGGCAAGGGGCAGAAGCAACGCTATGTCCCGCTGGGCGACGCAGCGGCCGGGGCGCTGCGGACTTATCTTGCCGAGCGCGCGGCGCGTTTGGCGGCTGGCGGCGGAGACATAGGGTTCACGACCCCGGCGTTGTTCCTCAATCTGCAACTGCGCGGGCTCAGCAAGCCGGGCGGCGAGGCGCGACTCACCACGCGCAGCGTGGGCCGCATCGTCAAGCACATCGCGGTTTCGCGCGGCCTCTCCGCCGACGTGCATCCGCATACGTTGCGCCACGCATTCGGCACGCATTTGCTCGAAGAGGGCGCCGATTTGCGCGCCATCCAGGAACTGCTCGGCCACGAGCGGCTCTCCACCACGCAACGATATACGCATCTGACTACGTCACAGCTGGAAGTGGTTTACGACAGCACGCATCCCCGCGCAAAGTAAGTTACTCTGTGTTGCTGGCTCCGCTTGCTTCGATTCCAAAGTCTGAATCTTCATGTAACTTTTCGATGGATGCGAATTCGTCAGCCCACTATTCTTCAGGGGGCGTGCGATGTGCTGGCTCAGAAGCTCAGCTTGCGCTCTGGAAACCACGTGAGCTGGACGGTCGTGGTTGTCACGGTCTGCTGGCCGGGAAGATAAATGGGTGCCTTCCAGCGTTCCAGAGTGAAATTGCCGTTCACCTCGAAGTCCTTGCCGATCCGCTTTACGGCCCGAAAGCTGATGTCATTCAACGTAGTGCCGCCGGGGAGCAAGCACGGGGTAGAGACTGGGCATCCGTGGCTTCCGGCAGGTATGGTCTGCGTTGTTGAGCCAGGGATGAAGTAACTGGTGGCTTTCTGATTGCGCAAGCCCACCTGGAGCAATTCGTTGCCGCTCAGATGATAAGTGATCCACGCCTGACCGCCCTTGTCTTCGCGCCCGATCCAGTCGCCAAAGAGCTGTCCCAGGTTGGTATATCCCTGTTTCTGAATTCCCTCGTAATACATAAATTGGCCATACAAGCTTGGATAGGAGTGCAGGTTTGCATGGTCCGAGGAAGACGGGTCTGTGGAGGCGGCCTCGACGCGCAGGTCCAGCTTGGGAATGCCCGGCACATGGGTAAGATAGAGACCGGGCCGATAGGCAGCGCGCCGGGGCGCGTCGATGGGGGAAACATCGTCATGCACCTCGGAGTCCGTGTAGAGTGTGAGCCATTGGCGCAGAAAGGGCAGACGATAAGAGAAATCGAATGCGCCAAATCGCGCGCCCGGGTCGTCGCGACCGTTCTTGCTCCCGTCCAAGGGAGAGGAGGTGCTGAAGAAACTCTTCAGAAAAGTGTGAATCGTGATCGGTCCGTGTCCCTGTCCGCCCCAGATCGCGGTGCGCTCAAAGCCGAACTCGAGATTCTCCGTAGGCCGGAAGCTGATCTTCTCGAGGTGCAGCCAAGGGTCGCCCGGGTTGATGACGTTCGGCAGATTCGGATTTGTGCCTCCGGGATTCGCCGGATTGGGCATAAAGGTGTGTCCCCTGAGCGAGCCGATCATGAAATCGTAGCGAAAGGGGCCGGTGAGACGGGAAAGCAACGGAATGCGGAGCGGTTCGATGCGGTTAACGCGGAAGGAGTAGATATTCTCGGCGTTGTTGGAGTATGCCATGCCGCCGCCCAACCCAGGTCCAAGCCAGTTGTCCTGTTTGCCCAAGGAAATCTCGTGGTTGAGGACATGCGCGGAGACGAAGGCTTCGATCACCCTTCCATCCGTGACAGTGTCAATCGGCCCCATGGGAATGGTCGCCTGGTGATACGGAAGGCCGGTGGTTGTGTTGAGGAAGGTCGTAGCGTCTACGGTGCTGAGAGCCTGAGCCAATGCCTGAGAATAACCTGAGGCCGAGGGCGCAGCCTCGAACTCGCCGCGCACATAGAGCACGAACCGGCCAGCGGAAGCGTAGCCGCTGGCGCCCGAGTAGTTATTGAGTCCGTTTTCGTAGGGGCGGCCGTAATCGTTGATGATGGTCGAGCCAAGATGATAGCTATCACGCAGGGGCGTACCGCTGACGCCGCGAGCCACAGAATAAACGGACTCGATGCGCGATTTGCCGTGATGCGGTAGACATGGGCCTTCGGTGTCGTAGCGCAGTTCATTCATTAGCGCGTCATATATGCCTTGGGCCTCATCGGCGGCCGATCCTCCATCCGCGTCCTCGACGTGAGCGGCGGCTTGCTCGAGCATGTGGCCCACGCTGGCTCGCGTCCAGGGGCGCATGCCAAGAAAGACATCGTCCACATAACCGAGCGAGTAAAGACGCAACACGGCAGGATAGACCCAGCTATCAACGGGAATGTAGGGCGAACCGAGCTTGGACGGCTGGCAGGCTGATGCCGCGCCTTCGCTGTCATGGTCCGGCTGTCCAACACGCTCAAGCGCTGCAGTTCTGGATGCAGCGGTCTGTTGGGCCGCGATGGTGCCTGGCATCAAGAGAAAAAGTCCGGCCGACAAGGTTAAACATTCAGGAATGATAGCCATGAAGCAACGCTTGCTCAGATTCATACCCCTAACTTTATCATTCGCTCGTCTTGGGCGGATGCAAGAAAAATCGGCAACCAGGCACAAACTCGCGGCGCGCTTTGAAGCAGCTTGTCAATCAACCTGAATTGGCTTCGACTCATTTCGGGAAGGCAACTCTTCTGGTCACTTCGATGGCGGCTTCCAATTGCCTTGAAAAACCGGCGGTGACTTCGAATTCCATTTCTCTGTCGAACAGGCCCTTGCGCTTGAGATACCTCTCCATTTTCCGGATGGGATCTTGGGCTTTTGATCGCACGATCGTGCACTCGATGAGGGTGGGGCCGTTTCCCTTGCGAGCGTGGGCGATGGCCTCGGTGGCCACCCGGTAAACGGCCACCGCATCGTTGCCGTCCACGGTGATCGCGGGAAGACGGCGCGGGTCTGCCTGGAAAGTGACTTCATCGATCTTGGCGTGCTTACTGTGTCGCGACGGCCGATCCATAGAGCAGTTCTGACAGACGAAAAGAATTGGCAGCTGTTGGTCGCCAGCAACGCACAGCGCGTCATCCCAGAAGTTCCGCAAAGCAGAACTATCACCGCAAAAGGCCACGGCGATTCCGCCATTCATCTTCATCTTGTTGTCCAGTGCTGCGCTGATGGCAAGATTGATCTGGGTGCCGAGGTTGGGCTGAGCGGCATAAGAAAACAGGGCCCCAAATATCTTCTCCAGTGGGATGCCCTTGATGAAGTCGACGATGACGTTGTGCTGCGAGGGGGCGATGGTGTCTTCGGGCAGCAAGGCAAGGGCTACGCCCACCGCAACAGCCTCTTGACCCACGGCGGGGTCGAAGCCGCCTAGGAAGCCGCTCTGTTCGAGGAGCGAGCGCGCCCGCTCCTCGAACATGCGGCACTTCACCATCGTGGCGTAGAGCTGGCGTAGCTTCTCGCTGGAAATGAGCACAAAGCCGTTGCTGCCCGCGAGCGCGGCCGCACCGCCTCCTTGGGTCCTCGTCGTCATCCCTGTTCTGGCCTCATCGGTTGTTGCGATTGTAAATGGGGCGGAACTGCAAAAGAAGGTCGTGCTAGTGGTTTATCGATAATGCAGATTGCCTCGTTTCAGGACGATGCGAGTTCAGGTCACCAAAAAACCTGAAGACCTGTTTAAGAAAATGCGTTCTTTTGCCGATAGATCTTGAATGCAGCGGGAGGCCTGAGCAGCTCTTGCGCGCTGTCCCCGGAGTTTGGTTTCAGGGGCAATTGTCATGTCATCATCCTCTATCGTTTTTGGGGCCTATGCGCCGCAAGCTTCGACCAGCGGGGCTGCGCAACTGCGGGCACAACTTCGGGCGTGGCTGCCGGTGTTGGCTTGCGCGATGGTCCTTGGCCTGGAGTCCACGTCGTATTTTGGCGCGGACCGTACAAGCGAGCCTTTGCGCCGCGCAGCTGAGGCTATTTTTGGCTACGACGTGGGCTCGCACTGGGACTCGATCCACTTCCTGATCCGCAAGACCGGGCATTTCCTGGGCTACGGGATGTTTTCCCTAGTCTGTTTTCGCGGTTGCTGGATTGCGATCGAGGGTTCGGCATCGCGGCTGCAGCGGCGGCTGAAGGCGCACGGACTGGCGTTGCTGGCAACTTTTCTTGTAGCCAATGCTGACGAGCTTCACCAGAGCTTTCTCCCAAACAGAACAGGAGATCTCAGCGATGTGCTGTTAGACACCTGCGGCGCCCTGGCTTTGGGGTTGGTTGTGTTTCTGATGATGCAGGCGGCGAAGTGGAGAAGGCGGGCTCGGGAAGGTGCGAAACGCCGCTGCAAGCCAGTTCGTGCCGAAGCAAGCGCCTAGCTCTCTGACCGCGTAATTTCGCACCTTGAATTCGTTGATTCCCAGGTCCCTGAATCGGAACCTAGGCCACCCATTTCTGATGCATCTTCAAGCGATCAGAGATCTAGGTCGAGTAGTCGGCGTTAATGTGGATGTATTCATGGGTCAGGTCGGTGGTCCAAAAGATGCAAGAGCCCGATCCCTGGTTTAGCTGAATGAAGATAGAGAACTCCTCCTGTGCCACGTAGGCGTGAGCCGCAGCCTCATCGAAGTCCGGGGCGCGACCGCCGTCGCGGCAAATGGCGAGATTGCCGAACCGGATGTCGATGCGCTCAGGGTCAATCTGCGCGCCGGAGTACCCGATGGCAGCGACGAGCCGGCCCCAATTGGGGTCGCTGCCAGCCCAAGCTGTCTTGACCAGCGGCGAATGTGCAATCGCCTTGGCGATCTTGAGCGCATCAGCGTCGGTGGCCGCTCCCTCGATGCGCAATTCGACCACATGCGAAACGCCCTCGCCGTCGGCCACAATCTGGCGGGCCAGCGAAGTGCAGACCTGCGTCAATGCGGCGGCGAAGGCGGCGTTTTCCGGGCCGACGGTTGCACCGCTTGCGCCCGAAGCCAGAAGCAGTACGGTGTCGTTGGTGGAGGTGTCGCCGTCCACCGAGATGCGGTTGAAGCTGACCTCGATGGCCCGGCGAAGGTAGCCGTCCAGGACCGATGGTTCAGCAACCGCGTCCGTCAGAACGTAGACCAGCATGGTGGCATGCGGCACCAGCTGGGGGTGGATCATTCCAGAGCCCTTGCACAGAGCGGCGATTCGGATTTCGCGGGGCTCTCCGGCGGAATTGGGAATTTCCAGCCGGGCGAAGGCGGTCTTCTCAACAGTGTCGGTGGTGAGAATCGCTTGGGCGACTTGCAGAAAGTGCTCGAACCCGGAACCCAGGTTGGCGGTCACTTCTGGAAGAGCGGCAATGAGCTTTTCTGCCGGCAGCGGGACGCCGATGATGCCGGTAGAGGAGGGAAATACCTCTGCTGGCTGGCAGTCGAGAACCTGTGCAATGGCCTCGCAGGTGGCTTGGGCGGCATCCAGGCCGGCCTGACCGGCGGCGCAGTTGGCATTGCCCGCATTGATGGCTGCCACGCGCACCTTGCCTTTTGTCATCTGCAAATGCTCTTTGTCGATGATGAGGGGAGCCGCGATGACGCGGTTGGCGGTGAAAGCAGCAGCGGCACTGGCGGGCGCGTCGGCCACAATGAGGGCAAAGTCGGTGTGGCCGCTCTGCTTGAGACCGGCCTTGGCGGCGCCAAAGCGGAAGCCGCGGGGAATGACGAATTGCGAAGCATCGGACATGGCGTTTATTCATACAATTTATCAGGTGCACGGGGTGGATTGTTCGTCAGATGAGATTCTGCTCTCTGGGTAGCGTGCTCATTGCTTCGGAAATGGCTGCGCAGGATGGGATAATGAAGACAGTCTTTGGGGGGCTTTATCAAATCTGAAGAATTACAAGATTCCATTGTTCCGACTGATCCGGATTTCTATAGAAAATTGCTGGACCATATCGGTAACGGCGTGTACTTCGTCGACAGGCAGCGGAAGATTCTGTACTGGAACGAAGGCGCCTATCGCCTGACCGGCTACAAAGCCGAAGAGATATTGGGGAAGCACTGCCATGACAACATATTGTGCCACGTCGATCAATTGGGAAACAGTCTGTGCCGGGGACTATGCCCTTTGATGGCAAGCATGTCGAGTGGGGAGGTGCACGAGGCGAATATCTTTCTGCGGCACAAGCAGGGAAGGCGCGTGCCTGTATCGGTGCAAGTTCGGCCCTTGCGGGGAGCCGACGGATCTGTGATTGGGGCTGTCGAGATATTCAGCGACAATTCGGCCGAGATTGACGCGGGGCGCAAGATTGAGGCGATGAACCGGCTGGCCTTTCTTGACGATCTTACCAAGTTGCCCAACCGCCGTTTTTTGGAGATGTCCCTAAAGACCGCGTTGAGCGAATTCGAGGTGCACAAGGACCCTTTTGGCCTGTTTGTAATCGATATTGACCGGTTCAAGCAAATCAACGACAGCTTCGGCCACGCCATGGGAGACAAGGCGTTGCAGGAGGCGGCGAATACCCTGACTGGATCGCTTCGACCCACGGACATCGTTGGACGGTGGGGAGGCGACGAGTTCCTTGCAATCGCCCGGAACATTAACCCACAGATTCTGCGTGAACTGGCTGAGAGGTGTGTTGTCCTGATTTCGGAAACCTCGGTGCTTGGTGACGATGAGACGCGATTCTCTCTGTCGGTCTCGGTTGGCGCGGCATTGTCTCGTCCGGGCGAGTCGGCGGAAGATCTGTTCCTGCGGGCGGATGAATTGCTGTATCAAAGCAAGGCGGGCGGCCGGGGACGAGCTACGACGGAATAAGCTGAACTCAGTCGCCAGCGGAGAAATCCGTTGCTTGATGGCGCAGTTTCCGCTGGTGCTCTCATGGATGCGCTTTGTCATTGAAGCCCCATTCTTTCAGTTCAGGGGAAGGACATTGGTGTGCAAGTTACGGACGGCGTGATTGACGAAAGGCATTTCGATCATGCAGAAGCAATCGACAACTGCGAAGCGCAGTTTCTGGAGATGGACCATGTGAGTGTGGCCCGCGGCGATCGCGTGGTGCTGCACAGCGTGAACCTAAAGATTCGCACCGGGGAGCACGTGGCGATTCTGGGTCCCAATGGCTGCGGAAAATCCACGCTGATTCTGGCCATGACCTGCCAGCTTTACCCTATTGCCCAGCCGGGCACAATGCTGCGCATCTTTGGCCGCGAGCGCTGGGACCTGACAGAATTGCGCAGGCATTTTGGCGTGGTGGCGGCCGGGTTGATGGGTGAGCTGCCGGGCGAGCGGACGGCCGTAACTACCGGTTTGGATGCGGTGATTGCGGGGTTCTTTTCGGCCTCGACTCTGTGGCCGAATCTCCATGTCACGGACGAAATGCGCCAGCGGGCGGTTGAGGCGCTGGAACGGATGGATGCGCTGCAGCTGGGACGGCGGCGAGTGGGCGAGATGTCGGCCGGCGAGAAGCGCCGCATCCTGATTGCGCGGGCCTTGGTGCACCAGCCGCGGCAACTCCTGTTGGACGAGCCTTCCAATGGGCTGGACCTGGCTGCTCAACATGAGATGCGAGACAGGCTGCGCAATCTGGCCGCAGAAGGCACCGGGCTGGTGCTGGTGACACACTATCTGGGGGATATTCTGCCGGAGATCAGGCGGGTGATTCTGATGCACAGCGGCCGTATCCTGGCCGACGGCCCGCGTGAGGAACTTCTGACCGAGGATCGGCTGAGCGAGCTATTCCGGGTACCCGTGCATATCGGAGGTGATGAAGAGTGGCTTCATAGTTGGTAGTTGCTGGGAGCAGCGAGAAGGGCACTGAAAGCGATATGTTCAGGATCGAAAGGCCAGGGGTACGAAAGTTTTATTCCAGGTAAAAGCTACTGTTGACGAGCCATGCCAGCGGAGATAGATTTAGCAAACACGGGAAAGGAGGTAGGTCCAACTGATGCAGAAAGACTCTTCGAGATGTACGGAACGTGAGGTGACTGAGGCCTAGGGCATCGCGCCCCGGACCGATGGTTGCCCAGCGGAGAAATTTCTTGCCGCATGGGACGCTACTGCACTTTCACTGTGAAACGCACCCCTCGACCCGATGTACGGAGTGGCAATTCTTCAATAGAGCGAGCAATCTGCCGCCGAAGGAGCCCGGCTTAACGGGCATCGCCACAAGCCGATCAGGGACTGGGAACGTGAGTGAAGATGCTCGGGCACTCGCTTTAGCGCGATGGCCTTAGTCCAATACCCACAGATCACCGCGACGGCCTGGGCAACGCGCCCAGGCCGCCGTTGTGTCTTGGGGGCGGAAGCGCGGCGGTCTCGCCATCAGGCGCTTGGCTGCGCCGGGACGTGGACCTCTGAGTTACACTCAGGCCCATGCGGGTCTTTGGCATCGATTGCGGAACAGAAGTGACTGGATACGGCGTTGTGGAGTCGGACGATTCGGGGCGGCAGCAGCGGCTGGTAATGAAGGCGATGGGGGCCATCCGGCTGGCGAAGACCAAAACGCTTCCGGTGCGCCTGGAGCAGGTCTACCGGGAGCTGACAGCCGCGCTGGAGCGATGGAAGCCGGACGCGGTGGCGATTGAAGAGGTTTTCTACTCGGTGAACGCCAAATCGGCGCTGAAATTGGGCCAGGTGCGGGGGGTGGCTCTTTTGGCGGCGGCAACGCAAGGGCTTCCGGTGGCCGAGTATGCGCCGCTGAAGATCAAGTCCAGCGTCGTGGGTTACGGGCTGGCGAAGAAGGATCAGGTCCAATTCATGGTGGCGCGGCTACTGGAGTTGGCAGAACCGCCGAAGTCTGAGGATGCCGCAGACGCCCTGGCAGTGGCCATTTGCCATATTCATACAGCGCAGACGCTCGCACTGCAAGGAGAGCAAAGATGAGAACGGGATGGCGTGCGCTGGCGGCACTGGCCTTGGCTCTTTTTGCAATGCAGGCGCTGGGGCAGGACCGCGCGGTTGTTCGGATGGAGTTTTCCAATCCCGGTCAGACTCCAGCACGATGGACGCTAGTTGTTTATTCAGATGGGAGCGGACATTTTCGCACGGAGCGAGGCAGAGCGGCTGCGGAGAGCCAGGAATTTGCGGATTCCCCGAAGCCGGAGGCACCCGACCAGAATCGCGACATCCGACTGAGCGCAAGATTTGCACAGCGCGTCTTTGAAACAGCGCGCAACCACAGATGGTTCAACGAGGAGTGCGAAAGCCACATGAAGGTGGCTTTCCAGGGATGGAAGAAGCTGAGTTATGCAGGCCCGGAGGGGAAGGGATCCTGCGAGTTCAACTACTCCCGAGACAAGGAGATCGAGAGGCTGGGCGAGTCGCTGGAGGCCGTGGCAGCCACCGTTCTGGAAGGCGCGCGGCTGGAGAAACTGCTGCTCCACGACCGCCTGGGGCTGGACAAGGAGATGGAGTACCTGATGAGCGCCTCAGGCGATGGTGAGGTACAACAGCTATGCGCCATCCGGGCGATTTTGGAGCGAGTTGCCGAGGATCCAGCCGTGATGGAGAGGGTGAGGAAGCGGGCCAAGGCGCTGCTGGCGAAGCCGGAAGAATAATCTGCGCCGGGACGCCGCAAAGCGCGACTTTTTACCCTGCAGGCGTGTCATAGGATTGGTAGAGAGCGTGTTAGCCGGGCTGTCCAGTGAAAGACGGTGTTCGAAAGGCGGGGAATCATGAATCGCAGGGGATGGATTCGAAGCCGGTTGGGTGTTGCGGTGTTGGGAGTTGCGGCGCTTGGGTTGGGTGCTGGCTCACTGATTTCGGCCCAAGAGAGCTCGCAGCCAGCGGCGCAGAACACTCAGGCGGTTCGGCTGAGCAGTGTCGAGGGCCAGGTGCGGATCGCACAGAACAACCAGCTGCTGGCGGATCCGGCGCTGGTGAATACGCCGCTGTTTGAAGGAACCCAGGTGTTGACCTCGCAGGACGGCAGGGCTGAACTCCAGTTTGAGGACGGCAGCGTGGTCCGGCTTTCGCCCAACAGTTCGCTGACGCTTGCAGCCTTGAACAGGCAGGGCGGGAGCGGCAATGCGGAGGTTGTGCTTGATAGCGGGCTGGGCTACTTTGAGATGCACAACGAGAACGCGGCCAGCGAGATGCGGGTTTGCTTCGGGGACAGTGTGGTCACGGCCAGCGGCCTGACGGTTCTGCGAATCGATCTGGATAACCCTCCGGGCGAGGTTGCGGTTTTTTCTGGCAATGTTCACCTGGAGCGCGGCGCCGCCCTGGCGGTCGATCTGCATGGCGGTGAGAGCGTGGTTCTGAACGGCGCTGATCCCACGCAATACAGCCTGAATGAATCAATCGAGCCGGACTCCTGGGATGTGTGGAACTCTGACCGCGACGCGGTTCTGATGTCTGCCGAGGCGGCGAGGACCGGGGCGGCCAACAACATGGCGGACAGAAACAACCCGGCGTGGAATGACCTGGATGCCAACGGAAACTGGTATAACGTGCCGGATCAAGGCTATGTCTGGTCGCCCAATGAGGCTGCCAGCCCCGGATGGGATCCCTATGGCAGCGGCTATTGGATGTGGACGCCGCGGTATGGCTACATCTGGGTTTCAGGCGCTTCCTGGGGCTATTTGCCTTACCAGTGCGGAGCCTGGAACTACTTCAGTGACTTTGGCTGGGGCTGGGCGCCAGGCGGGTGCAGTCCATGGTGGGGCAGCGGCATATGGGTGTCCAATATCGGCATCGCGCCGGGAGGCTACCGTCCTCCTGTGCGGCCGCGTCCGCTGCCGCCGCACAGGCCGAGACCCTTGGCCAGCAGTCAGCTCAATGTCGGCCTTTTGGCCACGCCCAATGCGGTCGTTGTTGTCAATCGGCGTTTGCCGGGCGGGACGTCGGGGGCGCCGGTACGGGGCGGAAATTCCATTGTTAAGATTGGCGGGCACGTGGTTCAACCGCTGAGCGCAATTTCGTCGCGCCCGCAGTATGACCATCAGAACCCAGGCCAGATCGCTCATCCTCAGCCCGTCTATTCGGATGCGGGAACGCCGGGCGCGCAGCACCCCGGTTTCGGCGTCGTTTCTGGCTCTGGCCGCCCGGGCTCTGCCCCTGTGGCCAGGCCTGCTGGCGGCGCACCGGTGTATAGCCGTCCCGCGCCGGGAGCTGGCAGCTCCGCGTCAACCAGCCACGTATCGAGCGGAGGCGCATCGTCCAGTCACTCGTCGAGTGGTGGCGGGGGTGGAGGAGCATCGCACGGCGGCGGTGGTGGTGGCGGAGGCAGCTCCCACAGCAGCAGTAGTAGCAGCGGCGGAAGCTCACACCGCTAGGGATCAGTCTGGAGCGGTGTCACTGTTCCTGTAATGCAAGCATCGTGGAATCCCACCCTAGCCGCGAAAGCAAAGACGCGGCTAGGGTCAGTACCAAGTATCGGGGTAAGCCGAAGGTTGAGGCGGCTGGCGATCTGTGGCTCGATTGTTGGATCCGCCCCGGGAGCTGACCAATGGGCTGCTCCTGTAGCGGTTCAGCGGCATCTGTGAAATCTATCGCGCTGCGGGGAGATGACGCTGTCGCTCTGCAAGCATAGATTACGAAGACGTTCTGTCGCTCCGCAAAAGGAGAAATTGACAAACTGGGAGCCATGGGGCCAGATCGTCGCCTTGCGGGGCGTCGAAAAGACACGGATAGTCTGAATGGAAGGCTACCAAAACTGCGCAGAATGGCCGTAAAACGTCGTTATTGGACGCAATTTGGCGGTCTTTCCCGCATTTTGAGCTGGGATGATGGGGCACGGAGCGGGTCAGCGAGTCAGCGCGTCGGCAGGTCAGCTAACGGGCGGGATGCGGGTTCGTGGTCTCCCACCCATTTCACAAAGGACGTGAAATGGATGGGGCACGGAGGTTCCTTACACCAAAACTTGGAGGTTCCTTGCACCAAAGCCCGGAGCATCCTTAAACCAAACCAGAGAAGGCTCTCAGATGTCGGACAAGGCTGTTCTCTTCGCCTCCAGCGCGCGCCAGAGAGCAGCGAGGGCATCGATGGGCACGACTTCGGCGCGAGCCTGAGGAGGGATTGCGGCCTGGGCCAGCGCGCTGGTGACGGCAGCCGGAGGAAATCCGGCGGCGCGCAGGTTGTTGGCGAGCGTCTTGCGCTTCTGCGCAAAGCACTGGCGAACAAAGCGCGGGAATGCGGACTCATCGACATTCAGTTCGGCAAAGCGCGGCTCAAAGCGCCAGCGAAAGACTGTCGAGTGCACATCGGGCGGTGGGGTGAAGGCGCCCGGCGGCAGGGTGAAGAGCCGCTGGGCCGGCCCGTACATCTGCACGGTGACCGAAAGCAGCCCGTAGTCCCGCGAGCCCGGCTGAGCGGTGATCCGGTCGGCAACCTCGCGCTGCACCATGAGCACCGCGCGGTCCAGGGCAGCCTGGCTGGCGGCGAGTTTGAGCAGAATCGGCGAAGTAATGTTGTAGGGCAGATTGCCAACGACCAGCAGGCGCTCGCCGGCAGCCGCGGAGGCAGCCGCGAAGTCGAACTGGAGCACGTCCTGCTCGACAACTGTGACGCGATCCGGAGGGAAATGCACCTGCAGATGGATGGCCAGATCGTGGTCCAGTTCGACTGCCACCACATGGGCGGCGCGGGCAGCCAGGGCTGCGGTGATGGCGCCTCGGCCGGGGCCGATCTCGACGACGGTGCGGCCGGAGAGATCGCCGATGGAGGTTGCGATGCGCTGAATGGCCTCCGTATCGTGGAGGAAGTTTTGACCGAGCTTGGGTTTGACGGGCATGTGCTCCTTTGATGTTAGCTGAACGCGGAGAGTTGAAGGGGCTGCGCGGCGATGCAGGCAGAACAATCGCATGAATAGCAAGAGGCTACTACAACGATCGTTCCGCCCCTTGTATGTTTCCCAGGATTGCGCTTCGCTCCATCCTGCCACCCCACGGACGAAGACCTGTCCGTGGGGACCCCGTCTCTGGGCTATTTTCCTTCTCTCCCTCCGGGAGAGGACGTGGCAGTCTCGCTTGCGAAACCGCCAGAAGATGGCGGACGAGGCAGCAAGAAACATTTATGCCAATGCTCTGGAAAAAGATGAGCGTAGTAGACTGAGCCTTTGGATGAGTCAGCGGGTCGATTTCTGCTTGGTATTGATCCGGCAAGAAAACAGTGATGTGATTTCCCATCCATTTCACAAAGAACGTGAAATGGATGGGGCACGGAGCATTATCACTGCTCCTGTAGTGGTGGGTTTGTTGTTTCCCACCCATTTCCGTAAAATGCGCGGAAAAGGATAGGGTATCCATCGTTTCGCTAACACTTGAATCGAAAACGCTCGAGTACTAAAGTTGTACTTGCTTCGAATCGCCCCGTTCCGGGCCTAAAGGCCCAGATATTAGGCCCATTTTTCAGAGGGCTGAAGCCCTCTGCTCCCTCCGGAACCGTTATCCGCAACTCCCTCCGGAACAGTTATCCACAACGGTAGTACCAGCGAGAAAGAACCATGCATATTGTCTTTGCCGCCTCGGAGTGCGTTCCATTTGCGAAAACCGGCGGGTTGGCCGACGTGGTGGGAGCGCTGCCGCCGGAGCTGGTGAAGCTCGGCCACAGGGTTACGGTTTACCTGCCGCTTTACGCGGGGGTGAAACGGCAGATGACGGGCGAGTGGAAGTACGCGCTTCGTTCCATCACCGTTCCTTTTCAGCACTACAACCGGTTTGTGGGCATTGTGGACGGCGGCAAGCGGCATGGGGTGCAGTACTACTTTGTCGATTGCCCGGAGATGTTTGACCGGCAGGGACTGTACGGGGTCCACGGGGCGGACTATCCGGATAACGCCGAGCGCTTCGCGCTCTATTGCCGCGCAGTGCTCGAGGCTACCAAACTGCTGGGCGTGCCGGAGGTCTTCCATGTGCACGACTGGCAGGCGGCGCTGATTCCCGTCTACCTGAGGACCGTGTACAGCGCGGACCCGCTGCTGCGCCATGCGGGGGTGGTCGTGACCATTCACAACGCCGCATACCAGGGCGCGTTTCCGCCGGTGACCACCGAGCGGTTGCTCTTTCCCTGGGACGTATTCACGATGGACAAACTGGAGCAGTTCGACACTTTCAACTTTCTCAAGGGCGGGCTGGTTTTCTCCGATACCGTGACCACGGTGAGCCGCAAGTATGCCGAGGAGATTCAGACGCCTGAGTTTGGCGAAAGGCTTGATGGTGTGCTGCGCCGGCGCGCGCGGGAGCTGCGCGGCATTCTGAACGGCGTGGACTATTCACGATGGAATCCGGCGACGGACCCGAATCTCGTGGCGCATTACGGGCCAGAGGACCTGGCAGGCAAAGAGCAGTGCCGCGCCGATCTGCTTCAGGCCTTCGGATTGGAGACTGTGGACGCCGCGGCGCCGGTTATCGGCATTGTTTCGCGCTTTGCGGTGCAAAAGGGTTTCGACCTGCTGGAGCGGATTGCGGGCAAGCTGTCGGAGTTGAATGTTGCCGTGGTGGCGCTGGGCTCGGGGGAACCGGTTTACGAAAAGTTCTTCCGCGATTGGGCCTTCTGGAACAAGGCGAACGTGAGCGTGCGCATTGGCTACAACGATGCTTTGGCGCACAAGGTCGAGGCCGGCGCCGATCTTTTCCTGATGCCTTCGCGCTATGAACCCTGCGGGCTGAATCAGATCTATTCGCTGAAGTACGGCACAGTGCCTGTGGTGCGCGCCACGGGAGGGCTGGACGACACCATCGAGGAGTGGAATCCGGAGCAGGGAACCGGGACAGGTTTCAAGTTCAAGGGGTTGAGCGCCGAGGAACTTCTGGTGGCGATAAAGCGCGCGCTGGCGGCGTTTGAGGACAAGGCAGGCTGGAAGAAGCTGATGCTGAACGGCATGGCGCGGAACTATGGCTGGGAGCAGCCGGCCAGGGAGTATGCGGCTGTGTACGATGAAGTGGCGAGAAGACGAGGATGAGGACGCCGTGTTCCTATTCCCTGAATTCGCCGGCAAGAGGCTTTGAAGAAGATTAGAGTGGAGTTGAAGAGACAGGAGTTTCTTGAGTTCTGAAACTTCAAAGATGCAGAAACGGAAAGAGTGGGGTAGAGAGTTGCCCGATACCATCGATTGGCCAGAGTTGACACCGCCGTCGCCGCGCCGCAGTCATCACAAATTGCTTTTTCTCATCGCAGTCGTCGCCGTTATCGTGCTCTGCGGCAGGACGGTGCTCTCCTACTGGGTTGACCTGCTGTGGTTTGAGTCGCTCGGTTATGGGGAGGTGTTCTGGAAGTCCCGCTGCATGGAGTGGGGCATCTTCGCGGGCTTCTTTGCGCTGACATTTCTGATTCTGTATGGGACGTTTTCCGCTCTGAAGCGCGCGCATCAAGACGATCTACCCAGCGACCACATGATTTTTGTTGCCGGCCGGGAGGTGAATCTCTCGCTCAAGCCGGTGATGCGGATTGTGTCGATTGGCGGCTCGCTGGTTGTTGCGTTGTTTGCGGCCGGGGCCATGGCGGCGCAATGGCAGACCCTGGCTCTCTGGTGGTACGCGCCACAAGCTACCGGCAGCGTGGTTGACCCGATTTTCGGACAGCCGCTGAATTTCTATCTGTTCGTTCTGCCGGCGTGGCAATTGATGATTGGCTGGCTTATGACGCTCAGTGTAATCGCCTGCGTGATTGCGGTGGCGTTTCTGCTGGTAGCGGGCGGGGCAAGGGCGCTGAAGGGAAGCCGGGGCGCTCTGTTGCCGTGGCGCGGGTTGTCGATCTCGGTTGGGTTTCTGTTGCTCACCGTGGCGATGCGCGTGTTTGTCAGCCGCTTCGAGCAACTCTTTGAGCACCATACGATTTTCGACGGCGTTACCTATACCGATGCGCACGTGACGATTACGGGGTTGCTTGTGGTGTGCGCGGCGCTGGTGGTGGGAGCATTGGTCGCAGTGGGGAGCGGAATCTTCGCTCCGCGCGGACGCTGGCTGGTGGCTGCTGTCATTCCGGCTGTGATCTGTTACGCCGGGGTTGTGCTGATTGGCTGGTACGTTAGCAGTTTCCTGGTCAAGCCCAACGAGTTGGTTCGCGAGCGGCCTTACATTCTTCATAACATCGAGATGACGCGGCAGGCTTATGGGCTGGACAACTTTCAGCAGCACGAGTTTCCCGCCGAGACGACGGTGGATGCGACCGACCCAGCCAATAATCAGCCGACGCTGCAGAACATACGTCTATGGGACTGGCACGCGCTGCAGGATACGCTGCGGCAGATTCAGGAGATTCGCACCTATTACGATTTTCCCGATATCGACATCGATCGCTACCAGATCGATGGCTCGATGCGGCAGGTGATGCTGGCCGCACGGGAACTGGACGTGGAGAAACTGCCGGAGAGCAGCCGCAACTGGATCAACGAGAAGCTGATTTATACGCACGGCTACGGCATCACCATGAACCCGGTGAACGGGTTCACCGCCGAAGGCCTGCCCACGCTGCTGATGAGCAATATGCCGGTGCAGAGCACCACACCGAGCCTGAAGGTGACGCGCCCGGAGATTTACTTCGGCGAGCGGACCAATACGGACGTTTATGTGAAGACGCGTCAGCAGGAGTTCAATTACCCGGAGGGCGATACCAACAACAAAACCTTCTATCAGGGCACGGGGGGGATCGAGCTGGGAGGCTTTCTGCGACGCGTGCTGATCGCCTTCGACCGCGGCGATCTGGCCAAGCTGCCGTTCAGCAACGATGTGAACGCACAGAGCCGCCTGCTGATGAAACGCACGGTGCGCGAACGCGTTGCGGCTCTGGCGCCCTTCCTCACCTTCGATCAGGACCCCTATATCGTGCTGGGCGACGACGGCCGGCTTTCATGGATTCTGGATGCATTCACGCAGTCGGACACCTACCCGTATGCGACGCATTACGGCGGCATCAACTACATGCGCAACAGCGTGAAGGTGGTGGTTGACGCCTACGACGGCACGACCACGTTCTATGTTTTCGACAATCAGGACCCCATCCTGTCGGCCTACAGAGGCATCTTCCCGAGCCTCTTCAAGGACGCGTCGGCGATGCCGCAGGATCTGCGCAAGCATGTGCGCTATCCGGAGCTTCTGCTCAAGTTGCAGGCAGAGGTTTACGGCCTCTATCACATGACCAATCCCGAGGTCTTTTACAACAAGGAAGACCAGTGGACAGTCGCTTCGGGAGTTGGCATGGGCGAGGGCGGCGCGCAGCAGCCCCAGCCAATGGAGCCGAACTTTGTGTTGATGAAGCTGCCGGGGGAGAGCGGCGTGGAGTTCGTGGAGATTCTGCCTTTCACGCCTCTCAACCGGCCCAACCTGATCGGATGGATTGCTGGACGCAGCGATGGCGAGCACTACGGCACATCGGTCGTCTACGACTTTCCCAAGACCAGGCTCGTGGATGGGCCGATTCAAATCGAGGCGCGGATCGACCAGAACGCGCAGCTTTCCGGACAATTGAGCTTGTGGAATCAGCAAGGCTCGCATGTGCGCCGCGGAGCGCTGCTGGTGATTCCGTCGGGGCGTGCGCTGCTGTATGCGGAGCCAATTTACTTGCAGGCCAACCAAAGCCCGATGCCTGAGCTGCGCCTGGTGGTGCTGGCGTTGCAGGACCAGCTCGCCTACGGGCCAACCTTCGAGGCGGCGCTCTCGTCGCTGTTCGGGGGTGGAACGTCGTCGCTGAGCGCGGCGGAGGCGCCGCGAGCCGCGGCTGCCGCGGGAGCCGCTCCGGGAACTGCGGCACCTGTGCAGGACATGAAGGCGCTCATCACCGAGGCAGGACGCGACTTTGACGATTACCAGCAGCTAACCGCGGCAGGGAAACTTGGAGAGGCGGGACAGAAGCTCGAAGCATTGAAACAGGTGCTTGGGAAGCTGAACGCGCACGCGAAATAAGCAGAGCATTTTCACTGGTTCTGTGATGCAAGCATCGTGGCATCCCACCCTAGCCGCAAAAGCAAAGACGCGGCGAGGGTGGGGCACCCATTTTTTACACTATCTGTGAAAATGCTTTAAACAGGCTGCGGTAAGAGGCCCGGATTTGATCCGAGTTTCCGAAAAGCATCCCTCAGGGGCTAAATGTGAAGTTTCAACAGGTTGTTGTCCATTCGGTCAAGAACTGGGATGCTGATGTTGCGAAGCAAGAGCAATCTCAGGAGACCGAATGGACTATCACCATCATGCTCGACTGACGAT